>JACCDZ011198399.1_pt1 | contig 13421 bp, 10 predicted proteins | sample 7449551 | NCBI WGS metagenome assembly JACCDZ01 (sample SAMN15323452, study PRJNA562643) | freshwater metagenome | isolation source: river surface water | place: USA:Blue River Watershed | collected 2017-08-18
AAAATATTAATTAATGATAAAGAAAATATATATAAGGGAGAATTTAAATTATTAAAAACAACTATTAATTTAATATTAGATTCTGGATTAGAAATAAAAAATATTAATTTAGAATCATGGGAAACTATTAAAAAATTATTAAATTGTTAATTATAAAAAATTGAATATATTTTTTTATAATTATAATACGACTACATGATGTTCAATCTAAATCAACTTAACGAGGATAACACTCGTGCTCGATTTATTTCAAACTCAATTTATTTCAGAATTAGTACATTTTTCTTAAATAATACTGATGCACAAAGATTTATTAGATATTTAAGTGATGATTTTGTAGTTTTTGGTTCGATTTTATTTGATCGACATAATGCCAATGCAAACGATTTAGATATTATGATTAACGATCATAATAACCGGTCAAAAGCTAAAATATTAAGATTTATCACATTTTTATTTGCAAATGGTTATGAACTAATTAAAACATCTGATATGTATGGAACCATGTTAGGAGTTCAAGTCTCAAAATTTAAGAATTTACAACTAAACAAATCGATTGATTTGGTATTTATTAGCGAAACTCCAGTTTACTATCTAAAAAAAAATGTTGATTTTCAGATATGCTCTGGAGTATTTAATGGAATGTTTATTGAAACAGCATCATTTATTAAAGAAGATGACATTATTATTTCTCCTATTTATGGAGATACAGAAGATTTAGATATTGATAAAATGAAAAATGATTTTAACATCGAAAGGCTTGCTAAGTATTTACAAAAAGGATTTTATTTTACATATCAGGGAGAATATATTCCACAATTTACACGCGGAGAATATGAACAATTATATGAATACATTCAAGATTTAAAACATAAAAAACAATTAAGATCTCAAGAAAACACAGGTGAGTGTTAATTGTTATTTATTTTTTTATAAAATAATATTATACAGAATTAATTAATATTAGTAATACAATTAATAAATTCATTATTTAATTTATGATTTAAAATATTACTATAATAGATAATATATTATTTTTAATTTAGAAAATAAAATTTGATGTCATCTACAAGTATATTTACAGAAAATGGTGATGAAATACCATTATTTTCTAAACATTATTCATATTTTTTAAATAAAAGTATTATTTTATATGGCTCAAGCGGGAGTGGTAAATCAATGATTATGAGAGATATATTATATATTCTAAAAGATCATATACCAAATATATTAGTAATAGCACCGACTAATCATTTAAATGGTTCGTTTGATGATATAATACCGCCCCAATTAATATTCCCTGATGTAACTGAAGAATTAATACAAAACATATTTAAAAGACAAAAAACTGTAGTTAAATTATATAATATGGTGAATGATTTTAATAGATTATCAATAATATATAATAAATTAGCACAACAAAATGATATACAAATAAAAAATAAAATAATTCAAAGTTATATACAAATAAAATCAAAATATCAACAAAATGATGATCTAAATATTGTAGAAAAAAAAATTAAATTAAAAGAGTTAGATGATTTACATAAAAAGAGTTTAACTGAATTTTATAAGAAAGTAATAAATAGATACCGAACAACGATTATAACTAATCAATCAATTCAAAAAAGATTTGATGATATAGAATTTAAAATAATAAAATGTATCAATATAAATCCAAATTTTTTATTAATATTAGATGATTGTGCTTATAATGCAAATACGTGGAGTAAATATAGTGAAATAAAAGAAATATTTATGAATGGAAGACATCATAAAATTACATTTATGATTTCATTTCAAGATGATAAATTATTAGATTCCGGATTGCGAAAAAATGCATTTATTAATATATTTACAACTGAAATAGTTTGTAATGCATTTTTTCAAAGATCTGCTAATAATTTTACAAAACAAGAAAAAAATAAAATGGCTGAGTTAGCACATCTTATTTTTAATGATGAAAAATTAAAAGAGAAAAATTATAAAAAGTTAGTATATATTAAAGATAAAAGTCCAAGTGTATATTATATATTAGCAGATTATATAGAAGATTTTAAATTTGGTTCAAACTTTTTACATAATTTATGCGATAAAGTAAAGAAAAAAACAGATGCTGATGAAGAGTCATTTAATAAAGAAATTAATAGTTTATTAAGTAATTTTTAGTTAATTCTTTTTGTTGTTTTGTATAAATAGCCACTGATAAAAGAATTAATAGATTTTCTGTAGTTGTCCAATCAATACATTCATCAGTAATACTAATCCCATATTCTAAATTAGAAGATAATGGTTGATTTCCACTTTTTAAATTAGATTCTATCATCAAGCCTTTAATTTTATTATAATCAGTTTTAATTAAATCAATTAAATAACAAATTACATTAATTTGATTTTTATATTTTTTTTGAGAATTACCATGAGAACAATCAATAATAATATTTGTTGATAAATTATTATTATATAAAATATTAAATGTTGTATCTATAAATGATTTATGATAATTTGTTCCATTATTAGAACCTCTTAATATAATATGTGTATATGGATTTCCAGTTGTTTTAATTATAGAAGCCAATCCATTTGAATTAACACCTAAAAATTTATGTGAATGTGCTGATGATTTAATAGCATCAATTGCCACTTGAATATCGCCATTTGTTGAATTTTTAAACCCAACTGGCATTGATAATCCAGAGACTAACTCTCTATGCAATTGCGATTCTGTTGTTCTAGCACCTATTGCACCCCAACTAATTAGATCTGAAATATATTGAGGAGATATTGTATCTAGAAATTCAATAGCAGTAGGAATACCTAATTCATTAATATCAATTAATAATTTTCTTGCTATTTTTAGTCCTTTATTAATATTAAATGAATTGTTTAAATCAGGGTCATTTATTAATCCTTTCCAACCAATAGTAGTTCTGGGTTTTTCAAAATATGTTCTCATTACTATAAATAATGAATTATTTAATTTAATACTAAGATCTCTTAGTTTTTTTGCATATTCGTATGCCGATACTGGATCATGTATTGAACATGGACCAACAATAATCAACATTCTAGAATCATCACCTTTTAATATATTTTTAATAATTTCTCTAGACATTAACACATTTTGTAAAGCAGTATCAGTAATCGGTAGTTCATCGATCAAACATTCTGGAGATATTAAAGGTTTAATTTCAGTAACGTTGGTATTACTAATATAATTCATTTTATTAGTAATATATATAATTAATCTTTAATTAATAAAAAAAATTGAATAAAATAATATTGTTTATAAAATAATAAATAAAATGACACATTACTGGAAAAATATACCAGAACATTTAATTGAACATATATTAGATTATACTTATTCAAAAGACAATATTATAAATTATTTTAAAAATAATATAGCACCATTAATTGATACATCATTTATTAAAATTGATAATGGATGTCCATATTGCCATCTAAAATATTTTTATAAAAATAAAATTAAGAAATGTTATTATCATAAATATATAAAACCACATTATAATAATAGTATAATAGAAAATCCAAAATTTTTATCATTATATAATTTACCAAATACTGAATTATACTATGACATTGGAAAATTATTTTTAGCAATTAATGACGTAACAAGATTTAAAAAAATAATTACTAACCTTAAACCTTTTCAAGACCATGTTTTAAGTGATATAAATCGAGAAATTATTTTTAATAAATTTGCTCTAGAATAAATTACCACTAATTTGCAAGTTTCCTTGTTTTTTCATTGTAGATTATCTACATGTCTTAGATTTATTATTACAACCTGCTCTAAATTGTTCAAAATAATTTAATACATCATTAAATGGAGGGGTAGGAATAGTAAATAAAATATCTTTTTCTAATTTTTCAAATAAGCATTTATATTGTGTCTTATTAATTTTTTTTTCTTTATATTTTAATAATATCTTTGCATGTTCTACTTTAAAACACTCATTTTCTTGTTTTATTAATTTCTTATTAACCTTATCTTTTAATTTATATAACCAAAAGAATAATCTAATTCTACCAGATAAATATGAATCTATTGGCATTTCTTTAATAAATTGTTTATATGAATCTCTACAATAGACGCATGGCATTACATAACCTAATGACATAAATAAATTTTTAAATTCCTTTTTAATTCTTAAATGGTTTGTATTTTTTAAATCTATCTTTTCAGGATATGTACCTAATACAGATGTAAATAAGAAATTCCATGCTGATGGACCCCAAAAAGTTGTTCTCATACCTGCTGTTGATGTATATTTATTTTCTGCTATTTTATTCATGATGTTATTTATTTTCTAATTAATCGTATTTTAATTATATTAAATAAATTTATATTTTTATTTTATAATTATAAATCAATTCTATAAATTGATTTTTCATCTATACTACCCCATGCAAATTCACCATTTAATACCCTATTTCTTCTAACTTCATCATTAGGAAAGAATAAATCAGCCCTAATATGATTTTTAATGTTAACATTTTTTCCGTTTATATTTAATTTTTTTAAATATAAATCTCTATTTGAAGAATCATTTAAAAAATGTATAAATATAGATTTGTCTTTAGTTGCTATTGTAAATGTTGTTCCTGTTTTACGTATAATATGAGCATTCATTAATAAATTATTAGATGAATCTGTTATTTTAAGTTCTTCATCTCCATTTTTGCTTTCAAAAGTTAATGTTATTGTATTAGATTCTGTTTTAGATTCACTATTACTAGTATTTGACTTAGTATCTGTATCTTCATAAAAAAATACATAATATAATAAAAATGCTAATAGTAGTAATATAAAAAATTTATATTTATCCCAAAATGTTGGTTCTACTGGATAATACGGATCATAATATGGATCATAGTAAGGATCATAATATGGATTATTATTTAAATTTTCCATTTTAATTTAATTATTAAAAATAATTAATAAAAAATTATATTATTATTGGTATATTTAAATGTTTATTTTTTAATTTAGTGATAAATAATAAACATTTAAATAAATAGCGTATATATAAGAAATATATGAATATTTGATAATTTTAATTTAAAATTGAATTAAAATTATCATAAGTAATATACTACTAGTTTAGTGTAAGCATTGATTAGTTTTAATAAAATGCAAAGTGAGTTTATTCCTACATCTGAATTAAATAAAGTTAAATTTTATGTTTTAGATGAAGAAGAAAATGATGTTGAAGCATCAGTAGAAATTAAAAGTAAAGAATTATTTCGTAATAACTCAGTAGTTAAATATGGTATTTATGATAATAAAATGGGTACCACTGATCATTCATATATATGCCATACGTGTTTTCAAGATAAAACATTATGCAGTGGACATTTTGGTAAAATAGTATTACCATACCCAGTAATTTCGCCATTATTTAAAAAAGAAGTATTAAAATGGTTAAAAATTATTTGTTTTGAATGTGGCTATCCAATTTTAAAAATTAAAAATGCAAGTTCAATTCCTAAATCTCAATTATTAAATGAATATGTTAAATTCTCAAGATCAAATACTCAAAAGAATATCAAATGTATTAATTGTAATAGCACACATCCTGTGGTACAAAAAGATCCTAAAGATCATCTAAAAATTTATGTAAAATACGGAGATGAAGAAAAAAGAATTTATAATACTGAAATTGAAAATATATTTTCAAAGATTAAAGATTCGACAGTATTAGAATTAGGAAAAGAAATTTCTTCACATCCAAAAAAATTCTTATTAAGAGTTATTCGAGCGCCTCCAGTTACTATTCGTCCAGATATTAAAAAAATTAAGGGTGGAAGATCAAATAATAATGATCTTACTACTATTTTAAAAAATATTGTTAATTTACTTGATAAATTACCATCTGTTTTAGACGAGGAAGCAATTATAAAAAATATAATTCAGTTAGATAATATTGAAATGCATTATTATAATTTAATCAAAGATATTCCATCTAGTAATATTAATAAATTACAAACAAACACAGGTAGTTCATTAATGTCTATTTCATCTAGATTTCCAAAAAAATCAGGTAGAATTAGAAAAAATATTCTAGGTAAAAGAACTACTTATATGGGTCGTTCAGTAATTACTGGAGATAATAGTATCAAAATTAATGAAGTAGGAGTTCCAATCTCTATTGCAAAAAATATTCAAATCCCTGAAACTGTACAATATTATAATAGAGATAGATTAATGATTTATTTTACTAATAAAGATAAAAAATATCCGGGCTGTTCTAAAATTATTAAAAAAATTAATGGTGCTGAATATTACGTTGGAGCAATTAATGATGATTTTATTTTAGAAGATGGAGATATTATTTATCGCGATATTATCGAAGGTGATTATGTTGCAATGAATCGTGCTCCATCATTATTATACAGTTCTATTAGTGGACATACTGTTAAAATTATGGATAAGGGTGATACTTTACGTTTATCTGTTAATGTTGCTGATACAATGTATGGCGGTGATTTTGATGGTGATGCTATGATGATTATTTTTCCTCATACTATTTTAGCAAGAAATGAATGTAATTTATTATCTGGAGTTGAAAGATGGGGAATTTCATTAAAAAATGGATCGCCATCTATCGGTGTTTATCATGATGGTTTAATTGGTATTTTTGAATTTACAAAAGATAATATTACAATTAATAAATTTAATTCAATGAGATTATTAAGTCAAAATACTATTAAAAATGAAAATTTATTATTTAATGACAATCAATATAACAGCAAAGATTTAGTAAGTAAATTACTACCTCCAGTAAATTTTAACAAGAAAGCGGGATTTTATAATCCTGATTATGTTGATTTTATTAAATATAATTTAAATGAAATTAAAGTAGAAATCTCACGTGGTAAATTAATAAAAGGTAGACTTGATAAAAAGTCTATTGGTCAAGGTGTTGATGGATCATTATTTCATATTATTCATAATGAATATGGTAGTGATGTTGCTTTTGATATGATTTATAATTTACAACAAATGACTACTATTTATTTAATGCATCATGGTTCTACAATTACTTATGATGATATTACAATTAGTAAAAAAGCATTACAAAAGGTACATGAACAGACTGCATCTATTTTATATGAATCAAAACAAATTTATAATAATCTTATTCAAGGTAAAATTATTCCTCCATTAGGAATGAAAGTAAAAGACTTTTATGAACAACAACAATTATCTATCTTAAATTTAGGTGATGATTTTTTAAAGCCTGTATTTGAAGATATTAATACTGAAGATAATAATTTATTTAAATTAATTTCATCAGGTTCTAAAGGCAAATTTACTAATTTATTACAAATCAGTTCATCTATTGGTCAAACTTCTATTGGAGGTGAACGAATGTATAAATTATTTGATTATGAACGAACATGTCCATATTATCCTAGATTTGATGATTCCCCACAAAATCGTGGATTTGTTACTGAATCTTATACATCAGGTGTTGATATGCTATCATTTATCTTTCAATCTATGGAAGCGAGATATAGTATTATTAATAAAGCATTATCAACAAGTATTACTGGTGAACAAAATAGAAAAAGTATTAAAAATTTAGAGTCATTATATATTGACAATTTACGTAAAGTTGTTAAAAATAGAAATATTGTTCAATTTATTTATGGAAGTGATGGAGTTGATACAAGAAAAAATGAAAATGTTAAATTCAATACAATTACAATGTCTATAAATGATTTTGAACAAAAATATAAATGCACTTTTAAAGATATTGATCCAATTTATCATAATAAAAATATTCAATCATTATTAGATAGTGAATATAAACAATTATTAGATGATAGAAATCTTTATCGTTCAATTTATCTTAAAATTGAAAAACAAAATAATAAAAACAAATTATTATCTGATATGAAAAAATTACCAGTTAATATTCATCGCATTATTGAAGATGTCACATATAATTTTAGTGATATTATTAAAAAAGAAAAAACTAAATTAAACCCTTCAATAATTTTAGATAAAATTAATAATTTATGTAATCAAATTATGTATTGTCATTATAATGAAATGCAATATCATAAAAAAATGAAAATTCCTGAACATATTTATTCATCATTTACATTAATTAGAATTTTAATTAGATCATATTTATTTGTAAAAAATATTATTTCACTTAATATTAATTATTCTATCTTGGATTTGATTATTAGTCGTATTTTAAATACATATCATAAATCTTTAATTGATTATGGCTGTCCAATTGGTATTATTACGGCACAATCGATTTCAGAACCGATGACTCAATATGTTTTAGATAGTCACCATCGAACAGGTGCATCGGGAACTAAAACTGATTTCTTAGTTAGAATGAAGGAAATTCTTGGTGCTAAAGAAACATCTAAAATGAAATCACCGAGTATGTTATTATATGTTAAAGAAGAATATAAGTTTAATAAATTTAAAATTCAAGAGATTGCTAATCATATTGAAATGATGGCATTAAAAACATTTTTAAATGGTTATCAAATCTTCTTTGAAGATTATAAACAAATTTTACATCCTGATTATATTCATGAATTAAAAATTATTGAAATATTTGAAAAACACAATCCTAATGTTAGAATTCCAAATGATTTAATTAAATGGTGTATTCGTTTAGATTTTAATAAAGAAAAATTAATTGAAAAAAATATGAAATTTGAATCAATTTGTTATAAATTAAAAGAATTATTTCCATTCTTATTTATCATCCATACTGCAGAAAATGCTGACAATATATTTATTCGATTGTATATTAAAAGCAATTTTTATAAAAAAAGTGGAGAAATTACTTTAGATATTATTGATTCATTTGTTAATGATTCTTTATTAAATTGTATTTTACGTGGTATTGATAATATTTATTCAACTAATACTAATAACAAAATTGCTAGAACAGTTATTAAAGAAGATGATTCTATTGAAAAAAATAATGAATTTGTTATTTATACTGATGGTACTAATTTAGAAGAAATTTTTCAAAATCCATATATTGATCCTTATTTATCGCAATCTGATAGTATTTTAGAGATTTATGAATTGTTAGGTGTTGAGGCGGCACGAAATAAAATTATTATTGAATTAATGAATATGATGCCTGCCGCCGATAATAAACATTATATGACATATGCCGACTCAATGACATTAACAGGTAGAATATCTGCTATCGATAAATCTGGTATTGAAGAAAGAGAATCGAATAATATCTTACTAAATTTAGCATTTAGTCACCCAATTCAAGGTTTAGAAAATGCTTCTATCAATTCACTAGAATCAACATGTTCAAGTGGATTAAGTGCACCATTAATGGTTGGACAAATGCCTAAATACGGTAGTAGTTATAATACTATTTGTATTAATGAAGATTTTATCAAAGATAATTTAGTCGACCTAAATAATCAATTAAATGATTTATAAATAAATTATTATTTATTATTATTATTTTTTTAATTTTATTTAAAAATGTTTTACTATTTATAATTATAATTTAATAAAATTATAATAAATATATTATAGTCTACTTAATAAGTTATTAATTATGATTAGTTATTTGCCATTAGATAATAATTCTATATTTTCTAATTTTAAAAAACATATATATTCTTTATCTAAAAATTTTTCTATTGAAATTTTACCTAATTCAACATACGAATATGATCATGGATTTTATTTTAATACGTCTAATTCTATTTATATAACATTACATAAAGATTATCAACAATGTTTAAACATCGATTCAGTCAATCAGATAATTGAATTTAATAATTTAAATAATGTTAAATTTAAACTATCAAATAATACTACTAATCCTATTTTAATTCCTGCATATTTTCCAATTATTCTTTTAAGTGATAAAAAAATAAAAATTAAAAATGTAGTAGTTGAACCAGTTGCTGAACCGGTTGCTGAATCAGTTGTTGAACCAGTAGTTGAATCGGTAGTTGAGTCAGTTGCTGAACTTGTAGTTGAGTCAGTTGCTGAACCTGTAGTTGAGTCAGTTGCTGAACCTGTAGTTGAGTCAGTAGTTGAACCTGTAGTTGAGTCAGTTGCTGAACCTGTAGTTGAGTCAGTAGTTGAACCTGTAGTTGAGTCAGTAGTTGAACCTGTAGTTGAGTCAGTAGCTGAACCTGTAAATCCCGTCGTTGAATCTGTAGTTGAATCTGTTGTCGAATCTGTAGTTAAATCTGTAGTTGAACAAGTAATTGAACCAGTAGTTGAGCAAGTAGTTGAACCAGTAGTTGAACCAGTAGTTGAACCAGTAGTTGAACCAGTAGTTGAACCAGTAGTTGAACCAGTTGCTGAACAAGTAGTTGAACAAAAAAATACAACAACTAAACGAAAATATATACGTAAGAAAAAATAAATTCAAAGTTTTTCATAATTTAATGTTATTCCAGATATTCCTAAATCATTAATTTCATTTTGAAAATCAGAGTAGTATTCTGATTTTTTTTTATCAAAAATATTTTTTATTTCACAATTTGGATATCCAATATAATTTTTAGGCGGTAAATTATCTAAATTTTTATTATTATCTACTAAATTCTTAAAATTTAGTAGATATTGTAAATAGTTATCCGGATAATTTTTAATTCCATTAGTATTTAATGAATAATTAAAAACAGAATTACTAAAATTTTCAGATTTATTATAGTTATCGGGATAATTAAAATACATATATTGAATAATATTTACAATTGCATTTAATGAATTATAATAAGATAAATTAATATTTTTTTTATTATCATCATTTTCTAAATAATAATTAGTTAAAAAATACATTAAATTATAATTATAATTAGTTACCGGAATATAATTTTTTATACTTGCATCATATAACAAATTAATACTAACTAGATTACCATATAAATTATAAATTTTAAAATCAATATTATTATCTAAAATTCCATTAACATAATTTGGTATTAAATCTAAAATACCACTTAAACTTTTTATATTAGAAATAGTAATTGAACTTTTTAATAATTTAATTAATTCATTAATGCCTCCAAGTTTTTTATTGTTATTTGAATTAATTAAAACAATTGATGAACAATCATATAATTCAAAAGTTATTTTGTTTGATTTATGTGTATATTTACTATGTATTTCTATTTTTTTATATTCTTCTTTAATATATTCTTTATCATTATTTGTCAACGGTAGAATATTAATAAATTTATCATATAATCTTTTAAATTCTTGATATATAAAATTATATGCCAATTCGCCATGAAAAACAAAATTAGATTGTAAATTATAAATGATATTATCGTTTATAATGTGTTTATTAAAATAATCATTTGGAATGTTATCTATAGAATTATAACTATTATTAATATTTTTTTTTGTATCTATTATGTTAATTTTATAAAATATTAAATTATTTAAATCAAATATAATTTTTTTTTTATTTAATGAATTTAGAAAAATGCTATTATTTTCTAAATTATAATATTTTTCTAACATTGATAATCTTTCAACATCTTTTTTAAATCTATTTAATATATTATAAGAAGGTCCAGTTATTTTATATAAAAAACTTAATGACAAATATTGATTTATCTTTTGAAAATTTGGATGAACAAACTTAAAATTTTTATACTCTAAATACGGAATTTTATTATATATATTTTCGGGCACAAATGTAGAATCAAATAATGTAAATCCTAATAATTGAACACGTACAGTTGTTTGGTGAATAGCGGGCACAATACTTATATTTTCATATTTAAGATTGCATAATATTTTTCCTATGTTATTAGCATGATGTATATTATTTGGTGAAATAATATCAAAATCTGGAACTTGATATAAATCATTATATAAACTATCATTATGTTTTTTTAATCCATAATCAATGGCAGTACCTCCAACAATTAATAGTTTATTATCTATAATATATTCTTTTATTATATCTAAAGCTTTTTGAATTTTATCTTTTAAAAAATTATGAGAATATAATATAAATTCATCTTTAATTTCTTCATTATTATTATTTAAATTAATTAAGACCATTTTATTTAATTTATTTCTACTTATATTATATTTTAATTTAAAGATTAAAATATATTTTAATTAAAAATTCATTATTTAAAATTGAATTTTTTTATTGTAAAATAAAAAAATATCGTTTTAATGGATTCATTTGAATTATGCGATGATGATATTTTTAATGAATTTTTCAACAACCCATTAAATAATTCAATTGATGGTATTAATAAATGTTATTCAGAATCAGAAAAAATTAATGAATATAAAAATTGTGATGATTGTAATATTCAAATGCAACCAAATATTAATAATACTTTAACTTGTCCATCGTGTGGTTTTATAAAAACAGTAATTATTGAAAATTTAGAATATGAACCTAGTATGTGTGGCTATAATACTAACGAAAATTATCATATTCCAATTAAATATGTAGGTAAAAATTCATTTCAATATCAAAAATTTTTAAGAAATAATACATCAGAATATAGTATAATTCAAGAAACAACATTAAAAAAATTATTAGATAGACTAAATTATCAATCACAAGATTTTGTCATTCCAAAAAATATTATTAGTAGCGTTCTTAATCAATATAAAAAAATTAGAAATACTTCTAAAATTCATAGAGGTGAAATATTAAAAGGTATTTTAGGATCACTTATTTATTATGAATGTTTAAAAGAAGGTATAATTCGTAAACCTAAAGAATTAGCCAAATGGTATTCTATTTCAGAAAATAATCTTAGTAAAGGTGATAAAATTTTAAGAAAATTAGAAGAAGAAGGTATTATAGAATTGCCAATTAATAAAGATTTTGATGTTGAATATATTTCTTCATATTTAAAAAGAATTGATTTAGATTTAAAATATGAAGATTTCTTATTAGAATTATTAAATAAAATTAATGATTTAAAAATCGGCAATCCTAATGCTAGACTATCTACTAAAACGGCTGCGCTAATATTCTTATTAGTAATTTCAAAATCTTATCCAATTACATGTGAAAATATTTCAAAAGAATTTGATATTTCTGTATCTACATTTAAAAATTTTTATATGGAAATTTTTAAGAATAAAGACAAATTAACTCCAATATTTGTAAAATATAATATCAGTCTACCTGATAAAATTCCAAGAAAAACTCGCAGTAATAAAAAAAAATCTAATTAATAAAATATTTTATTTAATTATTCTTCTGATTTAGTTTCTTCATCATTATAAATATTATCTGCATTTTGTTTATAAACATCAAATAATTCTTTTAATTTTTTATTTTTATCAGTATCTTTTGTCACTAAAATATATAATAAATCAATTACTTTATTTTTTTTTGCAGTTTCATTTTTTTTAGATTGAACTTCAGAATTAT
>JACCDZ011132382.1_pt1 | contig 13415 bp, 11 predicted proteins | sample 7449551 | NCBI WGS metagenome assembly JACCDZ01 (sample SAMN15323452, study PRJNA562643) | freshwater metagenome | isolation source: river surface water | place: USA:Blue River Watershed | collected 2017-08-18
CTGAAGGGGTTCGTCTGGAAAGCGTACTTCTTTGATTGCCCAGAAATACCAATTTTGCAATTCTCTATAAAAAACTTTGTTCAGAATAGAGACACTTAAAACATCTTGCCAGTACTTGTAAAGTGAGTCAAAATTGTTAATTGCATTTTTACCACTTCGGGTAATTTCTAAATTTTGCAATATTCGGATGTGGCCTGAATGCACCATTTCACAATCTATATCTCTTAGTAAAGATACCTTACCCATTTTTTCACCTTCGCGCCAAGCTTGCTTATATTGCATTCTCTCGGTACTTGCTAAAGCGATATACTTATCGTATTTGAAAATGATATTTACTGGTGTGAAAGGGAATGCTTTATTAACCGCTCTAGTTATCTCTGCTAATTGGCCTCTTGTAGGTAATAAATCATTTGCACGAGGTATTAATGTTATTCCAAATAACAAAATTCCTTCATAATCGGCTTTTATTGTTTTAACATCTTCCAGACTGCTGAACGTATTTTCCTTCTCGAAAATAGCGTCGTTTATAATACCATAGGGATAAATATCTTCAATCTGATCGTTGAAATTATCATTTCCAAAAATATCCGCTGCGCTTGTTGGCAAAGTTGAAAGAACATTGACAGGAATATTTAATCCTTTATAAAATTCTTCAACTGCCTGTATAAAAGGTATTTGTCTAAAATTTTGTATTGTTTTCATGTTAGCTTATTTTTAGCCAAGTGATTAAATCGAAATTATCGTAAATGTATTTATCAGAGAGTGTTCCTTCTTTTTCAAGCTTTTCTTTTGCCGCTTTTGGATTTTTTTTGAACTTATTCAGTAATTCTAGTCCCGCTCCAGAAAGCACTTCTTTTTTAGTTCCGTCTTGCATTGTAATTTCTGTTTTAGCTTGGTTATTTATCCAAACTTTTAACGCATTGCTTAATACCGTAATAGCATTTTCCTCTCCACAATCTATTTCAACTGGGACAAATCGCTCCTGTGAATAGTTGTTTGCCAAAAACTCTAAAATCACTTTTTGATTGTTTGAGATTTGATTTCCTAGTTCATCAATATATATCAATTCATGTGATAGGTAATTGAAGTTAGGATTGTATTTTTTTTGAGCTGGATAACCTAGTAGTGCAATTATTCCTTGGTTTTGTTTCTCGTTATTTTCTACTTTAAAACCTGAAAAAACACCGTTTGGCATGTTTTCAAATTCTTTGTTTTTTTGATTCAACATGGTTAACAACTGTTGACGGTAGTTATCAAATGAAAAATCATCGAAACCTAAGGTGTTTTCCCCGTCTAGTTCCTCCATTGTCGTTTCCATTTGGCGTAACATGGTCGCATTTTGTTTGTCTTCTAAACTTTCAGCTTCTGCAATTTCATTGAAGTCATCTGTAAATTCATCTATAACTTCTGAACCTGAAATTTTCATGATTGCCATTCTTGTTTCTACTCTGGATTTTAAATTGATATAATCATCAATATCTTTTGCTGGCCAAAAGTTTATACTTTGTATTTCGGTATTTGGAGAACCAATACGATCTATACGCCCTACACGCTGAATGACACGAACTGGATTCCAATGTATGTCGTAGTTAATTACCATGTCGGCATCCTGTAGGTTTTGACCTTCGCTTAGTACATCTGTAGCAATCAGAATATCAATAGGATTGTTTAACTTTTCAAATGTGTTAGCATGATTTACAGCAATGTATTGTTGCCATTCTTCATATCTTTCATTTATTGAAAGATTGTCATCTGAACATTCAAAATCATTCCAATTTTTTTCTTTGAACAATTTGGTGAACGGTGCAAATCTTTCTAATATGGTTTCGTGCTTTTTTAATGCCTCTGCTTGGTTCCAAACTTTGTTTTCATCTCCTGAAACCATTGCAAAATTTTTATACTCCCTGATTTTAAGCTGATCGAATAAATATTCTACAGTGTCTTTGTATGCAGAAAAAATCACGACTTTTTTATTTGCTCCCTTTTGTTTATCATTTATTATTTCTAATAATTTTTTAAGTTTGGTGTCTTTTGATGAATGCCCATTTTCTTTTTCAAAATCTTTTTTGAATTCGTAAACGTTGTCCAATATGTACTTTAGATTTTTCTTGTCTTGTTTTATGGCGTTTTTGAATTCTTCCAAATTTCCTTTTTCATCGATTAGCGATAAACTAATGGGGTGCTTTTTACCGAAAGATATGTTTTCCATTGCTCGAATTTCATCTTCATCTTGATCTGTTATAAGATCGTTGGTAAAAGAATTTTCATCTATTGTAATGGATTCATTTGATTTTAATTTCTGATATTGATTTATTTTATCAAGTGCATTTTCGTGATGGTTGTAAATTCTTTCAACTGTATTCATAAATGAATACCAAGAACTTTCTAAACGCTTTAGCATCAAAATCATCATCATTTTTACCAAAAAATGCTCACGTTGTGCATTATCTTCTAAGACGTTTATTCCTTCTCTTTTTTTCTTTTTTAGATTTCTTTCCTCAGAAGAAAGCAAATAAGTTGCGGGTAAGTAAGCAGAAAGATTTAAATCTAAATTGTCCATTAACTCCGCAAAATTCTCCACATCTCCGAACTTTAAAGGAGTTTCAAAATAATTTAAAGGTTTTTTATGTGTTGGAAATAAAAGTGCTTTGTCAAAATTTGCTTTGACATTTTTACGGGTTCTAGCTACTAATAAATGGTCTGTTAATCTAAAAAAACTACTTTCTTTGATTTTGTTGTAGAAATCCGCCAAATTAGATTCTGGCTCGTTTACCCATTCGTTAAATACCTTTTGAACTTCACGGAACGTATGTTCAATGTTATTCACATCTAATGATTCTTTAAAGCCTGCATTGTCACCTTTGGTTATTAATTTGAATTGATTTCTGATATCTTTAAATGAATTATTAATAGGAGTTGCAGACAAAAGCAACACTTTTATTTCTCCTTTTGACTTTTTAAGAATCTCTTCGACCAAATACTGGTATCTGCTTGATTTATCATTTCGTAAATTATGACTTTCATCAATAATGATTAATTTGGGCCTATCATTAGTAAAAAAATCTTCATTTAGACTAGCTGATTTTAAACCCCCTTCGCGTAAATCCGTATGAAATTTAACTACAAAGTCAAATTTATCCTCCTCAAAAATAGAATCCTGTCTTTTTAAGTATTGTTTCCAATTCTGTTCTAATTTCTTTGGACACAACAAAATCACTTCATCCCCTTTCATCTGGAATGATTTCATTACAGCCAAAGCACTCCATGTTTTACCAAGACCAACAGCATCAGCCAAAATAGCACCATTGTACTTGTTCAGCATCCTGATTAAACTCTTTACCCCACCTTTTTGGAAATCGTATAACTTGGAATAAACTTTAGTGTCTTCCAGTTTAATTAACTGTTTTTCTACATCAGGATTATCCTTTTCTTTATTAAAAAGTTCAAAAAGGATTTTATAATATATTTGTTCAGGTGAATAAACTTTAAACAGTTTTGAAATTTCATCAATAAGGTATTGCTTAAAATCTACTTTGTATTCATTTCCTTTAGCATCAATAAGTGTTTTTTTTGCATGTGCCTGTGGTTTATTCCATAATTCATTGAACCAATCCACTAATTCTTTGTATTGATTATTTTTGCCTGTTTCGGCAATATTCAATTCAATATTACTAGTGTGTTTTTGACCAATTCCAGCCTCTGTTAAGTTGGAACTTCCTGATATAAAATAATGATTTCTATCGTCATCTTTAGCGGTTTTCAGATACAATTTTGCATGGCAAAAATTAGGTTCTAGCGTTCTGGCTTCTACATTTTTTAAATTCAAAAAAGTTACTGCCTCTTTAGCTATTTTATTTAACCGTAAGGATGTATCAATATCTAATGTTTCATTTAATAAATTTAAAGCTTCAACCTTTAAATCAAAATTTACAATATCTCCTAGGATGAAACGATAGTTGTCGATTTTTTCATTGGTAATTTGAGATAAATAAGCTAGAGCACCAATAGTGAAATAACCTGTTACTACATCTAGAGTCCCTACTTCATTATATTTTGTAAGCCATTGATGAACTTTAAGATTTTGATTTTCGTTGTCTAGAATCATTTTTTAATATTAAAAAAGTATTTTAAACAAACATACTAAAAGCAAGCGAAAGTAAAGTGAGGAAAACCGTAATTACCTTGATTGTTATTAACAAATCGATACAAAATGTAGCAAATTAAATTAAAATATAGCAATAGGATGGGTTTTAAGTACAGGTGAGATCAGAGGTGAGTATTTAAGAAAATAGGACAGGTCTCGACCTGTCCGTACTGTGGAAAAAGCATGAAATTAAAGCTTTATAATTGTTATGGCTATTCTTGGCCGTAATTGGAGCGGAAACTGTCGATTAAGTTTTCTAAAAGATAGAGTTGGAGTGCTTCAGTATCCTCGTCTGATTCTTGTGCGAGTTGTACGAAATTAATGCTTTGATAGATGAACTTTTCACCAAAGAGGAGTTGCATGATAATGTAAATTGCTTGTGTCCAATTGTGTGTATTGCAATGGATATTGTAGTTTTTTAGGAATACTAGGATGTCGAATTTATCGCCTTTTTCATCGCAATTGAAGGGGAGGAATTTGGCTTGGCTGGCTTTGATGGTGATGTCGTTGATGATGAAAGGGTCGTCAAGTTCGTCCATGACTAGCTCCAGGTCTTCGGTGGGTTGGATGAAGGCTTCGAATGTCCAGTTTTTTATAACGGGTGCCTGATCGATGAGGTCGGTTACGACTCTGAAATATTCAGGATTGCCATTGGCGGTGATGATAAGTGTTGCCTTCTTTTTTGGTCTTTTCTGGAAGTTGATCATATAGCTAATTCCGGTGCTGTAATAACTCAAATGTTTCAGCATCCAAAAGTTGATGTGCTTGCGTTTTTTGGCCGTTTCGGTTTGTAGATTGTAGATCATTTGGTGGTTGTCTTGGAACCAGTTCCAGAAGGTTTTTATTTTTTTCATGATTTTGAGTTGTTGTTTAATCGGTTAATCGTGGAATTGTTTAATCGTTAAAAGGTTTATTGCGGCTTCTTGCCCTTCGACTCTACTTCGACTTCGCTCTCCATAAACTACTCAGGAAGATACGCTCGAAGTGACAAAATGGTATTTGTGAGTGACTGAGTGGACAGGTCGCGACCTGTCCGTACGGATTAGCGTTTGTCTTTGGATTGAACGTCAAATGCAATGAGGTTGAACATCTGACGCATTCGGGAGCGGACTCGATTGCCATAATAGGCTTCGAGTTCTGAGGCAGAGAGGTTTGTGGTAATATGGGTAAGGGATTTTTCATGAACGAACGAATCATAGCGGCTAAGAATGATTTCCGCCATCACGTTGCACTCATTGCCGAAGTGCTTGATTTGTTTTTCGGTTCCTAAATCATCAAAGCAATAGGTGCTGAGTTTTATTTGCTTGTGCTCTTTTTGGGTGTAGGGTATTAATGCGTCGTAGCCTTTTTTGGCAAATTCAAAAGCTACTTCTCTGCAGGGTTTTATTTTGTAACTGTACTTCGGCGCACAGAAATAATTCAGCAAAAACATCATTGATGTTTTGCCACAGCCTACAGGACCCGACAATAAAAGCGCCTTGTCTGGATTGAGGTCCAATTTGACCATAGTCGCTGTATCGCGAATGGCATAAATTAACAACTTTCGAATTATTGGCAAATCCTCCTCATAGATTTTGAATCGATTACCAAAATAATAACTTCCTAGGGTGTTTAATACCAAAATGCATTTGTCAAAGTTGTACATCTTGACGCCATTTTTGATTTCAAATGATTTTTGAATTTCGCTATAAGGGTTCATCGTATTGCTTTTGATTTGAAGTTTTTAAATTACCAGGAACTGGATTTGAAAAAGCAATTTGCACTGGCTTAAAAGATTGTAAGTTCAATATCCAATTGTTGGCCGCAGCTTGCCAATTGTACATTTTCGATTTACCTCCAACTAACCAACCATTGCTTTGGAAATGATTGAAAAAACGTTCGCCTTCAATTTCTTCTGTATTTTGTGAACTAAAGTACTTTTTCACTTCCTCAAGCTTTGGCGGAATGGATTGTGGACTTTCTTTTTTTTCGCGCAACTTTTTTTTCTTTTTTCCTTCAACGATTAATGTTTCTTGTTTTTCCAAATCACTTTCCATTTTCATTTTTTTTTCGTGTGCGCTCTCGTTTTCAAAGTTTGAAATGTTTGTATTGTTTGTATTGTTTATATAAGATACTAGCGCTTGTCTATGAGTTGGTAAGGCACTTGTCTTGTGCTTGTTCGCTACTTGTTCAATAGGATGTTCAGTGGGTAGTTCATTTTTTGGTTTCCTTAGTTTTTTCTTACTGGGTTGTAAAAGCTCGTTTTCCAAGGGATTGACATAGATTAAACTGCCTTTGAAAGGATTGTGAGAGGGTTCGTAAATTATGTACTCTTTCGTGTGTAAATCGTTGATACATTTATGATACGTTGCCTTGGAATATATTTTACTAATGCGCATCATTTCATTTCTTGTAATGCTTATTGGATTCTGAAAACGGTTGACATTCCAAGTTTGAAATAGTGCCATATATAAACTTACATGTGTAGGGTTCAGTTCTGTATCATAGATGATTTTTTGAAAGAAACCCGATAAATGTTTGATGTAATTCATTTTTTGAGTGGCTAAGAATTATTTGAACAGAGTCAGTTTAGCTGCTTTTTTATTGCGCTCGAGTAATTTATTGATGTCTTCATGATCATAATAAATGGTACCTCCTATTTTGGTAAAAGTTAGTGTACCATTAATTCTGAGATTTTGCAACGTTCCAGGAGAGATGGTTAGCAGCTCTAAAACTTCTTTGGATTTGAGCCACTTTTGTTTGTTTTGAGGAGTTGCCGCAAGTAATTGTGAAATTTCAGCAAATAGTTCTGTTTTGAATTGGTTCAAGTCTTCTTTAGTAAGTACTTCGATTGCCATAATTAAAAGAATTAAAATTAATAAGGGCAAATAGAAGAAATAAGCAAGAACCAAAACAGTTACACAGGGGTTGCAACCCCCAAGAAAGCCAATAAATACAGTGAAAAAAAAGTGCAAATTTTTAAAAACCCTCTAAAATGTTTTGAAATAGGGGTATTTGATTAAATTTGTGGCACAATACAAAATTGAGAGGAATACTCAATACATATAGCGAAAGTTAAGTAGAGCCACAGAAAACCGCCAAACAATTCTAAATCAGCTCACGAATTAACTGTTCGCCTACGCAATGCGTGGGCTCTGTTAATCGTGTGCTGTGGGTGCTTGGCGGTACCTCTGTGGCTGATAATAGATGTCCCACGCAGTTTGTTTGCAATAGTTTGTGTAGTCGATTGTTTTATGGAAACTCCTTCAGAATTTAAACCTAGTACTGAATTGTTGACTTTTTTAAAGTTGAATCAACTTCAGACATTATCAGAAATACTAACTATTTCAGACGAAGAATTGCTTACTATGCGTGGTTTTAGCTATCGCATTTTAAAAGAAATATTAGCCCTTCGCAAGTTCTAGCATTAGTTCAATTTTTTTTGCAACGGCTTCAGATGTACTTGTTTCTATATTGTAACATTTGGAGCGCAAACTATCTACTGAAATGGATTCGGTCATATCCGTTTTTACAACTTCTGCAATTATTTGCAATACTTCTTTCCTGTTTGTGTTTTTAATAATTCCAGCTTTCATCATTAAGTCAACAATACACGCTAATTGAGATACTGAGAAATCAAGGTGTATTTTGTTATTGTTGCCTATAAGTTCCGTTCGGTTTTCAATCAATTGGGTGAGTTCTTTTTTTCGAGATAAGAATTCTATTTCTTCCTCCAACCAAGTATAAACTTGGAACTGGATATCCGGAAGATTTTCTTGATAGGATGCAACCTGAGTAGTTTTGAATTGATTGTATATTTTTAAATACTCAAATAATAAATCTAACTTTTCAATTTCTGAGACACAATTCAAAAACTCTTTTTTAAGTTGTGCAGTTATAAAATCAAAACATTGAAAGGTATTGACACGCATCATCATCAACCAATTGCACCAATCTAGTTGTGTGAAATCAGTTGAATATGTTGCTAGGCAATTGGCTAATTCCAGTACATAATTTTTAGCATAGTTGTATTGATAGTAACTGATTTTGTCTTTCAAATGAAAATTATTTAGTTTGATAATTGGATCAAACAGCAGCTGTAACAATTCTTTATCCATAACCATAGAAAGCAAGCTATTACGTACCCATTGCATTTTCTCAGTTAGCTCTACTTCATCTTTTAGAATTGTACGGTAAGGCACCATAAGTTTGTCATCCAAATATTCGGCATATTCAGACTCTAAGAAAATCAAAAGTTTTTCTAAGTGATAAAACTGGCACTTATAACTATCTATTTTGTTGTAATTACTCGAATAGTCATATAATTCCTTTTTATTCTTTGGAGCGATGACCTTGATTAATTGATGTAATTGGCATTCTAAAGCCTGTTGTGTTTTTTGAATGAAATGTTGAATTTTGACATTGGATCTACACTTAAAAACTTTCTCTTTAATAGCCCTTTTAATGGTTAGGTTTCCATTCTTTAATACTTCATTTGTGTACAATAAGTTTCTTTCTCTTGCTGGAATTTCATTTATATCGCATTTTTCACACACATAAAAAATATTTGAATTATTTATGTGCTTGGCTATGTATATAGTTTTCCCAGTGAATTTTATTATTGCTTTTAATTTAGGGATGTAATCCAGGTATTCTTCGAAATGTAAAATAGATTTCAACTCCAAAGGTTGAATTTCCGGATGTAAAGAATGGATTGTTTTATTTAGTTTAATAGATTTCTCAACATCTTCGTTCTGAATCTCAATTTCAAAAATACGAAATGAACTATTTTCTAAGGGTTTAAGTACTTCAAAAATGGTTTCTTTTGAAATACTAGAAGTCATTGTTTGACGAAAAACAACATCATAACATTCAAGTAAATAAGCTATTTTCATAAAGGGGCTAAAAATCAATTTAGATCATTCACTACTAATAGTTCTTAGGATAATTTGTTTAGGGTATTTTTTAATTGGTGCTAATTATGCTTAATTAGCACCAAATCATATTGCAATATATAGCTTTATTTGAAAATTTGTTGCATATAATTTAACATTTTAACACAAATTAGTTTACAGACTGTAAGTTATTGGTTTTGATGATGTTTGAAAATTTGCTTTTAAGAATTTGCATATCCTCACTAACTTTTTTGTCCAAAACTTTAGCGTAGTGCTGGGTAGTTTTCAAATTTTTATGTCCTAACATCTTACTAACGGATTCAATTGGAACCCCGTTTGTAAGCGTTACCGTGGTGGCAAAAGTATGTCTGGCAATGTGAAAAGTGAGTTCCTTATCAATATTGCAAACTGTAGCTATTTCTTTTAGATAGGCGTTCATTTTCTGATTGCTAAAAATTGGAAGCAAGCGATTTTCATTTATAGATTGTGGATGATTATCGTATTTATCAATGATCATTTGTGTAACAGGTAAAATTGGGATTTTGGAAGCGGATTCGGTTTTTTGACGATGTGTAAAAATCCATTGCTCTCCATCAATTCCGATATTTATGTGTGATTTGGTCAAGTTTTTTACGTCTACATATGCTAAGCCTGTAAAGCAACTAAAAATGAAAATATCACGCACCAATGACAATCGTTCTGTTCCAAAATCTTTTTCGATGATATCCTGGATTTCTTCCTCTGACAGATACACTCGCTCTACTTCTATGACTTTTGATTTGTAATTCGCAAAAGGATCGCGCTCCAACCAATGGTTGGCCAAGCAAATCTTAATGATTTTATTGAAGTTCTTAATATATTTAACCGCAGTATTATTGGCGCATTTTCGAACCGTACGTAAATAGAATTCATATTCGGTTACAAATGCATGGTCTATTTTGTTGATTTCGATATCAGTCACTTTGTATTTCCACAAGATAAAGTCTTTGGTGTGCTTTAGAGAAGTTTCATAGCGTTCCAGTGTTCCTGATGCGTATTCTTTTCCCACTAATTCTTTTATTTTATTGTTATGGTCTTGGAAGATTGGTATGATTGTTCTTGCTCGTTCTTTGGTGCCAAATAACTCATTTTTTAAGTTCTCTATGTTTATTGAAATATCTTTTTTCATCAGATTTTTTTCGGATATGAAAATTTTGGTTCTTAAGTCTTCAAGATGTCCGTTTATTAAACGTGCTTCCTCTGATGTACCCCTCACTTTAGACGTGTCTGAATTCCATTTGGCTGGATCTACAAATTTACCGGTGCTGTTATCCAACCGTTTTCCGTTAATCGTGATTCTTTGAAAAATTGGCGCAAGGCCTTGTGCGTTGACTTTAGCTCTTTTAAGGTAAAAGAGTACTGAAATTGTAGTGTTCATTTGTGGTAACCTTTAAGTTAATAATAATTTAAAAAAACTATCAACCTGAAACAAGATGTTCATAAAGTGAACCACTTGATTTTAAAGGGGTTTCCGCGTGATAGGGGCACTTTGAATATATAAAATCAAGTACCCCGAATAGTACCCCTTTAAAATGTAAAAATTTGAATGATTAGAAAAGGGTATTAACTAAAAAACCCTTTAAATCATAGGATTTAAAGGGTTTTAATTGGATTTGTGAATGAATCAGCAGAGAGGAAGGGATTCGAACCCTCGATACAGTTACCCATATACTAGCTTTCCAGGCTAGCTCCTTCAACCACTCGGACACCTCTCTAATTGGGATTGCAAATAACATAAAAAAAAATGAGTTAGAAAAGGAAAAAGTAATTATTATCCCATTTCTCCTCGTATTGCATTTTCGAAGGTATTTTTAAAATCAGTAGCTGGAATATTTAATCCCAAAAGATGCATTAACTTAGTAATAGCTGCCTCTGTGGTACAGTCTTTTCCTGAAATAACACCAATCTTTTTCAGCTCTGAACTCGTTTCGTATTTCCCCATATTGACACTTCCGCCAGAACATTGTGTGACGTTTACAATATGTATCCCAGAATTGATGGCTTGTTGTAACAATTCAATAAACCATTCCTCTGTGGGCGCATTTCCAGAACCATAAGTCTCCAGAACAATACCTTTTAAATCAGGAATATGCACTAGTGTTTCCAATACTTTTTGATTGATTCCTGGGAACATTTTTAGAATCACCACTTGGGTGTCAAATACCTTATGAACTCGCAAAGGTTCATTTTCATCCAAAGGTAATAGTAAATCTTTGTTGACTTTTAAATGCACACCTGATTCAATTAAGAAAGGATAATTAGGTGAAGTGAATGCATTAAAATGCTCAGCACTAATCTTCGTTGTGCGATTACCACGGTACAATTTGTATTCAAAATACAAACCGACTTCTGTAATCACGGGTTTACCGTTTTCTTGCAAGGATGCAATTTGTATGGCAGTAATCAGGTTTTCTTTAGCATCGGTTCTCAAATCTCCAATAGGCAATTGAGAGCCTGTAAAAATCACTGGTTTTCCTAAATTCTCTAACATAAAACTCAAGGCAGAGGCAGAATACGACATCGTATCTGAACCGTGTAATACCACAAAACCATCAAACGCTGTGTAATTTTGCTCAATCACTTCGGCAATTGCCACCCAACTTTTTGGACTAATGTTCGAGGAATCGATAGGGTTTTCAAAAGAAATAGTTTCAATAGCACAATCCAATAATTTCAATTCTGGAACGCGTTGCAAAAGCTTACTAAAATTGAAGGCCTTGAGCGCTCCCGTCTCAAAATCCTTTTGCATACCAATCGTTCCACCGGTATAAATCAAAAGTATTTTGGTATTAGAGTGCATCCGTATATTTTAATTTATTAACTACTGGATTTGAATACATTGATAAAAAGCCCTCTAAAAGAACTGGATTATCGTGGTCGATTCGCATTTCTAAACGACGCTCGAATAACGATTTCTCATTCTCCGTGTACAAATGTGAATATTGATTCGTTTTATGTAAAATATCGTAGGCTATAAAATTGGTTGGCCATAACTTATAGTTCGTCAAAATCGCATCATCAACGGCTTGTGCTAAGGCTAAAACTTGCTTGTTGGCATTTTCCTCATTGGCAACAATAGTATCAATTTCGGAATCAATAACTTTTCCAATATGAATATGAATGCGCTTTTTTTGCCCTAAAACGCCGCTTAAAATGTTTTGAAAATCTTCGTTTTTCTCTTTAACATAGATTTCATTATTTGCTTCTGCCATTAATTGTGGCATTTTGAGCACATCGGTTGGGTCGTATTCATAGGAAATAGAAACAGGAACAATTTTAATTTTCTTAAAATACTCCATTACGTTTTTATCCTCCGAAGCCATCCCCAACATTTTCAAAACCCCAGGATTGGTGGCATCATTTCCGTCTTTGGTTCGTCCTTCGCGTTGTGCAATCCAAACCGAACGATTTTCGTGCAACAACAACTGCTTGATATATTCAGAAAGTAACTTAGAACTTTGCAGCATTTCTCTTGGCGAAAGCCCACGAAGTACCAAGAAATTTCTATTGAGTTTGGCTAATATTTTTAGGAAAGATTTCTTAACCAAATTATCTCCAATGGCCGAAGCCGTCATCACCAATCCGTGTTCGAACAAAGTAGCGTTGAGCAAGGTGGTGTCTAATAAAATATCTCGGTGATTGGAAATAAATAAATACGAAGTGTTTTTTTCTAAATGCTCAAATCCAGATGTGGTCAATCCTTCAGAGCTTTTCTCTAAAATTTTGCGTACCGATTGATAGATAAAATTGCACTGAAAATCACGAATTGAGTGGGTTCGCTTGAGTTGTTCTTTCCAAACCTCATCTGCTACATCAGGGAAAGAAAAATTCATTAATGCTTTCATCATCGGATGCTGAATCACATCGGATAGCGCATCGTTTACTTCGGTATCATAAAATGGCCGAATGGAGTCAAATTTTTGCATTTTGATTTTCATTTTTAATGGGAACAAAAGAACAAAAAAAAAACGGAAACTTAAGGTACTTTTCGTCTTAAATCCCAAATACCCGTTTCGAATTTTCTGTTGTAATCTGAGCAATTTCGGATACACTTAAGTTGTAAATTATTGCCAACTTTGCTGCCACATTCACCACATAACTGCTTTCGTTTCGCTTGCCGCGAAAGGGAATCGGAGCCAAATAAGGCGAGTCGGTTTCGAGGACGATGTGTTGCAAATCAATGCGATCTAGGAACTGGTCAATTTTTCCGTTCTTAAACGTTACTACACCGCCAATTCCTAACAACATATTATAAGAAATGGCCTGTAATGCTTGTTCATAGGTTCCCGAAAAACAGTGGAATATTCCAAACAATTCTGGACTTTTCTCTTCTTCTAGAATTCCGAAAATTTCATCAA
>JACCDZ012045969.1_pt1 | contig 13415 bp, 16 predicted proteins | sample 7449551 | NCBI WGS metagenome assembly JACCDZ01 (sample SAMN15323452, study PRJNA562643) | freshwater metagenome | isolation source: river surface water | place: USA:Blue River Watershed | collected 2017-08-18
AGAGACATCAATGCAGCTAGAAATATTTTATTAAAACATATACAAAGTGTGTAAATGTATAATATCTGGGTTGCGTTCAAAACCCATTAGTGTTTATTTAGCTTTCTTAAGAAAACTTAAGAAAAGTCAATTAAATTTTGAGCGTTTAAAACAAAATGTCATAATGATTATAAATGTTGCTATTGTTTAAAAGAATTGAAGTTTAGAGAGAAATTGTATTTTCTAAATTACTTTTATTATTTAAAAATTGTATGTATATACATGCTTATATTTATATACACGACATTGCTTTTATTTTTCATCTTATTATTTTTTGAAAAAATTTAATTTTTTAATATAACTCTAAGTATTTAATTAAAAAATCAAATGGAACATACTTCTTTCTGCGTTATTTGCTACGAGACTTTGCTAAAATCAAACGAGATACAATTGGATTGTAATCACTCTTTTTGTAAAAAATGTATTCTCAAGTATATTGAACTTAATATTGATAATTATGATATAAAGTTAAAGAATAAAACATTTATCAACGATTATATATATGAATTGTATAATATATTAAAGTGCCCATTGTGTAGAAATAACATTAATATTTTACAATTAAAAGACTCAGAATTTGTTATAAATAGTATCATAGGGAATAAGGATGATCTGTATAAAAAAGAATTAATGTATTATTCGAGACAACCAGAATATAATGAAAAATATATTAATAATATAATTTTACATTCTGGTAAATTGAAAATAAAATTACAAGACATTCTAGATATGATGATTAACTCTTTTGATTTAAACGTTGTTAAAAATTATACTTTACAATTACACAAAGTTTCTGTAGAGTACACTGAAAATGAAGAAAATACAGAGTGTCTTAAAAATATAATATTATCATTGTTTACAAATTACTATTATTCTTTGCATTGTTATATAAACACTACAGAATTTATAAATTTTCTAAATTCATTTGAATCAAATTATGTTGTAAATAATTCTTATTATAATATACTTGAAGAAATAATAGAAATTATTAAAAAAGACTATACAAATTATAATCTTATTTCTCTTCTAAGTACTTTTATTTTTAAATACTTGAAATCCGAAAACTTATTTAGTTATAAATTTATGAAAGATTTTTTAATATTGTTGAAATTTTATAATGGGTATAGTTTCAAATTAAATAAAGAATGTAATGATTCTATTAAAAATATACTAAAAAGTATTTATAAAAATAAAGTATTATTTTTGCAACAAAACTCAGAAGAACAGTATTACATTTTAAGTATATTTTTAGATATAAATCCAGAATATTTAGATTATAATTTTATAAAAGAACTTATTTCTTGTAGTAAAATAAATGATGCACATTTAAATGAATTATGTTTGTTATGTCTTGAGAAAAATGAACATGAACTATATAGAATGTTTTTTTCTAAAATTAAATTTTTAACGTGTTTCGATGATATTCTAAAATTAGAAAACAACAATGATTTAATACAATATTTGAATATTTCTAAAGTTCTTAAAAAAATCGATGTCATACAAGCAAGAATAATTTTCCAATTAATTTTTGAAAAACATTTAGAGTATAATATAGAATATATAAATTATATAACATTGATAATCGAATTCTTATCATATTTTGAAGGAAAAAATGATAATTTAGAATTTTTAAATCTAGATACTTTAATTTTTCTAAAAGAAAACAATCCTAAATTTAAAAAATTAATAAATGATTTATGCAATACTGTTATACATATTTATAGTAAAAAATTCTTTAGCAATTATATATTAAATAAAAATTCTTTAATATACGATTTAATCATAAACAATTCTCAATTATCAATAGAATATATTATTTGTAATAAAGACATTAATTTTAATCAATATTATCATAAATATACATCTAATAAAATAAGTTTATTTAAAAAGCAAAAGATTATTCATTTATTATGCCTTTCAGCTAACACTTTAGAATACTTAATGTATATGCAACGTAAAAAAGAATTAGTTTACAGTCTTTATCATAATAGTATTAATACTAAAAACTATGAAGGTAATTTCCCTCTACATATTTTACTTAAAAATAAGAATAATTTTACAATACTGCATGAATTTATAAAATTATTTAATTATACAATAGATTATACATCAAAAGACATTCTTGGTATGTCTTTATGTGATTATATCAATAAAATTTCATTGTACAGCTAACTCCTTAAAATAAGCAAATAAAAAATTATTATACTTTTTCCAAATTTTTAACTGTATCCTGATTTTCACAGGTTTTCTTCTTTTTTCGAAGAAAAATATTTGTTCTTTTGAAAGCTTCTGGGCGTTCTTCGTCTTTTAACACAGCTTTTAATATTTTAAGGCAGTCAACTGTTAACAAATATACAAGCATTTACATTTTATTGTATTAATTTCAATCTAAGGAAATGAATATAATTTTAGAGAAACTTGAAAATTTTATTGTTATTATTGTATCTTTTTAATTTAAAGAAATAAAAATGTATATAAAATAACATGGAATAACATGTTCGATAAATAACTTTAAATATATTATATATATTTAAAAAAAGCTGAAAACCAAAGCTTGAAATATATAAATATATCCAAGTAAATGAGATAATAGAAATATCACAATTTACTAAAAATACAAAAATGTTAGATACAACCTAAATATATACTATTTAGCTACCTGATTTAAAATAAAGACGCTTTAAACGTTGTAAAATATTTTAAGTATCAAATGACTCTATTTGAACAGGTTTGATGTATCGGTACTGCATGAATTTATAAAATTATTTAATTATCTAATAGATTATACAACAAAAGATATTCTTGGTATATCTTTATGTGATTATATGAATAAAATTTTATTATAAAAATATTTTCTTTGTGTTATAATAAAATACTAAAATGGATAGGGAATTTTCTGTAGTAGCAATAGAAGTTATTAAAGGTATCAAGAAAAATTCTAAATATATGAGGGTAAATAGTGAAAGCGTTTTTAGCGCTAAAAATCCAGCATCTGCTGCTTCAAAAGCATTTACCAAATTTTGCAGATTAAATAAGAAAAAATTAGATACATGCGAAGTTTCACTTTCTGTTAAAGAAAAGAACAAAGATAAAATACATTCTTATTCTCTGCAAAGAATAAGAGATCCTCAAACAGTTACTATAAATGGCAAAGAAGTAGTGTATAACTATAAAATTACTAGAAAAGCTATATAACATTATTATTTTTTAAAATTGTTTGAAGTTTAAGATAAATTCTTAAATACATGATCACTTTCGCAAAAAATTTAAAAAATAAGTAGAGATACCTATTAAATAAACAAAAATGAATAATTGCCTTATTTGTAAAGAAACAACTTTTGAAGAACCTAACAAATTGATTTTATTGTCATGCAATCACTACTACTGTAAAGAATGTCTTAGTGTTTGGTTTAAAGACAAAACAGATTCTGAAAAGAAATGTTGTTATTGTTTTAGACAATTGAATTCTAAAGAACTTTTATTATTTCCAAAAATAATTACTAGATTGCATTTATCGGGGAGAAATCTTACAGAAATTCCTAAAGATTTACCAGATACTTTGGAAGTACTTGATATTAGTAATAATCAAATAACTAAATTAGAAAATTTACCAGATACTTTAGAAATACTTTTTATACATAATAATCAAATAACTAAATTAGAAAATCTACCAAGTAGTTTGAAAACACTTGATGTTGATAATAATAAAATTTCTATATTAGAAAATTTACCAAGCACTTTAGAAGAACTTTATATAAATAATAATAAAATAACTAAATTAGAAAATTTACCAAATACTTTAAAAAAACTCAGTATTGCATTTAATAATATAACTAAATTAGAAAATTTACCAGATACTTTAGAAATACTTTGGATTGATGATAATTTATAAAAAACAAAATTTTTATATAACATTCTTATTTTTTAAAATTGTTTATTGTTTAAGATAAATTCTTAAATATACTTTGACTTTTACAAAAAAATATTTTTATTAATATTCCGGAAAATTAGGATTTACACAATGATAAATGCGTTTAAATTTAAGAAATAAAATATTATTATATATTAATTAAAATGAAGAGTATTCAACAACAAGAAGTTCAAACTCAAACCGAAGAAGTTCAAGAAGTCCAACAAGATACTACTTCTGACACTTTAATCTCTGATGTAGTAGAAATGGTTAATAGTCTAAAGTCCCAATTAAAGGACCTTGAATCTCGTATTAAGCAATTAAAGACTCAACATCGTCAAGAATTAAAGGACTTAAAGAAGCGTCCAAAGAAGCAAAGTGGAAATCACAAGGGGCAATTTAGACCTGTCGTTTTGAGTGATCAACTTGCTAAGTTTTATGGGGTTCCTTCTGGTACTCAAATGGAGCGTGGTCAAGCTACTAAGCAATTGTTCAAGTATATCCGTGAACACAACTTATATTATAGTGATAAGCCAAAGAATATTATGAAGCCTAATGGTGCTTTAACTAAGTTGCTTGGTCCTTTTAACCATCTTTTGCACTCAAAGAAGCCAGAATTAGGGAATGGGTTGAGTATTCATAACTTGCAAAAGTACTTGCAACCTCATTTCACCACTGTTGCTAAAGAGCAGTAAATTATTTTCTAATATAATAAATAAATAAACATTCATTATATTTTAAAATGAATAGTAATATTGTTCTAAAAATAGAACCTTACTATCAAAGTATGAAAAAATACAATAATGTCGAGCAAATTCTTTTGGAAACTCAAAATACTAAAAATATTTTAAATAAATTGAATAGGTATAGAACTTCTACAGATTTCTCGCAATTGAAAAAAGACATCAATAATATAAATACTTATAAGATAACACAAGAAAGAGTATCAAAAAGACGTTATACACTTCAAGACAAAATGTTATTAACCCCTATAGATATAGCTATTAAAACCAATAATATACCCGTTATTAAAAGTCTATTGTTAGTAAATGAACTTAATATAAAAACTCTTCAGGAATCATTAAAAAAAACTGATAATAAAGATATTATCAAATTATTAAATGACTCTATCAATTCTAAAAGAATAAAACTTCAAAAGAAAAAAGATATAACTTTAAGAGATGAATTGGTAATAGAACAGTATTCTAAAATGAAGAAAGCAAAAAGACAATACAACAACGTCTGTTTAATAGGCAATAGAAATGACCAAAAGGAAATAAACGAATTAAAACAATTTTATAAAAAGATATATCAGACAAGAAAATCAGAACTATTACCGATATCTTATTTATGTAAAAAATTGGATAACTTTTTCAAGAAATAATTTTTTATATGGTATTTATAATAAATGATACTTTATATATTAATAGTAATACTTATTGTATTATTGATATTAAGTTATTCTTTAAGTTGTAATAATTATTATAATATTTATACAAATAAAAGTATATTGTCATCTTATTTCAAGCCTAGAATAGTTGTGTCTTTGACTACTTCTCCAAAGAGAATTTATAATATAAAGGAAACAATAGAATGCATGGTCAATCAGACAGTAAAGCCTGATCTAATTGTTCTTAATTTACCAAAAGTATTCAAAAGAGACAATTCTAAATTTACGAAAATACCAGATTTTATATTAAAGAATAAGCTAGTGGCTATAAATTTTTGCGAAGATTTAGGCCCAGCTACAAAAATAGTACCTACTTGTACTTCTGATATAACAAATGATTCTGATATAATATTCTCTATAGATGATGATATATATTATCCTCAAAATATTATAGAGTTATATTTGTACTATCATAGTATGTATCCTAATAGTGTGTTAACAGGTACTTCTTTATTTCCTCTTGAAAATAAATCTTTTTATGGATTAAAAGAATGTGAATTATTAGAAGGATTTTCATGTGTTCTTTATAAAAAAAGATTTTTAAAAGATATACCTTTAGATTTATTCGATAAGAAAAAAGTCCCTATTTATCATTATCTTTCTGATGACTTAGTATTATCTAATTATATTATCAAGAATAATATTAAAATATATACTTTTACCAATTTACATCCAGTTATTCGCCTGATAAAACCCTTAGATTACGGGTTTAAAGACGACGCACTCCATAAAGGAGCAGGAGGTCTTGCACCTACTTGTCAATTAAATGAACCTTGCAATTCTAAGAACTATATAGAAACTATAAAATATTTAAAAGAAAAAGGAGAATATTATTTAAAACATTTTGATAAAGATAGTCGGCAATTATATTAAAATTTAAGATAATAAATAAAACTAATTGTAATGGAATTGGATTTGTCTTATAGTTGTCTTACAGAAATTCCTAAAGATTTACCAGATGCTTTAGAAAAATTGTATATTGGCAATAATGGTATAACTAAATTAGAAAATTTACAAGATACTTTAAAAGTCCTTTATATTTATAAAAATGATATTACTAAATTGGAAAATCTACCAAATACTTTAGAAGAATTGTATATTGGCAATAATAGTATAACTAAATTAGAAAATTTACCAAGTAGTTTAAAGAAACTTTACATTGGAAGTAATAAGATATCCAAATTGGAAAATTTACCAAAAACTTTAAAAATACTTTCTATTGGCAAGAACCAGATATGCAAAATACAAAATTTACCAGACACTTTACAAACACTTAATATTGGAAATAATAAGATATCTAAATTGGAAAATTTACCAAGTACTTTAAAACAACTTTGGATTAATAATAATCAAATAACTACATTAGAAAATTTACCAGATACATTAGAAGAACTTCGTATTGAATATAATATTGTGTCTAAATTAGAAAATCTACCAGATACCTTGGAAAGACTAGATATTAGAAACAATTTGATAGCTAAAACTCCTAAAAGAAATATTAAATATCATTGGTTATAAATAAAAAATTTAAAAAATAATTTAAGATAATAAATAAAAATAAAATCAAGTATAATATTTTTAATAATTAAAATGAATAATGTCAAAAATATTATTATAAGTAAAAACGAAATTGAATGTATTTTATCTAAGTACTGTGAGAAGAATATTAAGATTAATAGTTCAAAATATTCTTATTATCTTCAAGCATTTACTCATAAATCTTTTTTAAATACTATGCCTTATAATGAACAAGATGATTCAAATTGTCATTTGCTTATTGATAAACATATTCTCCAAAATAATGAAAGACTTGAATATTTTGGAGATGCTATGTTATATGCTATTATAGCAGAATATTTATATGATACATATCCAAATAAAGATGAAGGTTTTATGACAAATTTAAGAATAAAATTGATTAAAAAATCGCAATTAGCAGAATTGGCTAGAAAATTAAATTTTGAAAAATACATTTTAATTTCTAGTTATCTTGAAAAAGCAAATGCTAGAAATAATAATGTTAATTTATTGGAAAATCTATTTGAATCTTTTATAGGCGCTTTATATAAAGATCAAGGCTTCGATAATACTAGATTATTCATAAGAGGTATCATTAAGAAATTGATAAATATAGAATCTTTAATAGAAAATGATACAAATTTCAAAAGTAAAATTTTACTGTATTTTCACGCTGAAAATTTAGGACATACAGAATATCTCCTTATAAATAAAGAAGGTTCTTTTAATAATTTAAATTTTTATAGTTGCATTATTATCAAAAAAAATGTAGAGATTCAAAATGAAAGTTTACTGAAAAGTATAAAAAAATTAGACAAGATTATTCGTAAAAATATACAACAAAAACTCCCAGAATATTCTTTTAATAAAGATATATATTATGTATCTGAAGGAGAAGGTAATAACAAAAAAATGTCGGAGCAAAAAGCATCTGAAAATCTTATCAAAATTCTTAAAATAAAATAATATTTTTTTATTTGCTTATTTTAAAAGGGTATGTCAGAAGTAAGTATTTTATTAAAAAATCAATTAACTGAAACAGAGTTTCTTAATTATATAAAAAAGTATAGTATAACAGAAAGCGAAATAGCTTTCTTCTGTCATCACAATAAACATTTAAAAAAATATAAACTATGCGGTAATTCTTGGAAATATAATCATAAAGTAAATTCGAGTTTAAAATATACTTATTATGAGAGTATTCTGTATTCCATTTTCTTGTCAAGAAATGGTTATACTGTGATAAAATTGCATTATTTCTTAGGTATAATGACTATGTTATACTTAATAACAAGAAATGTGAATAAAAAACAAGAAATTAAAAAAGTTATAACTAAAATATCAAAAAAGAAAGAAAGTGATGATAAATATAGTGTTTCTTTCGAATTATTAAAACCATATGTTTCATTGTTAGAAACTCATCTAAAAGACAAAATATAATTTTTTTATTGTATAACTTTATATACAAGAAACATGCTTCAATTTAGCAAATTAACCAAATTCGATTTTAGCAAATTTAACAAAGAAGAATTAAAGGAATTCTTCAAAGATACTCCTGAAAGTGAACTTGCATTTTTATGCAGATATAATACTACAATTCCTTTATTCTTTTGCCCAATAAAATGGAAATATTACCCTACACAGAAAAGTGATATTTATTATACAAGCATTGAAAAAATAAAGTATAATATATTCTTAGCAAGTAATGGATATTATGTTATATCATTTGATTACATATATGGTATACTTTCATTTTTAGGCTTAGCTATTAATATGAAGGGTAAAAAATCAAAAAGTACAAAATTAAAAACTATCTCGAAAAATTCAGAAAAAATTCTAAAAGTTAATACAAAAATTGTAAATACTCCTATTAAATTGCGCTATAAAGGTTCTGGGCAAGATAAAAAAGTCCATATAGATGATGCGATCAAGATGTTATATTTATTCGAAGAATTAGAAAAGCAAGACGTGTTTGATTGGAACGAATTAAATGATTTACCAGTTAATTTCATGCTTATGCCAAATATATAATTTTTTTCTTTGTTAAATAATAAAATGGATTTTTTATCAAATTTGTTTAAAAAAGAAAAAAATAGTATTAAAAGTTCTCCTAAAAGAAGCACTTCATATGAAAAAGTGAATGATTCCGAACTTGCAAAATTATACAAAGACTTGAAAGAATTACATATGGCTAAATCGAAATCTATGATGAAAGATAGTCAAAAAACTTTAGCTAAATCTAAAGATAGTCAAAAGACTCTCGCTAAAAGTAAAAGTAAATCTAAAAGTAAATCGAAAAAGACATCACAAGATAAAAGATTTTCAGAATTAAAAACTGAAATGGAAAAACTTATCAAATTTTAAAATTATTACTATTATTTTTTTCAATCAATAATAGTAATAGTAATGGATATCGATAAATATCTAAATATTTTAAGAAATAAGAAAAATATATTTAATTATACACTCTTTTGTATCATACTTATTTATTTTTCGACAAATGTGTTAGATATCCAATTAAGCCATATATTTGCTCTCCTTTTAACCTCTATTTTATTTTATATAATAATTAATTACCAATCCAGTGTTCTTACGACAAATAATGAAGAACTTGAATATAAAATGAATACTTTATTACCAAAAGAAATATCTTATAATCCAGAATATCTACATCTTGATGCAGATTTTATATTATTATATGATAGTATCAAAGAAGTATTTGGGAAACATAACATTACAAATTTTTATAGAATAATAAAAAACACCGACGAATTACTAAAAATAAAATATTTTAGTCAGATAAAAGCATATTCTCCCCCTATAAATCCTGATATTTTAATCGGTGAAACACAATATAAAATAGATAACAAAGAATATGACAATGAAGAGTATTCGGAGACTATGTTATCTTTATCTAAAGATTTGATAACAGATATATTAAATTATACAAACGGATTTGTTATAAATTTTAAACTGAATCCTACTTTAGAATGGAAATTTTTAGAATTTATTAAAAGACTTAGATTCTTATTAAAGAGAACATATAACGAGATTAAAACAAATTATTCCATAGAACAGAGAGATAACATGCAAGACCTTATAGGTTTTGTAGATTTAGATGGCAATAATATAACAGATACAAATTTCAAACAATATAATATCTAAATATATTCAATCCATTCTGAAACATTTTTTGATATATCATTTTTTGTCATTAACTCAGAGTAATCTTTGTATAAATGTTCTATTAAAAGCACTTTAAATTCGTTTGTAGACAAGTCTGGATATTCTTTTCTTAAAGCTGAAGTTTTATGTAGTATTTCTTGATTTATAATATTCTTTGGTTTTGGGTATGATTCTGGATTTTCTATATAAGTACTTTCTATTATTCTAGTTGTAACTCCTGTAGGGCAGTATAAATTTCCAAACGAATCTAGACATTCTTCTAATTGTTTTAATAACTGAACCTTTACATTATCATTCCCAGAATTCCAAGTATTACATAATATATTATATTCTGTATCAGAAAAATTAGATATATAAGTATTTCTTCTTTGTATTTTATCAATAATATTTAGTATTTTTTGTAGTTTAGTTCCGCAATAAAGTTTATTATCTTTTATATATTTCTTAATTTCATAACTCAAATCCCTAATGTTTTTTTCATTTCCTTTTTCTATTTGATTATATCCATTTTTACTTTGTTTTTGTACAAAAGAATCGTGTATATTTTGTTTATCGTCTGTTAGATAATCTGGAAGTACTGCTTGAATATCCTGTTCATTTTCAAAAATATCATAATTAGCTATATCATCTAGAACATTATTTCTATTTACATTTAGAAATAAATACTGTTCATTCCTAATATCATTTCTTTTATTTCTTGTATTTTGTAAATAATCTGTCATATACCGTATATCATGAGGAATATACATATATGTATACTTATCTGATAAGTGCTTTATTTCTTTTTTATCACTTTTGAATTTTGGTTTAGTTTTTTCATAAACAATTACATCTGATTTATTGTAAAAATATAGTAAAGTTAAAGATATAGTTAATATAATTAAAAATATTGTAATTTTAGAGAACATCTTTATATTTTATACATGAAAAAATAAAACAAATCATATTTTTGCGTAAAATAAAATTTGTTTTATTATCAATCAATTAGTAAGATGGATAATTTATATAACATAATTATCAATAAAACTAACGAAAAAATAAAATACTGGACAGGGATAACGGTTGACCCCAGAAGTAAAAAATTTATAAAAGACCTTAAAGAATTGTATAATATAATATACAGTGTCGAAATGGTCAATGGTAGAAGAGACCAAAAAGTTTTCCTAGATATAATAGTCAATGAATTAGCTAGAAAAACTATTACAAATTTGATAAATGAATTACAAACATATAAAGAAGAATATGTATCACATCAGCAATATTTATATGACCAACAAAAACCAAAATTGTATACGGATTTGAATGAATTAACTCAAAATGATGTCGTAGATTTGAATAGTAAATATCATGTACCAGAATATCTAGGGGTTAGCGAAGAACAAATTGTTGAAGAACAAAAAGTAGAATCTCCTAAAGTAGTAAAATTTGTGGAAAAAAATATAATTCTCAAATTAGATTCTGAAAATTTTGAAAATAAAGGTACTTTATATAATTTTACTTCTGATATCGAAGGTATTAAAAAATTAAGAATAAAGAACATTTCATTTGATAAAAGTGATTATAATATAAACGAATATAACAATAAAATGACTATAAATAAAACTGAAATAATAATACCAGAAGGTTATTACAAAACTATTGATAAATTGTTAGAGTGTATACAAAAAATATTATATGAAAATTTTGGACATAATATAACAATTGAAAATAATGATATAACAAATAAAATAAGCATTTCGATGCAAAATAGTACAAAAAAGATAAATCATAATGTTCAAAATTTATCGGCATTGAAAAATAATATCAATTCTGAAATCACTCTTGAAATAATCTTCGACAGTGATTTAAATAAAATATTAGGATTTAGCCAAAAAGAATTAAAGGGGCAAAATAGCTATATAGCTAATAATTTATTCAATTTAAACATATATTCTGATATTTCTCTTAATATTTATGCAAATAATGGTATAGAAATTGTAAAGGATTCTATTATCAATATAAAAAATGAAAAATACTTAGATACTATAACAAAATCTTATAACAACTATATAGATTTTTATGACGATTTGAGTAGTATTTCAGTATATTTTAAATATTCTAATAATAGAATGTATAATTTTAGGGGACGATATTTCAATTTGACTTTAGAATACATCATAGATTGTTAAAATGACTTTTTATATATGTATAACCTGATATTATCATTTGTTTTTTAGATTCATTTTTAAGAGAAAAATCTGTAGAATTGACATTCAAGATGTGAGGGTACAATATACAAACATTATCTTTTATTTTTGAAGACACTAATTCATTATGTTTATTACCAAAAGAATGGTGATAATATTTAAAAATGCCTTTGATATAATGAAAAACATTATTTATTTCATTTTCTTGTAATTCATTTTCTTTTAAATAAATTCCAAGAATACTGCTATTATCTTCTGATATATAATAATTTATAGGGAAATTATTAGAAAATCCACCATCAATGTATAATTCGTCATCGATTTTCATTTTTGGAAATAATATAGGTAAATTCGAAGATGCTAAAATACAGTCTAAGACTTTATTGTTAGGAGTATTAATGTAATCAAATATTATTTCTTTATTTTTTGATATATTAACAGACACCATTCCTAAATATTTTTTATTTAGAATGTACAATTGTTCAAATGTTATATCTTCGGACAATCCTTTATATTTAAAAATATTTTTTAGATATTTTCTCAGATTAGAAGTGTCATATATACCCCAATGTTCTTCTGATATTATATTTTTTATAGAAAATTTTATCAATTTGTTAATTTCTATATTATAAAATATATTTAATATTTCAGTGTAAGTATATCCAATACATAACATAAAACATACCAAAGCCCCTATAGAAGTCCCAGAATACTTTGTTATATTTTTTATGATATCTTTTTCTTCTAGATATTTTATAATACCTATATAATAATATCCTTTCACTCCTCCACCTGATAGTATCAAAGTATCTGTATTTTCTATTTTAAACATACTTATCATTTACATCGGAATAAAATAACATTTTATTTCCACAAATTGTAATACATTCGTAAACGTATTTTATCTATATCTGACAATGTACTATTTTGTTTTATAATATTGGTAGTGTCATTTTTATTTTTGATAGTTGGTTTATTATTTTTACTATAAGAATTAGACGGTAAGACAAATGGTTGTCTTAGGTCATAGCATGTTTTTAGAAAAGCTGAAAACCAAAGCTTCAGAATATGCAAATGTCCAAGTAAATGAGATAACAGAAGAATATACATCTCAAGTATGTCCTTG
>JACCDZ011582296.1_pt1 | contig 13414 bp, 17 predicted proteins | sample 7449551 | NCBI WGS metagenome assembly JACCDZ01 (sample SAMN15323452, study PRJNA562643) | freshwater metagenome | isolation source: river surface water | place: USA:Blue River Watershed | collected 2017-08-18
ACGGCTCATCCCATTTAAGTTTCTCCCCAGTGTTCGTCCGGTAATATTCCTGAATCCAATCAACAAATAACTGGCCACCTATTGTTAGCCATTGCGCGATCGCGTCTCCCCGCAACACCGCCCGACTCTCGGTATATTTTTCCTGTTGCAGTTTTTCGGTTGTGCCTTCCAGGGATGTGACTAGACTTTTGTATCGAATCATTGATTTTCAATTAAATATGCTCGTATAGCCCCCATACCAAGCCCCCTTGCGAGACCCCTGTTAAAACCCCAATTACTCCTTGGTAGCCTCAGCCTGTAGTAGTCCTTGAACAATTAAGCTTCGGGACTGGAATTCTAATATGTAACACAGTAATTCGATATTGTTTGACATACGCTATTTCAATACAAAAAACCGAAGGCAGAAATATCTACCTCCGGTTCGAGTTGATTCTAGTTTACCAAATATTGATGTGATTTGGGTTTTGGGATGCTCAACAAAATATTCCGTATGTACGGAGCATTTTATTTGAGATGCGATCGCATATTTACTTCTACCCAGTTCACAGGAAGAAGCGTAGATAGCAGTACCAAAAGAGCGATCGCTCCTAAAGATAACTTGACTTATCGAAAATTCTGGGTTTAAAACCCCGTCGTTCCACGACGGCTTTTTATTCTATTTTAGTGTTTGGTTGATGTTAGCGACGGGAATCCTCAAAAGTTAATGAGGCTATGCCACTTCCTCTTTAGAGATAAAAAAGATGCTTTAGATAGTTGATTTTAAAAGCGATCGCATTTCTATTACAGATTTGCGATCGCTTTTTTGTTTGACTTATGATGTTTTAGTGGTAAAATAATAACGTTGATTTACCAGATAAAAAATGTTAGACAAACATGAAAAAGAGAAGGCGCAACTACTTTTAAAGTTTAAAAGGCAGCGCATTCCCCGTTTAAAAGAGTGGTCATGGGAAGAATTGGATGCTCTAAATATCATATCCCAGGGTCATCCTGGTTTAACACCTGAATTACTAGATAACTTCAAGTGTTCCGTGAGTGAGCTTCGCTCTGCGATCGCAGCACAATTAACTTGTGCGGACTGGTCAAGTGGCACTGATCAAGTTCAGCACTTTGCGACATTTCTGCTATCTGGTTCAGCACCAATGAGTCAGTACACAGAAAGAGCAATCGAATTGCTGACCTCGTACATCGAAGTGGTAAAAGCTAACCCTGAGCATTACGAGTCTGACGACATTCAAAAACTTGAAGCAGCGATATCCTTCCTTGCTCGGTTCAAATAATTAAAAAAGCGATCGCATTTCTTTAATAGAAATGCGATCGCTTTTTTATTAATCTAATTCAGATTCAATTCGACAACTATATCTGAATTCAACTTTTCCTTCTAAAACTTCTTCAAGACGTTCCATAATGTAGTTGAGTAAAACTAAGTAGTTTAGTATTGAGGTTTGATAGTAACATCCAATACCACCTTACCTTGTATATTTTCCCATAAAATACCCGCGATCGCAAGTTTTAATGTAGAAGGTTTTAGATTATGGGGTAAGATGGGGTTAATGAGTTTAAGACAAATATGCCATGCCAATTCAGTATGTTGAACTAATAGACGGCAACCCTGCTATGATAGTGGATCACAAGGATGGAAGCAAGGTTTTCATCCACCGAAATCCAGATAATAAATTACTACGGAATTTTCTGGAGTCGAATTTTAAGGCTATTAGGAATAGATGTGTTTACGCAGATGGAGTTGAAATTTTAGCAAGTGATAAGGTTGCACCCCTGGTTAAATCAAAGATTGCAACCTTATCCAATGGTCTTAAGGTTCATTCTCCTGCGATATGGAGAAGCAACTTGGTTGCACTGGGATTGATGTGCAAGGAACCAAGTTGCCTTAAAATGCTAGGCCCAACTAATAAATCAGGGTATTGCAAGAATCATATAGAACAATCTCCTAGTCGGAAAAACAGACTGAATTATTACCAGAGGCTTCAGCAAGAAAATCTGGCGGATTATCTAAAAAGCCAAAACCCTTTAATTGATAATCTCTTATTAGAGAAACTAACATTGGGTGATATTGATCAAATGATTGAATTATTTGGGGGTGATAAGGTTGATATTGCTATTCAGTTAGCGATACTGGCGAACCCCGTCTACAAACAGGAGATTAAATTAAATGAGTCAGTGATTAGTAAAATTGTTCAGATTATCACCGACAAGCATTTTAATAAGATGGGGAATATGTGGAATCCAATTGCTATTAAGGATTCTTGGTTTAAACTGCAAAACACCGCCCATCAATGGATGGACGATGCTGGATTGAGTGAATGGAAGAGGAGGCAAATCTTAGACCGAATAAAGCAAATTTACCTCCCCATAGATTTCACTCCGTAGCTACGGAAGATTATTTGATTCTATCCAAATCTTCTTCTGATACGCCGAATGAATCCATTAATTCTTTCGTTTTCTCAACCAATTCCTCTTTTAGTTTTTTGAGGATATTATTAACTCTATCAATATCCTCGTCTTCTAATTCTTCGATAGTATTTTCAAAGTTTCTTGGTAACTCAATATCTATTTGCCCACATTCCGCAGATATTTAAGTCAATTTAATTTTCAACTAAATTGTTCTAAATAAAAGCCCAAATGATTGCCATGTAATAATTTGGACTATTTTTAATGTAGAATAATAATTGCAGTAACTGAACCAATAAAAAGATGAAAAACCCCCTAGAAGCGATAGAAATCGTAAATTTAGACCATTTAGGAATAGTAGCAGGGATAATAGATGAGATGGAATTAGTAGAAGAAGTGAATAAAAAAGTGGGATTAAGAGGAAAAGAAGCCATAAGCCCAGGACAGGTAATGAAAGCAATGATTTTGAATGGATTAGGATTTTTGAGCGCGCCACTGTACCTATTCGAGAACTTTTTCATTGGGAAAGCAACAGAACATTTAATAGGAGAAGGAGTAACAGCAGAGCAACTAAATGATGACAGAATCGGGAGAGCATTAGATAAATATTATGAAGCAGGAACAACAAAGTTATTCACAGCAATAGCCCTAAAAGCAGCCGAAAAATTCCAAGTAGAAAAGGAAAGCGTACACCTAGATAGCAGTTCAATATCAGTAGAGGGAGAATACAAAAGTAAGGAAGAAGGAAATCAGGAAGAAGAAGAAATGAAAGCGATAAAAATAGTGCATGGATACTCAAGAGATAAAAGACCAGATCTGAAGCAATTTATAATAGATATGGTGGTAAGTGGAGACGGAGATGTGCCATTATATCTAAAAATAGATGACGGAAATGCCGATGATAAAAGCGTATTTGTAGAAAGACTAAAAGAATTTAAAAAGCAATGGACATTTGAAGGAATATGTGTAGCAGATAGTGCCTTATACACAGCAGAGAATATAGGAGCAATGGCAGGAATGAAATGGATAACAAGAGTGCCATTAAGTCTAAAAGAAGCGCAAAATAAGATAATAGAGATAGAAGATAAAGAATGGGAGCAAAGTGAAATAAAAGGATATAGAATAGCAACGAAATCAAGTGAGTACGGGAACATCAAACAAAGATGGCTAGTGGTAGAAAGTGAAATAAGGAAAAAAGCAGCGATAAAAAAAATATCAGAGCAAGTAGAAAAGCAGTTAGAGAACGCCAAAGCAGGACTTCGTAAGCTATCGAAACAAGAGTATGCTTGCATAGCGGATGCAGAGATCGGGATAAAAATGTTATCAGATTCATGGAAATATCACGAAATAAAAGAAATAAAATGCACAGAAAAAGCCAATGAAAAAAGCCAAAGTAAAACGGGAAAAGGAAATAAAGAAAAGAAAGAAGTTTATCAAGTGACAGGAGAGATAGAGCCAAGAGAATCAGTAATAGAGGGGGAAAGAATTAAAGCAGGAAGATTTATATTAGCGACAAATATATTAGACGATAAAGTAGTGAGTAATGAAAAGATATTAACCGAATATAAAGAGCAGCAAAGTAACGAGAGAGGGTTTAGATTTTTAAAAGATCCGTTATTTTTTACAGCGAGTGTATTCGTGAAAAAACCAGAGAGAGTGGAAGTAATAGCGATGATAATGGGATTATGCTTGTTAGTGTATAACCTAGCGCAAAGAAAATTGAGAAAGCAATTAGAAACAGCCCAAGAAGGGGTGAGGAATCAGGTCAAGAAAATCACGAATAAACCGACAATGCGGTGGATATTTCAAATGTTTCAAGCGGTACATTTAGTCAGGATAAATGGGGAGAAACAAGTGAGTAACTTAACCCAAGAACGTCAAGAAATATTGCAGCATTTAGGGAAAGATTGCTGTCAATACTATTTAATGATTTCTGGAGGATAAAGATTAAGAGAAAGGGTGAAATAGTTGTAAAAAATCTAAGTTATGAGTCAAGATGAGAACTCTTGGCTGAAACGAATTTGGTGATAAAATACAAATATATTTAAAAAATGGGATTCTATTTCTATTAAAAAACAGCAATTATTTATGTTTAGTTAAATAGCGGTAAACTAGCTATATAATTTGATAGTAAAGCCTCGGAAGTTCACCGAAAAATTGGAATAGGTTTCTATTTTTTAGAATTAGTGGAAAATTTGACCCCTATCTGCGGAATGTGGGTATTTGAATCCCAGGACTGAAATACCCCTCAAAACTAGATAAAGGTGATCTTTTGGCATGGTCATCCCAAAGCACCCAGATAGCAGATTCAGGGAAAGTTTTACCTAACTTAGAATCAACTTCTGACAACTCTTTAGACACCTTATTGATAAGACTTGAATCTTCTATCAGAAATTCACCAACTATTGAACTGAGTAATAGTGAGGATTGATTTAATCCGAATTTATAACAACCTATTTTTTGGATTAATTCTTGTATATTAGTCATTGTTTTCTCCTAAAATAATTTGTTAGTTATACAACAGATAAATATTAAAATCAAGATATATCGGGAAGGTTTATTGGCGATCGCTTAACTACAACTCCAGAACTCCAGTATGGAAAAAACAGTAAGAACCATAAAACTAATCGACTGGATTAAGGGGAGTGTCAATTAATACCACAACAATAAAGCCATCGGTTAACACCCCTAACAAATTTGTTAGGGGTGTTTTTTTTGATCATGCGATCGCATCCAACACACCTAAAACCTCAAGCATGATAGCTTTAGCAACGTGGTAACAAACACCGTTACCAATCACCTCAGCATCAATTGAAGCACTTTGACGGCTATCACTTTCTCGGTTAGGGAATTTGAAATCTTTTAACCCCATTAATCGAGCTAAACACATTGCATCTAACGGGAAAACTTTAGCACTTTTGATTATCTCCTCAAATGATTCTGAATCATTAAAGATGACGCAATCGTGTTTGTGCCAATGGCGATCGCATCCCCTACCAAACGACCGAATGGTATGGATAGGGGTTTCAGGGGTAATAGCATAAAGTTTGCCACTGCAAGTCCCAACCCTTTCAATTAAAACGGCTCTAGCCCGATGGGAATTTGCGCCGTCTGCAATCACAGTGAACGAGGGTTCATGTCCGGGTCTGACTGTAATAGCGCGACCTGAGTTCTTGGAGTCTAGCAAGGATATTTTGTGCAGCCCTTTTTTGGCTTCAAAATGCGATCGCCAGCGACTTACCTGCCAATCCGCTAATCCTTTCAATTTCTTATCAAACACCGGGAACAGGGAAGGGTTGCCAAACTTATCTCTGGAATAACACCATTGCCCGGTAATCCAGTTACCTTCTTTGTCTAGGTGAGGGGTGTAATAGGGCAGGGTTGGGATTAAATCTGCGATCGCATCATACCAACCAACCCAAGGTAACAACCCACTTTCAGGATTTTTACTGTGAGTGGGTTTTGGCTTTTGGATTTCCCCAATTCGAGAGGCAACTAAAAACAACCTAATCCGGGTTTGGGGAGAACCATAATCGGCGGCATTAAGTTTCCAGGGTTCACCTTTAGCGTCCAAGGAAACCCAATATCCCAATTCCTGCAATCCCTTAACTAATCGTTTAAAGGATTCAAATTTACGATAACCCCAAACATTTTCGCAGACACTCACTAGAGGAGTGCGATCGCGGTGCAACTTCAGTACCGCTTCAATCGCAGTCAAATCCTCTACTTGTTCTGCTTTATTTGGGTTAGCATCACTGGCATTGTCGCACACTGGCGAATACCATAAAAAATCTAATTCGGGAGGGTTCACCAGTTCTTCTACGGGATGAACCCTTAGATGTTGACTGCCATGATTTAATGCGTAAATTTCAGCAATTTCAGGGTCATATTCAACGGCTAAATTTAATTTGAGATCAAGGTCACGGAGGACACAATCAACTGTCCCCGTACCAGAGAATAATGTGCCTGTTTTGATTTTTTGCATTTTAAACACATTCTTTTGAATAGCTATGCCAAATTGAATAATAGGGAGAAGATCCATGTCTCCACACCATTTGTTGAAGCACCATTTTTCCTGAGTCATCTCCCGATATACTACCATCGTTATTTCTGGCATATTTACTGAGAACCCATTTCCATTCTACTGTCATGGATTTTAGTTTCCATGAAACGCTATCTGTACCTTTTTTCTCCATTCTTTTTATCGCTTCTTTTGGATCGTAACAAGCGTTCATAAATTTAACTCCTTTTTGTTGCTTGAGTAATTATTTAATAATGGGGTAGTTCGGGGTTATTGTCAAGGGGTAGCCTAAAGACAAAGAAATCCCCTCTTAGATTTAATCTCTAAGAGGGGATTTCTTCATTTGCGTTGTTGTTTTTTTGTTCTTTTGTTTAGTAACAATAGAAAAACCACAAACTCCACTAGCGATTTAGTGGAGTTATAGGAAATTTCTTTCCATACCGCAACGGTTATTTTATTCATTGTAATTCCTATCTTGTTTATAATACAATAATACTACAAAATGATTAAAAAATCAACTATTGTTATTAGTAAATCAGTACAATAAATAAGATTTGAATTGTTAGTTGTTGGATGCGATCGCGTCAATTATTGACTATTGTGGAATTGTGTTTTAAGATGATAACCGTCAAGCAATCAATGGGTTATCATGGATTCACAAAAGAAAGCATTTGTTAAAGAAACTTCCGCCCAAATCTTTGTAGCGTTTTTAATAGAAGATCGAATTGCGTGGCATAAAGATGAAGGCTGTGGAAACACTAGCGACAAATTGGTAAAATACTCTATTGAATCAACAGAAGCGTTGTACGAAGCTCTTGCTAAAAAAGGTTATTTTGAACCCGATCAAGATCAATAGATAATTAAAAAGCGATCGCTAAAAATAAAAAGCCTCAACCAAAATACACTCTATAAAGGGGTGGGATTTTACAAAAAAATACACCCCGTAAATTAATTTACGGGGTGCGGTGTATTAGATTTCCGTGTATCGGATATCTAGTGGTTTTTCGATGACGTTTAGTTTTGGTGGTGGACTTGCCACCACATCAAAAGTAGTGGTTATTTTTCCCACCGAAAGTCGGTATGAACCAGGGAACCATTTCGCGTTGGTCAAGTTTTCTGCCTCTTGTACGGCATCACAGAACTTATCAACGAATCTCGAATTACTTTCAAACTGTTTAAGTTCGGCTTCGCTAAATAACTTCACTTTTTTTCTCCAATTACTCTTGTTTATATTACAATCATACTACAAAATGATTAAAAAGTCAACTATTTAGATGTAATTAATGTTAATAAAAAAGCGATCGCAAATCTTCATGAAATGCGATCGCTAAAAATGAATAAAAATTAAACGGGGTAGTTTTTATTCATAAAATCAGAAAAGGCTATGTCTTTATCTTCCCAGGTTGGAGTCCCGTTAAAAAACACTTGAACATATCCAGGTGTAGACCATGCTGATTTTTTAGCAGCATTCCAGATTCGACTACCGGAGTAGCATCTAGGTTCTTTTATTTCTATCAAACTAGAGAATTGATCCACATGAATCCCGCCCCCTAAAGAGCATTCATTCCAACTTAGTTCGTCTAGGAATTTCCAGGCTTTTATTTCTACGCCTCCATCTATCCCCTCGCAAACAACCAAGTTCCCAGGCAAACCGTCCCCAATTCCGTAAGGGATTTTTTCTACGGGGATGATATAAAGTTGTTTCTTTACACTTCCTGCCTCTAAATTAACGTCAAGTGTCTCCACTTGATTTGTTTTAATGTTAAAAGTTTTGTTACTGTAATACATAAGACTTTTTTTCCTTTCTTGTTTACAATCTAATTACACTACGAAATATTGCAAAAATCAACTATCTAATTCTTGAATTAATTTCTCAATCAAACTTTCAATTCTCGCAACCTTTTCAGGATCATTCCAAATTTGAGACTTCTTAGTTTTCTTGAGAACATCATCCAATTGTTTCCGTACAGGCAACACAGGATTAAGACTTTTAATCTTCTCCAGAATTTCTCTGTGTGATGCTCCCGCGATCGCATCTTCCAACAATTTCTCCCTAATTACAGAATCCTTAACACCCGCGATCGCTCTTGCGGTAGTGTAGGCAATTAATCCTTTTTCTATAGATGCTAGAATAATGGGGTCTAGGGTTAGTAGTGGCAGTCGATTTTTATAGAAAGATTGGTAAGTCATTCCGACTAACTCAAAAACCAGGCCTATTTTTTCCTCCAAGTCATCCTGTTCACGGGTGGCTTTTTTGCTATTATGGAGTTTGTGAAGATGGGCTGTTATAATTTTGCGATCGCATCCCAACCTTAGACTCAACAAATCAAGAATTGCGTGAGTTTCTTCAACTGGATTTAGATCCTCGCGCAACAGGTTAGATGCGATCGCAATTTCTCTAAACTGATTATCATCAACATCAATTACCACACAATTAATTTGCTGTAACTGCATATTCTGACAAGCCTTTAACCTGCGACCTCCGGTTACAAGTTCATATCTCCCCTCTGGTTTGCGCCGCACCAACAAAGGTTCCGCTAGTTGGTTGCCCATTGCTTTGATTGAGATTTCCAGTTGGGTGATTTTACTGGGGTCAAAATAAGTACGGGGTTGAAAAGAGGATTCATCAATTAAATCCAGGGAAATCCACTCAATCGCTGAATTGGTAGTTTTCACAAAATCGCTTAATTTACCCATAAGTCACCTCCGAGAATAAGCTATCAAATTCCTTGATACTGTCCTTAATTCCCTGGTCAAATACCGTTGTTCCCTCTCCGGCGCACCTTGCGATCGCTTGTTTATTAGAAATATATTGCTTCAAATAGGGAAATCCCAAATCATTGAGAATTTCTACTGATTCCCGGTACAGTATTGTATTGGAATTAGCGCGACTCAGGAATAAATAGGCTTTTGGGAGTCCTTGTCGTAGGGATTGAAGCGATCGCACAACCCGCAACATCTCATTAGAAGCTCTCAAATCTAATCCGGTGGGTTGACATGGGATTAGAATTAAATCAGCGCACATCAAAATTGACTTACAAACTTCACTGTTCCCGGCAGGGCCGTCAACTACTATCCAATCCCATTCCTGGCTTAATTTGGGTAGAAATTCTAATAAGTCATTAGAATCGGGCATTTCCCTGACATTAAACCCCAAGGATTTCCCCCACTCCCTCGCGCTCCCTTGTTTGTCGCAGTCAACGAGTAGGACTTTCTGCGATCGCTGACTCAACCAACGAACCCAATGGATTGAGGTCGTCGTTTTCCCTACACCGCCCTTGTCATTGGCAACCGATAACAGCATGAATTTCTTCAACTCAACATCTTAATATTACAGCAACTCAAGAGAGTCAGGAATTTTAGGTACAAAAAAAAGCACCCTTTTTGTAGGATGCTTTGAAATCATCAAGTCATATCAGAAAACGCTTTGATAATTTTACTAATTTCTTTAGCGGAATAACCGAGTCCAAACGGAGGTTTAGCTTGACAAAAATCTTCGTAGCTTTCAATCGGTTTTCCATCTTGATCTACAAAATGTCTCCACCCCTCATTCTTTTTAATTAAATTCAACCATGCTTTCAACTGCTCCGTGTTAAAAGCTAAATCTTTCAAGGTTGATATTAACTCTAACCTGACCGCGATCGCCCATTCCAAAGAGTCTTGGGGAGCAGCCAAGTTTCCTGGTTGACCTAGAGTTTTGAGATATGCGCCTGTTTTTTCTTTCATTTATATTCCTTAGTAATCAAAGAAGCGATCGCAAATCTATGAAAATGCGATCGCATAAATCTTAACCCTTCAACAATACAACCTGGTTGCAGTTGTATTTTCGTTTGAGTTCTTCTACGTCATCGGAAGTTTCAATAACTTCGATAGCCGTATTCCCTTCTAATCTCCAAACACCGTATCGTTCAACAATAGGATTAGGAGAGAAACCCAGATCAGTGATGATGTATTTATTCAACATGGCATTTTGGTAGATTTTCTTCTACCGTGATACCTTTGGTGAGGTTAAATATCACTAACTTCAATTCATCTGCTACAGTTTGCGCTCGTTTTCGCCCACTATAGCGTTGTGCTTTTTTTCCCAACTTCTTCCTGTCCAGTAAACCTGGTCAGAAAAAAGTTTTCCTGTAATTATAAAATTGTACGTTTTGAATTTGCTCATGGAATTAAATTAACTCAACTGGATTATTTTACCTTTAATCATTTTGTAAGTCAAGAAAAAGCGATCGCAAATCTTTGTGAAATGCGATCGCTTTTAAACTATTTTTCAGTTAACTTTCTTCTTTCTTGGGGCTATTTTTGCCTCCCTTGCGCCCAATAATAGCCATGTGTTCCTTGTCTTGACTCACTACCTTGCCCCCGTCACTAGATTCTTCTTTGGTAAATTTGTGAGCGCGACCCGATGATTGAGTGGCTTTACCACCTTTACTGGCAATTTCTCGCCGTTTATTTTCGTCCATAGCAGCAAAACCACATTTTTTCTTTTCGCTCATAAAAGTAGGATGGTGTCAAAACTTCTTTTTTGAATTGAAACGCGATCGCGTCTTATTAAGAATGCGATCGCACCTATTTAATCCTCAGATTCACTTAGTTTTTTGTGGCTGTTCTTACCACCTTTACGTCCAATGTTAGCCATGTGTTCACGATTTTGGCTAACCGATTTACCACCCTTCTTACCAGCTTCCCTAGCTTCTTCAGAAGTAAATTCATGAGCGCGACCTGATTCATGAGCAGCTTTACCACCCTTACTAGCAATTTCTCGTTGTTTATCTGCGTCCATAGCAGCAAATCCAAGTTTCTTTCTCTCTTCCATAATCCCTCTTCTTCTAGTTCCAAAGACTAACCTTATGCTAACACAAGAATTTTGGAATTGACGAGTTTCTGAGATTATTTATTGGGGTGCGCGATCGCATTCTTCTACCTTTTGTTTCGCCTAAAATCCCAAGGCTTAACCGCATTTTGGTCAGCAAAAACTCCTCGATGCTCAGATTGCGCGATCGCAAGTTCCAGCATAATGTTTTGACACTCTCAGGTCTGAAGACACTGAGTTTTCAAGCTCCCAGACTTATGTTATAATTTTTTCTGTGTTGAGTTTAAACAATCATGATGAATTAGATGGATTCACTGTTCCCCACGTTAAACTAGAACCGGGAGATGAGCGTTTTTGTTCTGATGTGGGGAGTTACCTCAATCAAACATTGAAGCCATTGTTTGTTGTGATGATAACCACAGACGGTCAATATCATTTGCGTTCAGATAAGAATGGGAGTAATTTTGATTTAATTCCCATTGCCAAAAAATATGGTGGCGGGGGTCATCCCAATGCTGCGGGTTTCATTAAACATTAAGGAGAGTTCAGTGTCAGAAATCGAGAAAATTCAGAAATTAATAGCAACAGCAACAAGTCCGAAACAGAAGGCAATGTATGAAAAGCTTCTGGAGGAGTTGAAAGCGAAGAAAACACCCGTTGCGAATAAACCTAAAGTTCTGGAATTAGAGAATAAAAAATCTCCGGTTGTAGACAAAACTAAACTCATGGAACTGGCTGCTCCCCCAAAAAGGATTGCAGTTAAACCGCAATTACAACCAAAAGTTGAGATAAAAGTTGACGATACTCAACTGGAAGAAGACAATGACCCGATGTTTCAAGCGATTGGAATTATCAAAGGGGAAATTACTATCACTGATGAAAAGTCGGTTGTCAGTATTGGGGGTGTGGAATATCCCCTGTTGTACATTCCCAATCATAAGCGTCGTAGGGCTTACGATGCTCTAAAGAAGGAAATTGAATCAACGGGAAACACAACTCAACGGTTGATTGTTTACCCCAAGATTACGCATTTTCCGGGTAGGGATAATCCTCATGCGATCGCATGGCAGTTAGTGGGATTTGTTGGTAGTGAGAAACAAAAGGAACAATCTGAGCTTGATAAATTAAAAGATTTCGAGTTCATATTGCGTGGGATGTGGCAATTTATTCCCGTTTGTCAAACCCCGTGTATTTCAGTTTTCAAGAATTTCTCGAAAGAGAGATTGGACTGGATCAAAACCATTGAGGATTGGAAAAAAGTCAAGTTCATGAGGGTTTCTCATCTACCGCTTTTATGGAGAGATTCACCTGTGAAACCTTTTAGGTTCAATCCCAAACTCGAAAAAGAACAGCAGGGCAAAGCCATCTTTGTCTCGTTGAAAGCAAAATTCCTGCCCGGACGGGATGTATTCGCCTTTATTCAACAATTATCAAAGGCATCCGAGGAACCGCCCAAATTCTTTAAGGCTTCCAAGAAATTAAAGGCAGAAGTTTTGAAGACGAAGGCAGGTTAAAGTTAGCGATCGCATTTTCAAAACAAAACCCCTGATCAAAACCATGTCGTTTGATTAGGGGGCAAACATCATTAACCAGTATTTTTAATTATAGCAAAAAAAGCGATCGCATTCCAAAAACAAAAACCCCTCGATCAAATAAAACTTGATCGAGGGGTTAAAGATATGCAGTTCTTAGAATTGCAGGCGCAGGGTCACATAGAGCATATATCTAAGTGCAGAGTTCTTTCTGTATTTTAAAGGTTGGTTGTTCGCCAACTCTTCCTCTACTTTCAATTAAATTAGAACGGATTTAATCTACTATCAAGGATTACTTTCTTCCACCATTAAACGGGTTTACGGTATTTCCGAATTACCGAGTTTACGATTCCAGATTTTTTTTCAACGGTAATCAACCGGGCGTGTTCAACTAACAGTTCAACAGATCGTCACACGCTTAGTTTACCTCGCTTGCCTCCTATGGCTTCTGATTTACTGCTTCTTTGCAAGGGATTATTCGCGATCGCTTTTCCACCGCCGGGAATCACCCGAATTGCCTAATGTTGTACTGTAATCCGACTAGAGGGGCAATCGCCTCTAGGACAGGGTATGATTAATCGCCTAATCGCGCAGATTTCCTGTGTCTCACCACCTGAAGTTGAGTCAGTCGTTAACTCCTCT
>JACCDZ011329780.1_pt1 | contig 13410 bp, 9 predicted proteins | sample 7449551 | NCBI WGS metagenome assembly JACCDZ01 (sample SAMN15323452, study PRJNA562643) | freshwater metagenome | isolation source: river surface water | place: USA:Blue River Watershed | collected 2017-08-18
CTGGTATCGTACCGCCTGTAGTAGCCGTACCAGTTGTAGGTGTGCTAGGAGTACTAACGCTCCCGCTAAACTCTGTAAATATACCAATACAAGCAGTAGATGAACCTTTCCGTATTCCTGAGATATGGTTACCCTGTATAACAGCACTAATACAAGAGCTAAGAGATATAGCTCTACATAGGTTATTAGAACTAGGAGCTAAGTTATCAGCAATAGTATTATTAGCTATTATAACTCTTCTGTTAAATGTATTAGCGCTAACTATACCACCAATTCCTATACCAGCAAAGTCTCTAATAGTATTTCCTATTATAATAGCATCTTTTACACCTAGCAGGGCTACAGCATAAGACCCAGTTAAGAATCTATGAGCAGATACACTATTATTTAGAAATTTAAATTCAGATACTCGCTGTGCTAAACAAGCATATACTTTAGTATTCTGGAACGTACAGTTCATGACTGTAACGTTATTAGCTGAAGGTCCTACGACAAGACCATAAGTACCGGTATAGTTATCATCAGGACCAGCACCTGATATATTGCCATCAAAAACAAGATTAGATATAGTAATGTTATTATATCCAGAGACTGTCATACAATTTGTATTAGTCGTAGAGCTGGACTTAATAACAGCATTAGCACCAGTAACAGAAGTCTTAATCTGAACAGCGGTTGCTATGCGATAAACACCAGCTGGAAAAAATACTACAGCATTTGGAGTATTATTTGCTGCTGCGTAAGCTGCGTTAAAAGCTGCTTGAATAGCGGCTGCGTCATTAGCAACACCATCTCCTAAAGCCCCATACGCTTTGACATTAAAAACCAATTGAGGAGAAACAGTCAATGCTTGAACTTGTGAATCTAACGATCCTACCTGTGAGGTTAGATTACCAACACTAGCTTGTAAAGCTGAAATATTAGTATAGTTAAACTGAGTTCGATTCATTAGAGCCTGAATCGGAGTAACTATATCATTAGGATTTTTTACGTCTCCAACAGAAGGACCTGTTGTGCTAGTAACCCAAGTACTAGAACCAGTTATGTTTTGAGGCATAGTTTACTGCGGACTCCAAATATAATTATCCATAGTTAAAGTTTCATATTGGTCAAGATACCAATATGGTACTTCTACAATCTGTGCAGGCTCGTTGTTTTGCCATACGTAATAATCAGACCAAAGCTGACCTGTTTCAGTCCAATACTGCTCAGGGCCTGCTATAAGACCTGTTTGCTTAAACAACCTAGTTTGATCTGATAAACTATCATAACCAGAGTTTATAGCCGTTAACCAAGTTTCATCTTTTATTGATTTCCACGTTTGACTAGTTGCCCATATAGAAGTATTAACATAAGGATCATCAAACAAGTGTGTGTTCTGATCTAATGAGCTAAAAAACGAAGAACTATAATCAGAATTTAAATCCTCTGAACTAGGATTATCTAGGTATTCCTGAATTATATTTATTTCTTTAAAATATAAAGAAGATACTCCACCTTCTGGTTGGAAGTCATCTTCAACAACAGAATCTGAATTATATTTTATATAGGCTCTAACATGGGCAGCCTTAAGTCTATCTACAATTTCAGCAATACGAGAATCATACTGAGGCGATATAACCTGTATAGTACCAGAAGTCCAAAAGTTATCAGGTCGTCTAACTGAACCCGATCTAGCAGATAATCTAGGATTATCTCTGGAATACGATTTGATGTCTAAGTACTCCCAGGGTAACAATATATCTACTGATATTCCAGTTTCTCTAAGTATAGTTTCTTTGATACCATTAACCGACAGCTTAGTTTCGTTTATTCTGTAATAAAGTCTATCCCTATAGCTAGAATCAGACTCTCCTGGGTATCTATCAACTTGTATATCCTGACCCCAGAAATCTAGGCCTGTTCCGGTAGCATCTAGTAAAAATAAATCTCCTCTGTTATCGTATAGCTGTTGTTTCCAATCCCCTATAACAGCACTTAAACTACTTAAATATTTATAAGCTTCGCCACCAACACTTAAAGCTGTTTTGGAAAACCATCCACGGCCTATAGGTATGTTTTTAAGTAATTGTTTAAGAGATAGTAACCTAAACATATCTTACCTGAATATTAACAGTTCCAGGAACTATAAGAGTATTACTGGCTGGAGTAATGTTACTTGCAGGACTAACAAGTTCTATGTTAGTTACAGCTAAGTTAGCTCCGTCCACAGCTGCAATTAAGTTAGACAGGTATAGGTTATCTCCTATATCTAAATTAGCAAAGTAAGTCGTAACCCTATTACCAACATCAGCCTGTATTTGAGCAGGAGCTATATTGGGGTCTGAACAATAAGCGATAATAGTAACATCAGCTGGTTGGGTGTAAGCAGTTCTAAGTCTATAGGCCATTCCAGCAGCCGCCCATTCAGCCATGAAATCTTCTATACCTGTCCTAACCAGAGAAGGTATAGAGTTATTATTATAGTCTAAAAGGTTAACTGTAATCCAGCCCGGAGCAGGTTTAGCAGACTCTATTAAAAATCTTCCTATACCAGGAACTTCAGTCAACTTAGAACTTATAGCTCCTAGAGTACCACGCTGTAAGTTAGTTATATATAGAGAATATCTAGAAGAAAACTGATCTCTTGATTCTCTATTTATCCCTCCTGTTAAATTACCAGTAAAAGCTGATCCATTATAAGACGAGCCTACATTAAACTGTTGATTAGGAAACAAGTTAGGAGTAACAGTTGTCAACTCAGTCCCAGCACTAAGGTTAGAATTGAATCCAACACTATAAGCTTGTATAGGAACATAACCCCAAGGTGCTACAACAGTAGTTGTCTGAGTAGTTATAAAAATAATAGATTGATTACCAAACTGGTACATAAGGGTACCTTGAGGTATGGTTACACTAGAGGCGGTTCTGACAACCATATAGCCAGAAGCAAAAGAGCCTTGATTTCTTACCATACCTATCTCAGCTGCTCGTTTGTCTTGATCTGGATCAGAAGCTGTACTCATAAAGAAAGCCGTATACAGATTTAATATACCTAGCCAGCCATCGGCAACTGAAGCAGCTACTGCTCTTTTAAATATACTTAAGATAGACCCTTTACTGTCGTCTGACAAAGGAGAGTTCTGTAGAACGAGCTCTTGGTTTATATCTCTTATAATGTCAGGAATTTCTTTTATAGATAAAGCCATGATTAAATCCCCGAAGGTAAAGCTGGGTTATAAGCTAGCAGAACTGTGTCGGTTAAACCGCTGTCAACAATACGATAATCAACTTCAATGCTTACTTGGTTTGCAGTTACAAAAGTTCTTATATCTAAGGCTATAATTCTTTTCTCCTGGTCTAGAAAATCTTTAGTTAAGGTTTTTATCTCTTCTAAAAGTACATGAGAAACTGGTTCAGATAAGGTCTTATACAGTTCTGAGCCGTAATCGTAATCTTGATAATATAAACCGTTTTTATCTAGGTTAACAACACCTATCTGGGACAAACCAGTATAAAACCTTCTAGCTAGGGCCTGCTTAATAAGTTCAGTTCCTGAAACAAGTTTAAAATCTCCGCTGGAAGTTATTTCAATATCACCACCTTCTTCTCCCGAAGTAAGGCTTATATCTGATCCTGTATTTGTTAAGTTTATTTGATCATATATTGACATAATATTAATATTCCTAGCTTATATATAATTCTTGTGGGCTAATTCCATAAGTTTAGTACAGGATCTAAACCAACTACTCCTGGAAGTATGTCAACACCCCTTAGATCACCAGTAGGTTTGATCAACTCAGGCTCTTGAACTTCTGGTACAGGCAAAGGAGGAACAATAGGAACTAAAGCTGAAGCATCTGCTGGAGGCACAGGAGAGCCAGGAAAAGGTATAGCTCCAGTAGACCCCACACAAGCAGCCACACCCATAGAAGCCAGTGTAGCTGACGCTAGCCCATGCACTGTTGCAGTAGTTCCAGCCTGAGCAGTTAAAGCTTGGTTAGCCAGTAAGCTTAAATTAGATCCCTTTAGCTTAACTGAACCAGAAGATCCAAACTCTAAATTTCCTCCAGCAGTTAAAGTTAAATCACCTTTAGCTGTAATAGTTAAATCATCGGTCGCTTCTAAGATTAAGTTACCGGAGCTTGATACTCTTAACATGTTTTTACTATATAGCTCTAAATCTCCTGTAGACTTAAGCAACAATGCAGTCTTAACCAAAGATACCATAAAGTCAGCTTCTAGCCCTAGAGTTCCTGAAATTCTAGCTAAGTCATCACGTACTGTTTTAGTAAGAACATCTGTAGTTATATTATGACTATGGCTTACTTGACTTATCGTAAACCCCTGATCATGAACTATAGGAGCTTCTCTATATAAGATTCTGTTAGCTCTATGGACAATGTCACCAGCTAGAACTCCTAAACTTTGAGATATTCTTTGCAGCTTCCAACCGTTTACCATAAGATCTTTAAGGGCTATAATAGCCTTACCTATCTCGTGGTTAACACCTTCTAGAGTTGATGTAACTGTAGCAGCTAGAGTTGGGTTCTTAGCCCACTGGCTTAGTTTACTAGTTTTAAACCATGACTTATTTACTTGCTCAGCCTGAAACACAAGAGAAGCATTAAGTCTATCTTTCATCTCTGTCTGTAGATCAAACTTCTCAGTATCTTGAGATTTCTGAGGATTAATATACAAAGAAGTTGCAGGAGGAGCTTCTAGGGTTCCTCTTGTTAGCACACCTAATTCTTCAGCATGCTGTTCTTGCCTGGCACCCATCTGACCTATAGAGCCTCTAAAGTCAGCTCCTAAGCCTTTTAGCTTTAATAATAGTCTTTGAGCTTGAGTTAAATTAGCCATTGATCAAGTTACCTGTAGTTATAAAACTATTAAGATCAAGTATATAAGTGTCCTTCCAGGTTAACATATTGACTAACTTACCAAGCTTTCTAGCATAATCGCTATGGTCTATTTCAGGGTTGTTTATAGCAAAGCTATAGAAGTTAGTAACTAGTTTATCAACAATAGGTAACAATACAAACTCAAAGCCCATTTGTCTTCCTATTCTGTCGGCATCGACTCTCATGTTAAACAATAGACTACTAAAGTTATAGCTGGGGTTTTGGGATACATATACAAAAGACTGAGTATAAAGATCATCTACGTCTGAATCTTGAGTTATAGGTCTGGCTGAATTAGTCGGAGTTATAGACTGTAACTCTTTTAGCCAAGAATCAAACCTTGCTATTTCTATTGGATTATCAAAGTGAATAAGAAGCTGATAAAGATAATCAATAGGAGAATATCTCTGAGTTATAATTTTACCTGTAGCTAAGAAGCTATAAGCGTTAGAAACTAATAGACCTTGAGCTTGAGCAGTTACATATGCTTGATTAGCTTTGCTTAGATTTATATCTGACAAAAGCTTAGCCAAATCATATAGCTTCTCTAAAGTTTTTATTTGGTCCTGAGTCCTACACAAGAAGTATAAAGGCAATAAAGCCAGCATACGGTCGTCTAAGGTACTAGAAGACCTTAACAATCTCATCAAGCCTTCTAGGAACAACCTTGTCTCAGCATCGTGGTATCCAGGAGGGAAACCAGATAAAGGAAGCAGATCAGCTAGTTCATCTATATCAATGCCGAGTATAGGGGGAGAGTAATTACTGGGGAATAGACCGTTAGTTGGATCACTTGGATCTAAGTTGTATAAAGCGATGTTTGCAGGGGAGTGAACAGAACCAGCAAATACATTAGTAGGATTAGTAAAAGGAGAACCTTGGGCACTTCCACCTGTAGTTGGATTAACTACATCTGGATCTTCTGGGTCATCTCCGTTGTCGTTTTGTCCTGGATAACCATTTTGAGTATCTACAACCGGAGTTCTTAAAAGATTAGCAAAACAAGCAACATAATCAGCAGCCATATTCGAAGCTATATAACCTTTATGGTCTAGCCCTCCAGCCCGCATAAGGGCCATACGAGTTCTAAGTTTGTTCATTCTAGTATAGACTTTATCAAGAGCTTTAGCTTTATCTATTTCAGATAAACTAGGGTCTTGTAAGATCTTAACAGCATCATTAGCTAAATCATGTACTTCAAAAAGAGATGCAGCATACTTCTCAGCTTCTGCTTTAGTACCCAGAACAGCTCCAGCAACAATAAAAGCTTGGTTTAGTTTGTCACCTGCTGTTTTAAGGCCCTCGCCTACAGCCGATGCTTGTCCAACAGCTGATTGAGCTCCTGTCTGTACATCATTAAGAGCTGAACCAGGCCCTAAGCCAGCTTGAGGAGGAGTACCCCCACCCATTATACTAGACTGATTAGCATGGCTAGGCAAAACTCTAGCAGCTCTCATAGCTGATATAATCCCAGTGTTACTCATAGCCTGAATAACAGCATTATACCTATCCTGTTCAGATAGTCCAGAAGAAATATTAATGCCTCTAGCAATAACTCCCTGAGCAGTAGCGTTTAGTTGGGCAACTGATTGGGCCGCTTGGTTTAAAGCTTGTTGCGGGTTTGGTTGTTGAGTGTCATAAAAGCCCTGTAAAGTGTTTTTGTTAGCTTCTTGAGTAGCTTGAGTTTGACTTTGTGGGTTGGTAGGTGGTGGCGTATTAGACATCATAGCGTCTATAGCCATTGCTGCTACAGGACCGCATACCTGTAGAACCGAATTAACTTTACTTGTAAGACCCTGAAATGCTGATTGTAAAGCTTTTACTATTCTCAGGTCTGGTAACTTAAAGAAAGTAGCTAATAAACTAAGCCAATTAATTTTAGCTAAGTCAGGAAACTTAAACTCAGGCCAAGCTAAAGATAAACCTAGCTTGAAACCAGACAATGATTTGATTAAAGCTACAGCACCAGCAGTTAAAGCACAGGCTACTTCGACAAGCTCTAAACCTAAACTTACCCATCCTGAAGCTATATTTATTATTTCTACTATTTTCTGCTGTTGCTCGTTGATCCAGTCTATAAAGTTCTCCCACTTTATAAACAAAAAGTACAACTCATAGTAAGGCAACACTGAAGCAATAAAAGCTCCTTGAAATAACCAAGACATAAAAGAATCATCTATAGGTACACCGATAGACTTTAAAGCGCTTAAACATTGACTTACAAAGTTGGTTATCAGTACACCTATCTGGTCTATACAGTCTTTTACAGCAAATCTAGCACTTTCGTATTCGACACCTTGAAGGCTTTCAAGAGTATTATAAGCGGCTATCAAGTTTTCAGAGCTAAAAGTAGTAGCTAAGGCTCTGCCAGTGTCTGCTATTAGTGACCCATCAGGCTCAACAAAAGATTGAGCCGCTTGAGCAGTCTGTTGAGTTACAGCAGTGCTTTGATCAGATACTTGTTGTACTCCACTGTTTAGTTGTATAGCTGTATCACGAGCATTAAAGATTTTTTGTTGAGCTATCAAACAATAGTCTAGTATATCAGTTAAAATCCTGTTAAAGGGATCTAAAATTTTATCTAGGCCGTCTAGCAAAGGGGTTGGAACTTGAACTTTAAGGAAGTCTGGTAGTTGCTGATTAACTCCTGAACTTACTATTTCTACAAATCTTAATAACTCTTCTATAGTCCTAAGTATAGAACTAATACAGTTTTTTACTACAGTTAAACAAGTAGATACAACTCCAGACAAAGTAGAATTAGGTTGACCCATAGCTTCTACTGCTCTTTGATCTGTTGGACTTAAACCGTCTGGTAGAACAGGAGGAGGATAAATCGTACCTTTAGTCGAAAGGTCATATAGTCTTGCTAAACTGGTTAGTATAGTTGTTAGTAATTCAATTTTATTAAGTATCTCTTGAGCTGTTTGCCTAAAAGCTTGAGATCTAGCTATTAATACTTCTGCGTTAACAGGGTTAGAGGGGCTGGGATTAGGGTCAATTCCAGGAGGAGTATTTGGACCTCCAGCAGGTACTGGAGGGTTACCTGTACCTAACTCTGAAGGCTCTCCTCCCTCATCTATATACTTATAGATTTCTTTTTGTTTATTGCGATCAAAACTTAGAATATCGTTTAGATCTTTTGCGTTACAAATATTTCCCATTATATCCTACTTGCTATATTAATGGATCTAGAAGAAGCTTCTCTTAGTCTTTGTTCTGTAAAAGTAATCACAGGTCCAGCAATTACATCTGACTCTGATCCCCATACTTCCCTAGACACAGAGTTAGTTACCGCTTCAGAAATATTAGATTGTTGATCTACCGTCTGTATATTACCTATCTCGCCGTCTTTGCCAGGATCTATAGTTGATCTAGCAGGCTTACCTCCAACTATACTAGAGTGCTTAGGAGACGGCTGATCCAGTTCTGTGTACAAAGTTCCAACTATCACACCGTTGTGAAACATACCGTCAGAAGAACCAGAAATAAATTCTATCTCTACTAACTGGCCCTTAAATAGGCTGTTAGCAGTTCCTGTACCTGGTTGGGATGTTTGGTAGTTAGTTGATACCTTATACTTCAAAGCAGGGCCTTGTAGGCTATTTAAGAGCTTAACAGAGGCCTCGTGTGTTGCAGGGTAGTACTCTTCTACATAGCCTAGCTGTCTAGTAGCAGCTAGTCCTGATTGTTTAGCTCTTAAGACACCTTCGCCCTGATGTTTAAAAGGATCTCTAAGATCTCTAAAACTTATATCATGTATACTCATTAGTTTTGTCCACTCGGTCTAGCATTAGCAGGTCCAGAAATAGCAACAGAATATTGATTCTTATTTACGTAACAAGCTGGGTTATTGTATATTTCATTCCACTCTTCTTGTGTCTTTATAAAGAATCTTAATAAGCCTGTAGGAGAACCAGCAGCTGGAGCAGCTAATTCAGCTGAATCAGGAGTCACAGGACCAAATATAAAAGCAGTAGTAAAGCCTCCATGTTGACCAGCATTAAAGTAGTGTGTTAAAGCTTCAACTCTAAATATTCCAGCTGTAGGCCCACCACCCCAAGACTTCTGATCTTCTAATCCTGTCTCAGACCTTATCCCAAACAACGGTGTATTCCAAAGTCTTATAGCTTCACCTATTTCAAGAGTATGGTCTCCTGGAACTTCAACTGACCCGACGTTTATGTCTCTGCCCCAAATACCAAACAAAGCAGAAGCAACTGCTTGAGCTGTATCCTTAGTTATAAGAGCCTCATCGTTAACGTATCTATTTCTAGTAAACTTTCTTAACCTAGGTTTGGCTGTACCTTCAGCAAACATAGGAGAGTAACCTTCTATGACATCTTCTAAAAGTGATGTAGGAGATTCTACGTAAACCTGTGCTATGTTTTTATCACCTGAGTTAAACGCTTGAGAGCTAGTAATAATAAAGTTACTCACTGCCCCAACGGTTGTCCACTCTTCTTTTATAGAAGTTATGTTAGCTTTTTCTCTAGGTATTCTCCAATAATAATTTCTAGCGTATCTTACAGATTCTTGATCTGAAAACAGTTTACGAGCATCAGTACGTCTAGATTCATAGTTTATATAACCATACTTATCAGCATAAAGTTCTTTAGGGGCTGTTTCAACTAGAGACAGATGTCTAATGATATCTATAGGAAACTTATCTAAGATCTCCATACCAACCTGTCTTATAGCGTTAGGATCAGTTGGAGGCACAAGAGAGTCAGCTCTAGAGGATAACTCTATTCTACCAACACTTACATAGCTATTGCCTGGACCAGGTGGAGAAGCTAAGATAATTTTATCTGTTAGAGTAGGAGCATCTTGGTCAGTTGTTACTTCTATGTGAGCTGAACCATCTGGTTTTGTTTGCTCTGTAAAATAGTTTACTTGAGAGCCTAGGTATATGGTTGATAGTATTACTTCAGCTCTATTGACTTGTGACTGACCAGCTAATACATGAAGAGTAGAACCCCTAAATTTATTATCTATTAAATATCTTACTGGGTCTCTAGCCATTATATCGACGGTCATTCTGTCAGACAAACTATTCGCATTAACCGTATCAACAACTCCGTAAAAGACAATGTTTAAGTTAGCTGTACTAGAGATCAAAGAATCCGCATAACCCATTTCTACCACTATAACGTCTTCAGGTCTGACTGGAGGATGTTCTATCATCTCTAGAGCATCATATGGTCTAGTTATCTGTACAAAACATTTACTAGCAGACCAAATTCTAGTTAAGTCTACTTTAGCAGACACCAGTTCCCATTTATCATGTCTCCAGAAACTATTACCTTGGTCTATAGGCTCTGCTAAGCCTCTAGCAGCCAGATCATTCTTCCAGCCTATAATTCTATAGTAATCAGAAGGAATTTGACCAGTGGATCCAGACCCGTCTAATCCATCCGGACCAACATGTCTAGGTAAAGCACTAGCACCATCTAATAACGAGCTCGGCTTACCCCTGTACACAAACATTCTGCATACAGGGGCTTTGGCTGTCTCAATCGCTGAAGTTTGGTTAGGATCAAATGTACTCATAATAATAAAGCCTACCCCGGAGGATAGGCTTTATTTGAGCTAGTTATTAATTTAACTTGTAGATTTCTGTAACCCTTCAGCTGTACCTTGATAAGATGTAGCAACTACGTGTCTACCAGCAGTTACACCAAAAGATAAAGTATCTGTTCTACAATTTCTTAATGACAGTCTAGTATTGCCGCTTACGTTAGTATTATTAAACGAAGCTTGATCGTCGTTTAAAGTAATACCGGCTAGAGTAGGATAGTTAGCAGCTACACTAGGATCTTGAATAAGAAAGTCTAGATGAAATCTATTCTGTCTAGGAATTCTAGACGGTCTACCAGAAGCTATACCTGTAGCGGCAGGACTACCAAAAGCGTTAGCAATAAAACCTGGATCTAGCCAGCCTTGTTCAGCTGCCCAAACAAAGATAACTTCACCTGTTAATTGTCTTGCTACACGTTGATCTAGTGTTAGATATGTTTCTGTTTGAGAAACAATCTTAAACATTACAGAAGTAAAAGCCCCGCTTATTCTGTTGTTCGACCCTCCAGCAGCTACAGATGTAACTTTAACATCCATACCCTGAATAGGATCTTGTTCGTTATCGAGAAAAGGACCTTGATTAGTAGGCATGTGTCCTCCTAACTAACAGTGTATTCAAGGCCTTCACCAGTACCTTGATAGGAAACAGCTACGATGTTTCTACCTGAAGTAACACCAAAGCTGTGAGTGTCTATACGACAATTTTTAACTTTAAAGACATAAGTAGAGTTGTTTATAGCTGCTGTTCCACCTCTGGTAGTACTCGGAGTTCCAGCTTCGTTAGATGTTATAAACTTTGGATTAACATCACTAGCGTGAACAGATGCTTTAAACTCTAGGTTAAATCTAGCTTCTCTGGGTATTTTTTTAGATCTGGCAACACCTGAGGCAAAAGCTTCAGCAAACTCAGGACCAAAAGCGTTACCTAGTACGTCAGGGTTAACTAAGCCTTGTTCAGCTGCCCATATAAATATAAGCTCACCGTCTAAGTGCCTAGGAACTCTGTTATTCAAGGTTAGATATGTTTCGGTCTGATTGACAATCTTAAACATAGCTGAGGTAAAGGCACCAATCATGACTGAACTGTTGTCACTTTTAACCTGAATATCATAACCTTGGAAGGGGTCTGTATTAGACCCCAACCCTAATTCTGCCATATTAACCTCCTAAACGAATCTGTCCGGTTAGGACTCTAGAGATTCTGATTCCGATAAAGTCAGAAGGATACTTCATTTCAATACCAAAGTCGATGAATCTTATGCCGGCTGCTCTAGTCTCAGGCTTGTTGTTAGAATCATTAGATATAACAGGATTATATCCGTTTACTAAACCTAACTCTAGTTGAGTACTTAAGTAAGCATTACCTGTGTCTTGGACAACTGTATCTAGTCTTAAATCAGAAGGCTCAGATTTAATAAACTGATAACCGAAGAACAAGTCCATACGAACCTTGTTGTAAACGCGTCTAAAGCAGGACCAGTACCAAGCAGAATCAGAGCTAGTAGTGCGGCCATTGAGCATGTGAAGACCGCCAGTAGCGGTATCCAAGATAATAGCATCTAGTCTAGCCTTAGTGATCTCGTTAAACGCAGCTATACCCTTAGGAGTATCTACTTCTAGAATACCCTGTACAAAGGGAGAAGAGGTTCTAGCAGCGGCTGATACTTGGAAAGCTGTAGCAACTAGGTGACCAGCCATTACAGCATCAGGAGAACAGCCATAGCGTCTTAGCTTAGGTTGAGTAGATAAAGTACCCCAGCCAGCAGTCATAACAGCATGCTTAGAGTTAGGTATTCTGTTAGCAGCCTTTAGAGCCGCTAGATCATTGATCACCATACCTCTAGGAGCCGAGAGCAAAGCCATTCTCAGCCCAGCCTCTTCACCTAAGGTATTAAATACATATTCAGCGTGAGCTACTAGAGCGTTGTCAATTGCAGCCTGATTGATAGATGTATCCTTTAAGCCAGGAGCTAAGACAAAAGTACAGTAGTAATCACGTAGCTTATCGATGGTATCAATATAGTCTTGAGTAGTTACTGTAGGACCATCAGAACCTGTAGCCAAGGTAGTAGCTCCTATAAGAGCGGGTAACTTAGTAGAGTCTAGTAAAGTTACTCTGACAAGAGAACTAGATCTGAACTGAGCGAACTTATCTTGATCATAAAGATCAGAATAGTTTAGGTCTACAACAGTTTCGGATATTTGTTCTGAAGCTAAAGAAACAGTTACGTTAACTAAGTTAGAAGCAGACCCTGCACTTATGTTAACAGCTATATTGTTGCCCCAAATACCGGGAGAAATAGCATCTACTTTAATTACTGGAGTACCAACTAGATTAGCACCCGAAGCAGTAGCAACACCGTTTGTAGAAGTATCAGCAGCTAGTAAAGAATAAGCATTACCAGAACGTGAAGTAATAGTAATAACTGGACCGCTAGAAGAAGCTACAGCTATAGCAGAGAAACTAGTATTAGCGTTAAGAACGTTTACAACAGCGCTAGCAACAGTTGTGAGAGTTGTTACGTCTCCAGGAGCTAGAGTTGTTACAACTGCTATACCATTTAAAGTAATAGTAATAGTATCAGCAGACAAGAAAGCAGGACCGGACAGAGTAACTGTACCGGTAGGAGCAGTAGTAAATGTCTTAGTAGCTGAAATAGGTCCTAAAGCACCACCAGTAAAGTTAGTGGCAGAGCTCAAAGAAGGGGTAAAAGTAATGCCAGTTACGGAACCAGTAAGCTGTCCAGTAAAGGCGTTACCAGCTGTACCGTAATCCTTAGCTCTAAAGATAACTATAGATGGTGTAGAACCTTCTAAGGCTTCAATAGAAATACCAGCAGCATTAACAGCGTTACGTAAAGCAGTTGCTACGGTAACAGCAGAATCGCCGCTAGTAATGTTTATTGTTAAAGGATTAGAAGTGCCGTTATTCAAGGTCAGAGTAACA
>JACCDZ010751809.1_pt1 | contig 13404 bp, 17 predicted proteins | sample 7449551 | NCBI WGS metagenome assembly JACCDZ01 (sample SAMN15323452, study PRJNA562643) | freshwater metagenome | isolation source: river surface water | place: USA:Blue River Watershed | collected 2017-08-18
TTAATTTTTTCTTTGTTTGTGCATTAGTATGAGTACGTTGTCCTCTTACAGGGTATCCTAATTTATTTCTAATACCGCGAGTACTTTTTAAATTAATTAAAAATTCTCTGCTTTCTTTTACTTGGCGTCGTAAAACATTTTCAATAGGTTTATTTTCTAAATAATTTAGTAATGTTTGTTTTTGATCTTGACGCAATAAATTAGCTTTTAATTGTGGTAAAAACCCTAGCTTTTGACAAATTTTATAAGCACTAGTTTTCCCAATACCATAAACTTGTTGTAAAGTTTGTTCTAGAGTTTTTTCAGTAAAAAGTTTATATTTTAATGATGACATTGAGATTTAATGAAAATATTTTGCTCTTAGAAGGTTAAAAATAGAGAAAGACCTTCATCAAAGGTAAAAAAGTGTTAAAATTTAGTTTTAACGTTATCTAGTATTTCTTGGCTTGGTTAATAAAGGTTCGAGTCCTTTAAAATACGTTATTTATTCTAAATCTAAATCAACAAAATTAGATTTTTAGTTTAAATTGTTTTTATAAAAAAAATCGAGTAAACCAAATGGATTCTTTAACTTTAAAGACTTTTTTAGTAGAATTATTTTTTTCTATTAGCTTATTAGCTACTTTAGTTTATAATTCTGCAATTGTAAGGTCAGTACATTTTCCGTTATTTGATCGAGAAGTTTATAGTCAAACTTTATTTTTATTAATTTTAGGGTCGATGATTATTTTAAATACTGATTTTGGAGCATTTACTCCAGGATTATTATTTGGAACAGATAGTATTGCTATGTCTTCAAAATTAATTTTATGTTTAAGTTTATTTGCCGCTTTAGTTTTAGGGCAATCACATTTTTATCGTGCGAAAATTAATTTATTTGAATTTTATAGTGTTACTTTATTAGCTTTAATTTCTTTAATGATTTTAGTTAGCTCTTATGATTTAATCTCTATTTATATTTCTATTGAAATGCAGTCTTTATGTTTTTATATTTTAGCAGCTATTAATCGTTATTCTGCTTTTTCAACTGAAGCTGGATTAAAATATTTTGTATTAGGGGCGTTTATTTCAGGATTATTTTTATTTGGAGCGTCTATTTTATATGGAATTACAGGGACTACTAATTTAAATGCTTATGCGTTACTATTTGCTTCTGATCTAACTAATGGATTAGACTTAAATTTATCTATCTTTTTCTTAGGTGTATTATTTATTTTAGTTGCGGTCTTATTTAAAATTGCTGCAGCACCATTCCATGTTTGGTCACCTGATGTTTATGAAGGAGCACCTTTAAATTCTACAATTATTTTTGTAATTTTACCGAAAGTAGTATTATTAATTTTATTATTCCGTATTTTATACTATTCATTCTTTTCATTCTTTGAAGATTTCCAGTCTTTATTAATTTTATCTGGAACTTTATCGGTATTAATTGGATCGTTTATGGCATTACGTCAGAAACGTTTAAAGCGTCTATTAATTTATAGTTCTATTAGTCATGTAGGATTTTTATTATTAGGATGTGCAACAGGGACTATTTTAGGATTAACTTCAGTAATTTATTATATTATTTTTTATTTAATTACTAGTGTTTTAGTATGGGGAGTCTTAGCATTATTAACTAATAATACAGCTTTATATATTACAGATTTAGCTGTATTAGCTCGTACTAATCCTGTATTAGGGTTTACTTTAGCTGTAGGATTATTCTCATTAGCTGGAATTCCACCATTAGTAGGATTTAGTATGAAATTCTTTATTTTCTCTGCGGCTATTAATGCGCATTTATATATGGCTAGTGCTATTATTATTGTATTAAGTGTATTAGGAGCCTTTTATTATTTACGTGTAATTAAAGTAGCGTATTTTGAAAAACAAAATACTTATAAAAATGTTATTGTAATTAATGATGAATTAACTGTATTTTTAATTTCTGTAGCATTTGTTTTAGTAGTAATTACTTTCTTTAATCCAAATTTATTTTTATTACATGCTTATAAAATGGCAACAGGATTTGGTTTAATTTAACAAACAAAAAAAGATGAGAAAAAATTTTTTAACACATTTATCAAATTTATTACCAATTATTGCTGTTCAAGAAATTGGAGGAGAAGCTGTAATTGTTGTACCATCAACAGAAATTAATTCAGTATTACATTTTTTACGTAATCATATTGGAGCACAATATAAAATTTTATCTTGTATTAGCGGAGTAGACTTTTTAGGAAAAACTTATCGTTTTGCAGTTTGTTATGATGTATTAAGTTTAGTCTTTAATACTCGTTTACGTATTAAAACTTTTGTTAATGAATTAACAGCGTTAGAATCTGCAGTATCAGTATATCCTAATGCTAATTGGTGGGAACGTGAAGTTTGGGATTTATTTGGAATTTATTTTTTAAAACATCCTGATTTACGTCGTATTTTAACCGATTATGGATTTGAAGGATTTCCTTTACGTAAAGATTTCCCGTTATATGGATTTGTAGAAGTTCGTTATGACGATACTGAAAAAACTATTGTAGCGGAACCTGTAGAATTTACTCAAGAGAACCGTTCTTTTATTCATCAAGGAGGTATTTAATAAAAAAAAAAATCGATGGTATTAAAAAAAGATCAATTATCAAGAAAGATTAAAAATTTTACAATTAATTTCGGACCTCAACATCCAGCGGCACACGGAGTATTACGCTTAGTTTTAGAATTAAATGGAGAGGTAGTTGAACGTGCCGATCCTCATATTGGATTATTACACCGAGGAACTGAAAAATTAATTGAGTATAAGACTTATATGCAAGCATTACCTTATTTTGATCGTTTAGATTATGTTTCTATGATGGCTCAAGAACATACTTATTCTTTAGCAGTAGAAAAATTAGTAGGGTTAAATGTACCAGCACGTGCTCAATATATTCGTGTTTTATTTTTAGAGATTACTCGTATTTTAAATCACTTATTAGCTGTAGGATGTCACGCGCTAGATGTAGGAGCTATGAGTCCGTGTATGTGGGCTTTTGAGGAACGTGAGAAATTAATGGAATTCTATGAACGTGTTTCTGGAGCTCGTATGCATGCAGCGTATGTACGTCCAGGAGGAGTAAGCCAAGATTTACCTCAAGGATTATTAGATGATGTCTATTTATTTGTAGAACAATTTACTACTCGTTTAGATGAGATTGAAGAAATGTTAACAGGAAATCGTATTTGGAAAGAACGTTTAGTAGATATTGGAATTGTTTCTGCAAAAGATGCATTAAATTGGGGATTTAGTGGGGTAATGTTACGTGGATCAGGTCTGCCTTGGGATTTACGTAAAACTCAACCGTATGAAGTTTATGACCAAATGGATTTTAATGTGCCTGTAGGAAATAATGGAGATTGTTTTGATCGTTATATGATTCGTATTGAAGAAATGCGTGAATCTTTAAAGATTATTCAACAATGTATTAACGTAATTCCTTCTGGTCCTATTAAAAATACAAATAAAAAGTTTACTGCACCATCTCGTGTTGATATGAAAGAATCTATGGAAGCTTTAATTCATCATTTTAAATTCTATTCTGAAGGAATTCAGGTAGAAGCTGGAGAAACTTATATGGCTACAGAAGCACCAAAAGGAGAATTTGGAGTATATTTAATTTCTGATGGTACTGAACGTCCATATAGATGTAAAATTAAAGCACCAGGGTTCGGACATTTACAAGCATTAGATTTTATGGCACGTGGTCATATGATTGCTGATGTAGTAACTATTATTGGGACTCAAGATATTGTATTTGGAGAAGTTGACCGTTAAACGTCTGATTTTTCGTTTTTATCTTATTTAAGATATAATCGCATTTTGGTTTTGTAAATCTTTTTAAAGTGTTAGATCACTTTTAATATATATATATATATTATGTTATTGTCATTATTAGGATTATCTTTATTTTCAATTTTTCATGTAGCATTTTTAACAGATGCTGAAAAAATTAAATTATATTCATTTACTTATACTGGATTAATTTTTATTGGATCGTTATTATTATGGGTAAATTTTGATAGCTTAACTACATCTTATCAATTTGTAGCAGATTTACCTTGGATTGGATTTTTTAATTATACATTATATTTTGGAATTGATGGAATTTCTTTATTTTTTATTATTCTATCAGCATTATTAATTCCTTTATGTATTTTAGCAAGTTGGAATACTGTAAAACATCAATTAAAATCTTATTTCTTATGCTTTTTAGTATTAGATTTTTTATTAATTGCTGTATTCTCTGTTATTGATGTATTTCTATTTTATATTTTCTTTGAAACCATTTTAATTCCAATGTTTTTAGTAATTGGAGTTTGGGGATCACGTGAACGTAAAATTCGTGCTGTATATTTATTCTTCTTTTATACATTATTAGGATCTGTTTTAATGTTATTAGGAATTATTTATATTTATACAGTAACTGGAAGTTCTAATTATGAAGTATTATGTAATTATAATTTCTCTGTGGTAGAACAGCGTTGGTTATGGTTAGCATTTTTTGCATCATTAGCATCAAAAATTCCAATGTTCCCTTTCCATGTATGGTTACCAGAGGCTCACGTTGAAGCACCTACCGCAGGATCTGTGTTATTAGCAGGAATTCTATTAAAATTAGGAACTTATGGATTCATTCGTTTTTCTTTAGTATTATTCCCTGAAGCTTCAATGTATTTTGCTCCGTTAGTTTATACTTTAGCTATTATTGCTGTAATTTTTACTTCTTTAACAGCTATTCGTCAAACAGATTTTAAACGAATTATTGCATATTCTTCAGTAGCTCACATGAATTTAGTAATGTTAGGTATTTTTAGTTTTCAAACTAATGGTATTGAAGGAGCAATTATTCAAAGTTTAAGTCACGGATTTGTTTCTAGTGCATTATTCCTATTAATTGGAGTAGTATATGATCGTCATCATTCACGTTTAATTTCTTATTATAGTGGGTTAGTACAAACTATGCCTATTTATACATTATTATTCTTATTCTTTACTATGGCTAATATTGCTTTACCTGGAACTAGTAGTTTTGTTGGAGAGTTCTTAATTTTAGCTGGTATTTTTAAATTTAATACTACAGCAGCTGTTTTAGGAGCTACAGGAATGGTATTAGGAGGAGCATACTCTTTATGGTTATTTAACCGTGTATCTTATGGGAATATTAAAATTGAATATGTAACTAAATTCCAAGATATGAATTGGCGTGAGTTTATCATTTTATTACCTTTAATTTTAGGTACATTAGTCATGGGTATTTATCCGGATGTATTTTTAGATCCGATCCATGCTTCTAGTTTATATATTTAATTTATAATTTAAAGATTGTTATCCGCACATGCTTTCAATTAAAAAAAGTTTAGACTCTTTTCGTGTTACAAGTGCGAAGGATAATATTGTAAAAACATTGTCATTACAAAACTTAAATGAGATTGAATCAATTACCTTACAATTTATTAACACTCAAGGTGTTAATGATGATGTTTTTTATATTTATAATTCCGCATTAATCTTGTTAACAGAAACAACCCCATATTTTATCACAAATTCTAAGGATAAAGGTGGAAAATTGATTGGAACTAAAGTAGTTCTACGCAATTTTCAAAAAGATTATTTTCTTTACCGGCTTAAAGTAGAAATTTTACCTCGCTTAACCTTAAAAGTTAAGCCTAAAATTTCTGGATCTTCATTAACTTTTCAGATTAATCCTTTATTGTTTGAAGAGATTAATGAATTATATGATTTATATTCGAATTTACCTTCATTAAAAATTAGTCTAAATGGAACTAATTTTTCTGCATTTACCGAATAAGTTCTGTCGTGTTACAGATTAATATAGCTTAAAATTTAATGAAACGTTTACATGAATTGTTATATCGTTTACGCAATGCGTATCAAGCAAATTTAAATGTGATTCAAACTCCTGTCTATGCAGGATGGGTTGAACCTTTAAAAATCTTATATGAAGAAGGATATATTCAGAATTTTTATATTAAAGATGAAACCTTATATATTTTTCTTCGTTATTATAAGAATAAACCTCCAATTCGAAAAATTATTAATTTTACTCAACCAGCGCGCCCTTTATATTTAACTGCAAAGGATTTATGGCGTTTTTCTCGTAATACTGGGATCTTATTATTATCAACCAATCAAGGTATTTTATCACATCAAAGTTGTTTACAACGAGGAATTGGGGGTAAATTATTATTTTTCTTAGCCTAAGATGCAAATATTAGAGTTATTGTATGTCAGCTGTTAAGTCTTTAAAATTACCGACAAACATTACCCTTTTAATGAAAGATTCTTTAGTTTGTTTTAAAAAAGATACACAACAAGTTTGTGTTAATCTTCCAAAAGAATTGACTTTACAAAAAAATGGGTTAACTTTAGTGTTATTGTCGCGTACACAAACAGGAGATAATCATACTCATGTTTTATTAGGTACCTGGAATAATATTTTATCTAATATTTTATATGGTTTATCTCGTGGATTTCATACTAATTTAATTTTATCTGGTGTAGGATTTCGTGCACAAAAAAAAGATCGTACTTTAGAGTTTAAATTAGGTTATAGTCATTTTGTTAATTTAGATATGGATTCTAATATTCAAGTAGATATTTATAAAAATACATCTCTACATTTACAAGGTGTATCTAAAGAACAAGTAGGTAATTTTGCCGCACGTATTAAACACTTACGTTTACCTGATTCTTATAAAGGAAAAGGTATTCGTTATCGTAGTGAAAATTTACGCTTAAAAGAAGGAAAAAAAACTTAATTTCTATGAAAGGTATTAATTCACAATTATTAGATAGTTTTTTACAGAGTTATTTTTATGTTGGATCTAATTATCCTGTAGATGCTACAGGTCGTATTCAATATAAGTATAAAGGTTGGAATATTTTAAATTTAAATTTATTACAGATTGATTTAAAACAATCTATTAATTTTATTTATCAAGTACATACTAATAAAAAAAGATTATTATTTATTTTAGATTCTGATTTATATTCTTTTTTTGTTCCTGTATTAAAGCAGACTAATCATTTTTATACAAATAATGTTAAAACTGCTGTTCAATTAACAGGGGAGTATAATAATTTAATTGATGGAATTGTTTTTATTGGGATTCGTGATTTAGGTCCAACTAAAATTTTATCTAAATTAAAATTTCCTCTAGTTACATTAACTGCTAATCCGAAGATGTTAGGTGATTATTTTTTAGTCATTAATAATGACTATCATAGCGCTATGGTTATGTTAAAAGTTATTTTAAAACAAATTTTTGAGAAATAATGAAATTATTTAAGTATAAACAGTTAATTACATTAAGAGAAGCAGTTCGTTCAAATGTACGAATTTTAAATTTTAAACGTCCTAAATGGGGTTTTATTAAAAAGGATTTAAAGCAACGTTTTTATTTACCTAAGGTATCTTATTTAAAAAATCGTCGTAATAATTTTTTTGTTAATCAAAAGTCATTATTGATTCCATTACAATGGGCACGTTTACAAAATTTATATAAAGCATCTTTATTAGCGAAAGTACGCTTTATTCAATTTTATAATACTTCAATTGGATTACAAGCTTTAAAACGTAGTTATAAACAAAGTTCAAATATTTTTGATTTTGTGGTACGTTTTGAACATCGTTTAGATATTTTCTTATATCGTATTGGTTTCTGTCGCAGTGTTGCGGAAGCTCAATTTTTTTTAGCACATCACAAAGTATGGTTAAATGGACAAGTTATTACTCAGCCTCATATGTTATTACGTGCAGGGGATTTTATTACATTTGATTCAAGTATTACATCTATTATTAGTCGTAATTTAGAATCAAATGCAAAGAATTTACAAACTTTACCTTTAACTTTACCGTTTTATGCTGAAATTAATTATAATACATTAGAAATTTTAATTTTAGAAGATGCAAAAGAAAGTCATTTAGATAAAATGGCTTATATGTTTTCGAATTTTCTAGATTTAGATAATTTAAAGAATTATTTTAGACGTAAAGGATAAAATTTAAATTGTGCAATATTTTACTTATTAGATATCAATTAGATTTTATTTCGCGGGTGTAGATTAATGGTAGATTATTTGCCTTCCAAGCAAGTGGTATGAGTTCGATTCTCATCACCCGCATTTGCCCGGGTAGCTCAGTGGCTAGAGCGTTGGATTGAAAATCCTTGAGTCGGGGGTTCGATTCCCTCTTCGGGCATTCAGGACGTAGCGCAGAGGTAGCGCGTCTGTTTTGGGTACAGAAGGTCATGAGTTCAAATCTCATCGTCTTGTCTTTTATTTTCACAAATTTGTAGCGAGTTCTTTTTTTTCTATTGAAGAAAAAAAAGCAGATGCTTTGATGAAAATATATACAAGAACTTTTAATTACAGTATGGAATTAGGTTTTCAAACATTATTACTTTTTTTAATGGGAGTTTCAGCCTTAATGGTAGTAACTTCTAAAAATCCAGTAGACTCTGTATTATTTTTAATTTTAGTTTTCTTAAATGCTGCAGGATTAACCTTTTTAGTTGAAGCAGAATTTATTGCTTTAATTTTTATTATTATTTATGTAGGAGCGATTGCAGTATTATTCCTATTTATTGTTATGATGTTAGATATTAAAATTCAGCGTACTACCGGTGATGTTGTACAATATTTACCATTTGCACTTTTATTAGGAGTAATCTTTTTCTTACAAATTTTCTTATCTTTAGAGGAAGTTTTTGCAAATGTGTCAATTAAATTTGGACAAGTAGCTTGGTATCAAATGATTGATGATTTAACTAATATTGAAATTTTAGGACAATTATTATATACAGATTTCTTATTTTGTTTTTTATTAGCTGGAGTGTTATTATTAATTGCTATGATTGGAGCAATTATTTTAACTTTAAATTTTAATTCACAACGTAAAAACGAAATTATTGTACGTCAGTTAGCACGTTCTAATGACGTTTTAGTGTATTTCCGTTAATTATACATCTTATTCGGTTAAGATATATATATTATAACGTTAAAAGAGTATATTTACTTACTATTTAAGTAAGTATAATAGAGAAGAGAAACCTTTTTTAAGTTAAAACAATAACTAAAAGGTTTCATTAGTATAATGAATATTTATGATTCAAGTTGGTACATATTTAAAAGTTTGCGATAATACTGGAGCTAAAGATGTTTGTTGTGTGAAAGTTATGAAGGGTTATCGTAAACGTTATGCAGGCATCGGTGATGTAGTGCTTGTTTCTATTAAAAGTTTACGATCTAAAAGACGTTCGAAGTCAAAAGTTCAAAAAGGGGTATTAACTAGAGCATTAATTTTACGTACAAAATCTAAAGTAAAGCATATGGATGGGAGCGAAATGTCATTTTTAACAAATTCTGCTGTATTATTAAATAGACAAAATCGTCCTATTGGTACTCGAATTTTAGGTGGAGTACCACGTATGATTCGTTATACTCGTTATATGAAAGTAGCTTCGATGGCTTCTGGATTATTAAAATAAAAGAAGTTAAAAGATAGATTTATTATGACAACATTACGACAACTTTGTTTTGGGTATCGAAAAAAGAAATTATTTAAAACTAAAACTCCAGCTTTAGAGGGAAATCCTCAAAAAAAAGGAGTGTGTATGCGAGTTTATATTCGAACACCTAAAAAACCAAATTCAGCACAACGTAAAGTAGCAAAAGTGCGTTTAAGTAATAAGCGTCGTGTCGAGGCTTATATTCCAGGAATGGGTCATAATTTACAAGAGTATTCTGTAGTATTAATGCGTGGTGGTCGTGTAAAAGATTTACCAGGAGTTAAATATCATTTAGTACGTGGAAAATATGATTTCCCTGGATTAACTAATCGAAAAACAGCTCGTTCGAAGTATGGTACAAAGAAAAAGAAATAAATTACTACGTAGTAAATCGGGATTTCTTTCTAGATTTATTAATCATGTGACAAAAAAAGGTAAACAGCAATTAGCAAGTCGTATGGTTTTTACTGTTCTTGCTCAATTATCTAAAGAATTTAAAGTAAGTTCTTCTCGATTAATGAGTCAAATTTTTTTAAGAATTCGTCCTTATATTGAAGTACGTAGTGTTCGTGTAAGACGATCATCTTTTTTAGTTCCATTTCCTGTTAATTTACATCGTCAATATCATTTAGCTTCATATTGGATTTTAGAAGCTTTATCTAAAGATAAACGTAAATTAAGTTTTGAAACTAAATTAAAGGAAGAATTTGTAAATATTTTAGCTAAAAAGGGAGCAGTATTAGCTAAACGAGCTTCAGTGTATGAATTAGCTCAAAAAAATCGAGCTAACTTACATTATCGTTGGTATTAATAGAATTAATAGTCAAACGAATATAATCATTGTAATAGTTATGTCTTTTTTACGTCAGCCTATGTTTTATATTAAAAATTCGGGAATGATTTATTTAAATTCTCGTTTAACAACTCGTTTTAAAAAATACTATCGTTTTATTAAATAATACGGATTAGTAGTATTTTGATTATTATTTTGATGTTAACTATTTAGAGTTCGATAAGATTTTACTTTATAGATCTTATATAATTTTAAATACCTATACCTTTTATTTTGGAATATTTGATAACAAGAGAATAAATATATAATATCACATTAGATTTATATATTTAGAAATAAAAGGGATGAGCCTATAACTCAGGGGTTAGAGTGCCCGCCTGATAAGCGTGAAGTCGCCAGTTCGAATCTGGCTAGGCTCAAATTGACCAAGATTTACAGTTTCTGTGAATTTTTACTTTATAGAATTGAATTGGTATAGCTTTTGAATACACATTAATAGGTGTATTCTATATGTTGTTTAGTGAAAGTTTAATTTTACGTTTTATGAATTTAAAAAATAATCAAAAACATAGTTTTCACTTAGTTGACCCAAGTCCATGGCCTATTTTAGGATCTTTCTCTGCTTTAATGTGTACTTTTGGAGGAGTATTATATATGCATGGATATATTGGAGGGGATACATTATTAAATTTAGGATTTATCTCATTACTATTAGTAATGTTTGGATGGTGGCGTGATATTGTACGTGAAGCTACCTTTGAAGGACAGCACACTCGTACTGTACAAACCGGATTAAGAATGGGGATGATTTTATTCATCGTATCAGAAATTATGTTCTTCGTAGCATTCTTCTGGGCATTCTTCCATTCTAGTTTAAACCCATCTCCTTTTATTGGAGGAGTATGGCCACCAGCAGGATTAGAAGTATTAAATCCTTGGGAAATTCCTTTATTAAATACTGTTATCTTATTAAGTTCTGGAGCTACAGTGACTTGGGCTCACCACGCAATTGTTTATGGATCACGTCGTCAAGCATTAATTGCTTTATTCTTTACTTTAGTATTAGCAGTATTCTTTACTGCATTACAAGGATTAGAGTATGTTCATGCACCATTCACTATGAGTGATGGAGTTTATGGATCAACTTTCTATATGGCTACTGGTTTCCATGGATTTCATGTATTTGTTGGAACTTGTTTCTTAGCTGTATGTACTATTCGTTTATTCTATCACCATTTTACTCGTCAACACCATTTTGGGTTTGAAGCTGCTGCTTGGTATTGGCACTTTGTTGATGTAGTATGGTTATTCCTATTCATTTCAATTTATTGGTGGGGAGGAGCGTAATTGTAATTTAAAAATTTTTAATATTTATGTTTTTTAGTCCATTAGAACAATTCCAAATTTTACCTATTGTTTCTTTACCTTTAGGATTTTTAGATTTTTCTATTACTAATGCCACTTTAATGGGATTTGTGATTGTATTATTAGTGATCGGATTATTATATTTTATGCAAGATCAAAAAACTCATACTTTTTATTTTATTCCAAATCGTTGGCAAGTAATTTTTGAAGTTTTCTATAAAGCTTTAGTAACAATGGTAACTGATAACGTAGGACCAAGAGGACAAGAATTCTTCCCTTTTGTGTTTACTTTATTCTTATTTGTTGTATCATCAAACTTAATTGGATTAGTGCCTTATAGTTATACTGTAACCAGTCATTTAATTGTAACTTTAACAATTGCAATGATTGTATTTGTAGGTGTTAATATTGTATGTGCTCGTGAACATGGATTACATATGTTCTCATTATTCTTACCAGCAGGAGCATCTTTAGCATTAGCTTTTTTATTTGTACCATTAGAATTAGTATCTTATATTTTCAAACCGATTAGTTTAGCTATTCGATTATTTGCTAATATGATGGCAGGACACACTTTATTAAAAGTTATTGCAGGATTTGCTTGGAGTATGATGGCTTGCTCTGGATTATTATTTTTAGCTCATTATATTCCATTATTAATTCTATTACCGTTATTCGGACTAGAATTAGGGGTAGCATTAATTCAGGCTTATGTATTTACTATTTTAACTTGTATTTATTTAAATGATGCTGTAAATTTACATTAATTAGTTTAACTGTAGGTTTAGAATGAGTTTTATTACTCAAATAGTATATTGCTTTAAAAGTTCGAAAAGATTTAACGTGGACCCGAATAAGAACCCAGCGGTAATTCTTTTGATATCCATTAAATACTGTTTTTACGGGAAGCATGGATCATTTTTTTTTTATTTTCTATATTTTATCGGTTTTATGGCTTAAAGCCAGTTTTTCAAATTTAGCAAATTTTTGCTTTTTAGAAACACACAAAGATTATTAACGTAACCATATGTTTTCACTTCAAATTAATTTTGATTTTATTTTATTTTTAATTGGATTATTCGGTATCGTTTTAAATAGAAAAAGCATTATACATATTATTATGTGTGTTGAATTAGTACTATTAAGTTTAAACTTAAACTTTATTGTATTTTCTATTTATTTAGATGATCTGTATGGTCAAATTTTTGCTTTATTTGTTTTAACAGTAGCTGCTGCTGAATCAGCTATTGGTTTAGCTCTTTTAATTATTTATTATCGTGTTCGTGGAAATATTTCTATGAATCAAATTCCAGCATTAAAAGGTTAAATTTTATCCTGCAAAAAAAAATCATTTATAAAAAATATTTATAATAGATGCCTCAGTTTGATTTATATTGTTTTTCTACTCAAGTTTTTTGGGTAACAATTATCTTTTTCGCATTTTATGCTTTATTTACACAAATCTTTTTAGCTGATATGGGAAGTACTTTAAAATTAAGAGCAAAACGTAGAAATTTAACTTCAGAAAATGCAGGGAAGCAATTAACTCCATTTTCTTTATATATTTCATATCTTTTAGCTTAATTAAGTTGTAAGTTTGGGTAATATAATAATTTATTCCTAAAATATTTATTGTGAGTTTGATCCTGGCTCAGGTTGAACGCTAGTAGCATACTTGACACATGCGAATCGAA
>JACCDZ010610901.1_pt1 | contig 13400 bp, 6 predicted proteins | sample 7449551 | NCBI WGS metagenome assembly JACCDZ01 (sample SAMN15323452, study PRJNA562643) | freshwater metagenome | isolation source: river surface water | place: USA:Blue River Watershed | collected 2017-08-18
GAAAATAATATTTTATCTGGAGCATCAAATTTATTTAAGAATCAAAAAACATATATCCAACCCATTGAAGCTAGAGAAAGTATTGATAGAAATTTTATTGATAATTATATTAAATATGCTGAAAAGATTTTAAATGATATTATTTCATTTGTAAAAAATCAAGGTGAATATAATGAATCACAATATAAAAAATTTAAAGATAAGTTAGAAACAATTAAAAGCACTTTTAATACACAAACAAATAATTCTTTTACTGATATTCAACAAGATTTATTTAAACTAATTCAAGAATTAATAGAATTAGATGATGTTAAAACAAGAAATATTGTTCCAGTTGTTAAAGTTAAATTAAATGAAAGTGGATTAGGTCAAATTCGTCAAAATATTTTAGGAACAAAAGCTGAAATATCTTCGATATCATCATCATTACAAAGTGCTATTAATAGTGGTTTAGGATCTAAAAGTGTGTCAAAAGAAAATATTGAATCAATTAAAAGTTCAATATCAGAGCTTTTAACTTCTATTAAAAGTAGCGCAAATGCTGAAAAAGAAGCATTAAAAGCAGAAATTGAACGTTTAAAAGCTCTTCCTAAAGAAGAAGGTAATAATGGAACTTCAGAACAAAGAAGTGCTGAAATAGAATCTATTCAACAAAAAGTTAAAGAATTTGAAGAAAAAGAAAAAAGTTTAAAAAGTTTAATTCGAAGCAAAATAAAAAAAATAACATTATCTGCTAATAATTCAATAAATGAAAGTAATTTAAATTTAATTGGTAGCGCATTAGATTCTTATCAAGAAGAAATAAATAAATTAAGTGCTAAAAGTGCTCAAAATAATGCTACAATTTCTTCACATAATGAAAGTATAAGTCAATTAAGAGAAGCAAAAACTGAGATTGAATCAGAATTACAACGTACTAAAGAAGAATTAGGACGTATTCAAGAAGAATTAAAAGAAGTTAAAGAACAAAGTAAATCTTCTAAAGAACCACGAAACAGTTCTCAAAGTAATGCTTTATTAGCTGAAAAAAATGAATTAAGACGTGAAAAAAGTGTATTACAAGATAAAATTGTTACATTAGAATTAACACATGCTAAAATTAAAGAAAAGTTAGAAAGAATAAGTACAAACTTTAGTTCTAAAAATCAATTAATACAAAGTTTATCAAGTAATAAAAGTCAATTAGAAAGTAATAAGAGTCAATTAGAAAGTAATAAGAGTCAATTAGAAAGTAATAAAAGTCAATTAGAAAGTAATAAAAGTCAATTAGAAAGTAATAAAAGTCAATTAGAAAGTAATAAAAGTCAATTACAAGCTAAATTAGCTGCTATTACTCAAGAAAAAGAAATAAGTAAAAGAGCATTAGAAAAATTACAACAAAATAAAAGCAATGAAATTAGGCAATTCGAAAGTAGAATTCGTGAATTAGAAGTATTATTAGGAGAAAAAAATATAGAACTTCAAGCAAGCATTACAAAATTAGAAGCAACAGGAGCATCAAATAATGAAAAAACTAGAAAAATAGCTGCTCATACTGAACAAATGGCTGAACTTCAAAAAGAAATATTAGAAAAAAGTAGTGCGTTAAATGCTTTAAGTAGAAACAAAAATGAATTAAATTCTCAAATAGCTGAATTAACTACTAAAGTTGAACGTTTAACAGCTATTGAAAGTACATTAAAACAAATACTTAAAAAAGGAAATGAAAATATTAATATTAGAAATATTTCAAAATTAATTTCAAAAAATAATATTTTAAGCAAATTAAAAGCAAATGAATTTTTAACTAGTTTAGGTATAACAAACAGTAATAATATTAATCAAATTATTCAAAGTATTAAAAATAAAAGTACACAATTTAAAGGATTAGAAGGAGAAATTACACAATTACAAAGTCAATTAGAAGAAAAAAATGCTTTAGCACAACAAGTAACTCCATTAAGAGAAGAAAAAAATGCTTTAGCACAACAATTAACTCCATTAACAAAAGAAAGAAATGCTTTAGCAAGTGAAAAAAGTGCTTTAGCAGAACAATTAAAATTATTAACTAATGAAAATGCTTTAACAAAACAAAAAGAAAGTAATTTAAAATCAACACTTATTAAAATAGCAAAACAAATGAAACTAAACACTTCAAATGAAAATACAATTAACTCATTATTAGAAAAAATTAAAGCAAAACAACTTTCAAATCAAGAAGAAATGAACAGATTATCAAGAGAAGAAGCAAATAGATCATCCAGAGAAGAAGCAAATAGATCATCAAGAGAAGAAGCAAATAGATTAGCTAAAGAAGAAGCAAATAGATTAGCAAATAGATTAACAAGAGAAGCTAGTGAAGCTAGAGAAGCTAAAGAAGAAGCAAATAGATTAGCAAATAGATTAACAAGAGAAGCTAGTGAAGCTAGAGAAGAAACTAATAGATTAGCAAAAGAAAAAAGTAATTTACAAGAAAGAATTGCTAAAATAGCATCAAATATGGGAATTAATAGTTCAGGTAAAACAATAAATAATTTATTACAACAAATTATACAAAAAGAAGCTGAAATTAAAAGAGCACAAGAAAATATGAATCGACAAACCAGAGAAGAAGCTGAACGTATTGCTAAAGAAAAAGCGACTGAATTAGAACCTATTGAAATATCTGTAAGAAATAAATCACAAATAGAAACTTATAAAGAATCAATAAAACAAGCTATTAGTTCATTAATTAGCAATCCATCTATTAAAAATAATAAAAATTTTACAGGGGGAGGTAATAACCCTAGATATTTAAGCGGTACAACTGCTAGTAGTAAAGGAATGGCTACAATTGTTAGTAGCCAAAGAAAAGATTCAACTGTTACTGGCCAAAGAAGAAGTACACCTGCTAGTAATCAAGAAAGACGTACAATATCCCAAAGACCAAGTCCAGTAATATCTAGTCCAGTAGTAGCTAGCCCAGTAGTAGCTAGTCCAGTAGTAGCTAGTCCAGTAGTAGCTAGTCCAGTAGTAGCTAGTCCAGTAGCAGCTAGTCCAGTAGCACCACAAATACCAAACTCTGAAGAAGAAGAATATAATAATGAAAATAACAGTTCACGTGTTTCTGAAAGTAATTTAGAAAATGAAAATGAATTTGATGATACTATTGAATTAATTAAAATATATTATAATTTTTTAAAAAAAATTATTGAAAATCCAAATATAATAAAAATATCATCATTAACAATTGATGAATTAGTTGATTTGTTTAAGTCAGTTACATTTACAACAAAAACAAAAGATGGAAGAGCTTCAACAGTACCAGGTTTATCAATTTTAAAATCAATATCTAATTTTTTATTTATAAACATTACTGAATGGGTTAATAATATGTTTATTAGCATTAATTATAATGATAGTAGTGATAGTATAACAATTGTAAATAATAAAAGATCAGCATTACAATTATTACGTGATGATTTTTTTAAAGAAAATGATATAAAAAATTTATGTAATGATACAATTAAAATGAAAAAATTATTAAACCATATTAATAAAACAAATACAACAAATATATCTAAAAATTATTACATTAATATTTTTAGATATATGGAAATGATTCAAATTATAATTAATAAAAATAGTAGCACTGATATTTTTTATAAAACAATATTTAAAGATGTGATGTATAATTCAATATATGATAGCTTTTTATCTAACATACAAACAAACTCTATTAATGATATTGTAAAAAAAATAAATCTTATATCTAATACACAAGATTTTAAAAATAAAATTGATAATTTGTATTTAAACAAAGGTACTAAAAATATTATTTCATATCTCCGAATTCGTTGTGATCCAAATCAAAATAATAAAATTGATATGTATAATAGACGTTTTTCAATTCAATTAAATAATAATAAATATATTAGATTTGGTTTTAATCATCATAATTTTCCATATTATAGTTTTAATGAAAACAATCCAAATTTAGTAAATTTACACAAAGACTTACAAACAAATATAACTACATTTAAAGTTTCTGATTATTATCAAACATCGTTAACAACACCACAATCATTTATTCCTCCAAAATATGAACATAATTATTTATTAGGACCATTTAATAATATATTTCCTCCAAAAAGCGGTCAAAATACAATTACTACAAATGAGGATATTGCAAATCGAATGGATGAAGTTGTAAATTTATTAAAAGAAAAGAAAAGTGTATTTGTAATGGGTTATGGTGCTAGTGGTTCAGGTAAAACATCATCTTTAATTTATTTTACAAAAGGTAGAAATGGACAAGGAGAAAATGGTGTTTTAATTTCATTATGTAATAAATTAGTATCTGAAGGATATAATAAATTAAATATTAAAGCATATGAATTTTATTCAGATCCTACTAAAAAATCAGAGTCATACAATCCATCAAATATTATAACAAAAGTTGTTCCAAAAGTTGTTCAAAATGTTGTTCCAAAAAGAGACCCACATATTTCATTTATACACAATGGAAATAATTTTGTTTTAAAACAAGAATATAATCATGAAAATACATTTACAGATAGAACTTTAGATTCAAGTGGAAGAAGTAAACTTAATGAAATATTCCCTGCTAATACAGATATGGGTAAAGTATTAATTCATATTATTGATGAAGATAGATATGTAAAAGCTACACCAAATAATCCAAATAGTTCCAGAAGTCACGCAATTTTAATTATTAAATTTGATAATGATAGTCGAACTCAAGAAGATAAACCAATATTAATTATTGGTGATTTTGCTGGTGTTGAAAATATTTTTGATTGTAATGATCATGAAACAATTGCTGGATTTTCAGATGCTCGTGTAAATGGTATTCCTACAAATCCTAAATTTTATAATAAATATTCAAAATCCATTGGTACTATAAGTAATGGAACTTCTGGATGTAAACAATCATATGTATCTGACATATATGATTTACATGATCATTATATGAAATTACAAATAAATTCACAACATCCTGTATTAAATAATGTTCGTACTCCAATAAATCCAGACCGTCTTAATGAAAAACCCATTAATGAAAAAATAAATATGTTTTTTACACAAGATCCATCTATAAATGAAATGTTTGCTACTGGTTCAAATAGAAGTGAAACACAAAAAGATCAAAAAACTTATAATTCATTATTCAATCAACATAAAAAATTATGTAAAATGCTTGAATACTATATATTAAATGATTTAATTACAAATAAAGAATTAAAGACTTCTTTATCATCTGAAGCTATTTTTAATATTTTTAAAGAAGGAAAAGATAAGTTTTTGAAATATTTGAAAATATTAGATTATTATAATTTTTCTAGAGATAAACGTTTAATATTAAATAATTTAATTCATCCTGATATTTCAAATGCTTTAAATATTGAACAAATTATAAGAAATTATAAAAGTGTATATCCTAATAAACAAGGCAAAGGAACAGGACCAATTCCGGATTTTAACAATATTGATGAAAGTTTACAAATTGATTTATCAATGTATCGTAAAATAGGGAAAAAACAAAAAATGTCAAATACTATTAAATCTTATTTAATAAATTATAAAAAAAATATTAATAATTTAATAAGCTATTTAAATACTGGAATAAATAACCCAAATAATTTTAAAATAATAAATATACATTTTAATAATATTACGACTGTAATAAAAAAAATAGAAGATATCAAACAAACAACATTAAATAATGTACGTAATACAGATGAAATATTAAATCAATATATTGATATTTTATTAGACACTACCGATTTTGTAATAATGTCAGAACATTTAATACAATCTATAAAATCAAAATATAGTTTTTTAGATACAAATTATATTTTAAAAGCAATGGGATTAAATACAGAATTTTCAAGTCTAATAACTTTTATGAATCCTTTAAAAAGTTACATTAATGAATTAATACAATTATTTAAATATATTTATATTGCTACAATGGAAAATTATATTGAATACCATTGTCGTTATGATAAATCAAGTGATATATGTGGAATTCGTAAAAATGAAGGATATATGATTAATGGTACTCTTGAAGAAACAAGAAATATTATTAAAAATATGATATTAGAAAGAAATAAAAATAGTATTCGTGTTATTCCACCTTTTAATGAATCTTGTTTGCCATATTATTGTATTAATGGTGAATGTTTTAAACAAAGTAATACAGAAAGAGTAAATAGTATTATTTTTGATTCTATTAAAAATGAAATAAATGAAACAAATTTTAATAATATGATTATTTGTATATTTATGGTATTAAATGTTTCACCACGAGCAAATAATCCACCACCCATCCCATATATAGATATGTATAAATTTAATAGATTTTATTATAAAATAATAAATAATCAACCTATTGATAAAAAAAAATTTAAAGATACACTTCAACATTTATATAGTTTAATAACGGAACATTTCAAAAATAAAACACAAGTATTACGTAATACACAAGAATTTAAATATTTTGAAAAAATTAAAGATTTCCAGAATTCCCAATTTAGAACTATTGTAACAAATTTGACTCAGTTTAAAGAATTAATTGATAGAAATAATGCCGCATCCGCAGTCGGTACTTTAGAGTTTTTAGATATGGTTTCAAAATATTATACTACATCTATTATGTGTAAAAAAGATTATGTTAAAACAAAACAAAATTACTTAGATTTATTGGAAAGTAGTTTAAGTCAAATTATTGGTGTAAGAGGTGGAAAAAAAAATAAAATAAAAAGTAATAAAAGCAAAAGTATGAAAAGCGAAAAAGTTAAAAAAATAAAAAGTAAAAAAAGCAAAAAATTAATAAAAATAAAAAGTAAAAAAAGTATAAAAAGTAAAAAGTAAAAAGTAAAAAATATTTTTTTAATAAATAATTATATATAAAAAGATTTTTACATTATATTTATAAAGTAAAAATAAAATATGACGATTTCTCTATTTATCAAGTTAAATGAGTCACTGCTACTTTCTGCTCCTTCTTTCCTTTTTATAGGAAAGATGGAGCCAAGAAAGTTGAATAATTCTACAACAAATAGTAGTACAATTGATACTACAAATAGATCATCTACATTAAATAATAATGATACATTTTTTATATTAAGTATATCTTTTATACTTATGATTATCATATATATTGGTATTATAAAAATTTATTGTATACATAATAATCATAAAAAAATAAATAATAAAAATAATAAAACTGATATTGAATATGAACCATTATTTAATAATTATGGAACTTTAGAAGAATTTTAATTAAATTTGAAATTGATCTTCATCTGGAATACGTGTATATTCAAAACGTTTTTTATATCTTTTATATGTTATAAATCCAATTCCTACAAACGCACTTATAAGAACTAATGGTAAATAAACAAAAGTTGTTGTTTGTGATTCTTGTACTGATCCTGCTGTTACACTTCCTGTTTCAATCATATTCATAGATTTAATTAAATAAGTTTCATTTAATGGTGGAATTGGTACTGGGTCAGGATCAGTTCCAAATATATTTGAAACATTCATTGGAGGAACTGGTGCTGGTTCAGGATCAGTGCCAAATATATTTGAAACATTCATTGGAGGAACTGGTGCTGGTTCAGGATCTGAAATAAATATATTAGAAATATTCATTGGAGGTCCTGGTACTGGGTCAGGATCAGTGCCAAATATATTAGAAACATTCATTGGAGGAACTGGTACTGGTTCAGGATCTTCATTTAGTATAATATGTGTAGGTTTACTTGTAATATGATGAGTTGGTTCATGGGTTACATAATGAGCAGGTTTACTTGTAATATGATGAGTCGGTTCATGGGTTACATGGTAAACAGGTTTAGAAGAAATAGTTGGAGTAAATGTTCTTGAAGGTACTATTGTGGGAGTTGAAGTAGGAAATTGATTATGTTTTTTCTTATGTTTATTAACACTTTTTATATTATTATTATTTTCCATTTTTTATGATTATATTATTATATAATAAGATCTTTTTTATATAGATTAATCTAATTCATTTTTTTATTTATTTTTATAAAAAAAAATATTTATTAAAAATATTTTTTAATAAATTTATAATTATATTATTCTATATTAGATAATTTTATAATAAAATATGAGTTCAAATCCAAATACTTATTTAACAACATTACGTAATACATTAATAATTAATGGAGAATTAATTGCGGATGAATTTAATACTAAAGGCTTTACAAAATATACTAAAAGTGGTATGTATGATACTGTACAAAGATTTAAAAGTATTGCTTCATTCGAAATAAAAAAAATAAAAAATAATCCAAATATATTTACAAAAGATATATTTGGATTATTTGATACATTTTATAAAATAATGGAAGATTATCCTAAACCAAGTATGACAAATTTTGAAAAATTTACTGGAAATCCAGAAATAATTAAAATTAGCCACTTTTTAAATTATTTAATATTAATACGAAAATTTAATCAAAAATATAATCAAACAAATGTTAATAGAAATAACAATCAATTTAAAATTGCGTTTGAAAAAATAAATAAAGATTTTTTTAATCCACTTTTTAATCTTCGTAATGAAATAATACTTTTTGATAAAGATAATTATTATAAGAATAAATCATATGAAACAATATTTAATGAATGTCTTTCTGAAATAAATAAAATAAGTTCAGTAATATCACCTCGTAATAATTATTCATTAGCAAAAAGTATGATTTTAAATCAAAATAAATCATTATCATCAGAAAAGAATAAAGAAGCTCGTGCTTATATATATGCTTTATTAAGTGTAGTTAATGATTTAATTCCTAAAATGACACGACGACAAATACCAATTCTTGTACAAGATACAAAAAGAAAAATTAATAAACTTTTAGAAACAAAAAGTATAAAGGTTTCTAATGCTGAATTATCAAATATTATTAATGAAATATTAGAAGCACCCAAAAAATAAATAAAAAATAAAAAAATAAATATATAATAGTAAAGATAAATAAAAATTATTTTTATAAAAATATTATTTATATATAGATTATATAAATAATAAATGAATTTAAATTTAACAAATATATATATAGATAATTTTATTAAATTTATAAATAATAAAGATGTACGTTTAGATAAAAGTTATTATGAAAAATTATATAAAATTATATATTCTAAAAATACAAATACAAAAAAAATTCATATAAAATTATTAGAATTAATACCAAAAAAAGAAAATAAACCCATTACACTTACTAATCAAGTTAAATCTTTTTTTAAATCTAATGAAGTAGTATCAAGTAATAAATCATCTTCTCCAAATGAATCAAATAAATCAAATGAAAATAATAATATAAATGAACGACGTACAAAAGGAGGGGCTAAAAGTTGGATTGAAATATTAATAAATATGATAAGTAATTTAGAAAAAAATAAAATAGATATTTCTTGGATTGATGCTAAAAGCACAACATTTAATATGTTTCAAAATAAGTATAATACTTTAATTGATAATATAGTAAATTATTATAAAAATATTGTATTAAAATGTATGAGTACAAAAAAACCAATTTCTTCATTATCTTTTTCGGAATCTAAATTACCAAATGGAAGTCCAAATAAACTTTCCATTGAAACGATTTATGATAATATTGTTAAAAGTGGAATTGTTAAAATAAATAAAGAAGATAAAAATGAACATTCATTATTTTATTATTATAATAAAATGGTAAAAAGTACAAAAAATCCAAATACTAAAAAACACGATTTTTCAATTAAAATTGTAGTAAATGGTCAAACAAATAGTAACGCAATTACTAAAAATGGTAAATTTTTAGCAAAGTTTAGAGAAATTAAATTTGGAAATAAAGAATTACATATTAGTAAATTATACTATGATATAAGAAAAGTTGCTCAAATATTAATGTTACTTTTACCAACAATTACTTATTATGAAAATCAATTTAAATTTGTTAAAAATGAAACATTACGAAAAGAATTATTATATACCATTTTAATATTACGATCTCTTATTTCACGTAGCAATTTAAATAATATAACAAATAATAGTAGTGGTGAATATATTCAACCACATAAATCAATACGAAATGCTTTTCGAAGAGTTTTACAAAATAATTATTCAGATTCATCACCAAATGAAATTACAAATTTATTTAAAAATATTGTTTCATATAAAAGTAATGAAGAAGTAAGAGTATATATTAATAAATTAACAAAACTTATTAAAATACTTGTACCTGAAAAAAACGCAAATAAAATAAATAGATTAATTAAAGAAAGAATTCAAAAAGATTAATAAAAAAATTAATTAAAAATAGTATAATAATAAATAAAATTAACAACATAAATGGCAAACACCATCCATTTGTGGAGGTTCAATTTCAATATTTGGCGTTTCTACATAACCATATCCATAATCAATTATATCAATAGATGAAATAGTACCATTTTTATCAACAATAGCTTTTGCAAATGCTCCATTTCCGCTATTTGATTTAATGTTTATTTTTGGTGGATTTTGATAATTATATCCTAAACCTGAATTTATGATTGTTATTTTTGAAATATATCCATTTTTTATTTGAGCAATTGCTTCTGCTTTTTTTGTTTCTTGACCATTTTTACCACATGTTAAATTATTTCCTTTAATGGTTGCCATACTACTTTTATTATTTGGACATTTATTAAAATAAAAATCACAACTTCCTAATAATGGTTTATGCTCATCAATTTTTGAAAACTCTTTTTGTAATTCACTTTTCTCTAATTCTGGAATACCAGCACTTTGTATTTGCGGCAATGAAATTGGAATACTTTTTATTTTATTATCTTCATTATTATTACCATTATCATTATTATTGTTACTATTATGATTAGTATTATCACTATTATTACTATTACTATTATTAGTATTACCAAAAATAGTATTAATTAAATCATATTTACTTTTAGGAGGAAATTCTTTATAATCTTTTTTTTCAACTTCAACATTATCACCTAAATCGGTTAATGATTTACTTTTAGTACCAATAAAATATTCTTTTATATTATACTTATTAAAATAAGTATATAATACAATAAGTGTTAAAATAATCAATATGATTAATATGATCATATGAATATTTTTGGAAATATTTTTTATATTTATTTTTTTATATATATGATACATAATTATATTACTATTTATAATAAAGATTATTTTTTATAAGTTATTATTTTGTAAAAATAATATTAAATATAAGTAATATTTAATATTCTAAAAAAATGATATTTTTATTTTTAATAAATAAAAATGAATGTAATGATATAAATAATTTAAATGAAAAAATATATTTAAATCATAGTGACATAAGTAAATCATATATATTTATTGAAGAATATGAAACAGCTGAAGAAAGTATAAATATTTATGAAAAATATTATATAAAATATAATAAGATTTATATTTTAGATTTTTATCATATTTTTAATTTATCTGAAAATAAATATGATTATGATATTGAATTATTTTATAAAAAAATTTTAAAATTATATAGTTTACATAAATATGGTTATATTATAAATTTAATAGATACATATTTAAAAGAATGTGATCATAGTAAAGAAAATAATGAATTTAAAAGTATATTATGTATATTATGTGGACGAGCAAAACAATTATGTAATTATCCTGAATATCCTGAATATGATATTATAAAAACATATGAAAAAAGTTATGAAATATGTAATCATAATTTTATTGGAATTTATGAAATATTAGTCAAATTAAGATTAAATAATAATTATTTATGTGCTTATAAATATGCTAAATTTTATATAGATAAATTTACTCCACACTTAATTAATGATATAAATGGTGAAGAATATAATAATTTTATCGAAAATATTATATTAAAAAGTAAATATTTAAATAAAGAAAATTTAAATATATATTTATTTTATTTAGAATTTGAAATTATTATTATAGCTTTAAATCTTAATCTATATGATATAGCATATCAAATATGTAATCGATTATTAATTAGACCATTATTTAATAAAAATCAATTAATCTTTAATGATGAAATGATAAAACAAATTCAATATTTTCAATCATCTTGTATTGATCATGTTAAAAATAAATATATATATTATGATAAAGAAAAAATAAATTTTATTTGCGAAAATGTAAAAAATAATAATGAAAATAATAATGAAAATAATAATATTAAAAATAAATCAATAATATTTACAATAACAACGTGTAAAAGATATGATTTATTTGAAAAAACAATGAATTCTTTTATAAATTGTACTCCAGATAGTGATTTAAGATTAATAAAAAAATGGTTATGTGTTGATGATAATTCGAGTGTTGAAGATCGAGAAAAAATGGAAATAAATTATCCATTTTTTACATTTGTTTGGAAAAGTGTGGAAGAAAAAGGTCATATTCCAAGTATGAATATTATAAGAAATTATGTATTAGAAAGTGGTTGTACACATACATTACATATGGAAGATGATTGGCAATCAGTAGTATATTTTGATTCATTAAGTAGAGCTTTAGAAATAATGGAAAATGATAATTCAATTAAACAAGTAGTATATAATAAAAATTATGTTCAAAGTATATGTATGAATGACATTAATTTACACGGAGGTATTCGAAAAAATATTATAAATCCATTCATAAATAATAATAGATATAATAAATATGTGCTACATCAATTTATTCATCAACAAAGTATTGAATTTAAAAATTATTTAGAATCAATTAATAATGGTCCAACAATTGTAAATTGGCCATATTATTCATTAAATCCAAGTTTATTAAGTGTTGATGTATATAAAGTATGTGGAATTTTTGAAAAAGTAACATGGCATTTTGAATTTGATTATGCTGTTAAATTTTTATGTGCTGGTTTTAAAACAGCATTTTTTGATGGAATATATAAATTACATATTGGTAAACCATTAGGAAGTAATGATGAAAAAAATGCGTATGACTTAAATAATGAAATTAAATTTATAGAAGAAAAAGTATAATTAAAAATTAAAAATAAAATTGTTTATAAATAAATTGTTTATAAATAAAATTGTTTATAAATAAATTGTTTATAAATAAAATTGTAAATAATATTATTTAATTATAGATAATTATAATTAAATATGAATTTTAACAATCCTTTTGAATTATTAAATAGTTCAAATATAAATAATTTAAATTTTCATAAAAATATTGATAAAACAATTATTACTTATATAGATGATTTAATAAATAAACAAAAAAATTATAATGATTTTGATTATTTTTGTAATAATCGTTTAAAAGATTATGAGTTACCAACACATATAAATAAAAAAAATGTATCAACTAATTTTTTTTTAGATCTTCATGGAAGTGCAAAAGGTAA
>JACCDZ010691382.1_pt1 | contig 13398 bp, 14 predicted proteins | sample 7449551 | NCBI WGS metagenome assembly JACCDZ01 (sample SAMN15323452, study PRJNA562643) | freshwater metagenome | isolation source: river surface water | place: USA:Blue River Watershed | collected 2017-08-18
GCAGGCGTTAGCGCTGGCCAGCCGTTACTGGCAAGACAGGCATCTCACGCATGCTTGAGGCAGGCGACCAGCAAATTGCCACAAATTGCGCGCCGTGGCTGAGCTATCAGCATCCCGCCGTGCGCGATCTGGTCTGGCTGATTGCCAGCGCACCGCTGATTTCTCATGCGCCCGCCTCTGCTCTGCCGGCCAGTTACGCATTCTGGCCCAATGCCACGGACTATCTGGCACTGTATAACCGCCATGCCAACTGGCTACGCAAACTGGATGCCGACCCTCAGCCACTGCTGGCCTTTCTCGCACTCAGCCACGATCACCGACTGGGGCGTTATGCCGAAGATTTGCTGAGCTTCTGGCTGCGTTCGCCAGACAACCCAGAATTCGTGCTGGTCAGCGAGCATGTCGCCTTGCGCGAACAGGGCATCACGCTCGGCGAGCCGGACTTTCTTGTGCGCGAACGGCTTTCCGGCAAACTTTGGCATATCGAGCTGGCCCTGAAATTTTATCTGGGCACTGAAGACCGCCAATGGCTTGGGCCGAATCGGCAGGACAGCCTGGCGCGCAAACTCGAACACCTGTGTCAGCATCAGCTACCCTTGCTGCAAACATTGGCGGGCCAAGCGTGGCTAAAGTCGCAGGCGCTGGATACACCGGCCCCGTGGGCATGGCTGAAAGGCCGCCTGTTTTCGCCTTTTGCCGCTCATACCAACGGCCCACACTGGTTTACACCCAGGTCGCTTCACTCCTTTGCCAAAAACCACGACTACCAATGGCATATGCTGGCAAAAATTCACTGGCTGGCACCTGCTTCGTCAACGCCGGACCAGCATCCGCCGTTTGATATCAAGGCCGCACTGAGCTGCTTTCCGGCTACCGCTACGCAGGCACTGATTGCCTTCCAAGGCCAGAATGAAGTTTGCAGAGCCTTTGTCGTCGGTGAGCGCTGGTCTCAGGCACCCATTTCATTGCGCTGAAATGCCGACAACAACATGTACACGGTTACACTACCTGCCGTTTAGCACGACCTAGAGAACTCCCCCAGATGCGCCCCTGGATACCCCCTTTTTTTGCCTTACTGACCTGCCTGACTCCAAATGCGCATGCCTTGCTGACCATAGAGATCAGCAAGGAAATTGCCGCACTGAAGCCGTTGGCTGTGTTGCCGTTTGCCGACAATGAAGCGGGTGAAAATATCGCCAGCATCGTGCGTAATGACTTGAGCCGAGGCGGTTTGCTCAAAATCACTGCCGAAAATGATCTGCCGCTGGGCCTGAGTTTGTCTGGCCCGGTGAACGACGAAGCGTGGCAGGCCTTGCCCGGCGACTTGCTGCTACGCGGCACACAAGCACGAACTGCCGATGGCAAATACACGTTCAGCTACGAGCTGCGGCGTCGCGATGAGGCCGCTCCCATAATCGCCGAACGCTTCACCGTGGGCAGTCAGCGCTGGCGTGATGCCGGGCATTACATTAGTGATCGCGTGTTTGAAAAGCTGACGGGCGAAAAGGGTATTTTTTCGACCCGCATTGCCTACATCAACACGTATGAGCGCGATGGCAACAAACGTTACCGCCTTGAACTCAGTGATATTGACGGCGCACGGCGGACACGCCTGCTCGACTCTAACGAACCGCTCATGTCGGCCACGTGGGCACCGGACGGCACCAAGGTGGCCTATGTGTCATTCGAAACCGGGCAATCGCAGATTTTCATGCAGAACCTGATGACGCGTGAGCGCAAACAGCTGACCGACTTCAGCGGCATCAATGGCTCGCCATCTTGGTCGCCGGATGGCAAACGCATGCTCATGTCGCTGTCTCGTGATGGCAATGCCGAAATCTATGTGATGGATCTCGACACAAGCGAACTGACGCGCCTAACTGATAACCCAGCCATTGACACCGAGCCACGCTGGCTCAATGGCAATGAGCAACTTCTCTTCACTTCGGATCGCGGCGGCAAACCACAGCTCTATCGCATGAATCTCGCCAGCCGTGAAACCAAACGCCTGACCTTTGAGGGACGCTTCAATGCCAAGGCCGCGCCCAGTCCGAACGGGCGTTATGTGGCCATGGTTCACGACAGCGGCGATAACCGCTATCGCTTGGCCGTGCGCGACCTCAATCTCAACACCACCGACATACTGACCGAAAATGGTTTGGACGACTCGCCCAGCTTCGCACCCGACAACCGCCTGGTTGTCTACGGTACACGCCAGGGTGGCGGCTACGGTCTGCGCATCCAGACCATCGACGGGAAAATCCAATGGCGGATACCGTCACAGCAGGGTGAAATCAAAAGCCCTGCTTGGTCACCGCTGCTACGCTGATTCTTTGAACTACAACAGGATGACCTGCATGAACATGACCTCGCATACCCGCACGCTCCGCCTGACCGGCCTGGCCTTCGCACTCGCCGCACTGGCGGGTTGTTCCACGCTGAAATCGCCGAGCAATGAATCTGCAACAGCCTCTGGCCCGCTGTCAGCAAACCTGAGCAACGACACGCCGGAAATCAATAGCGTTGCAGAGCCTGTCTGCTCGCCGGCAGCACTCGCTACGCTGGCCGCTGTGCTCGGAAATGCCGAACAGAAGGCCGCCATTACACAAACAGTCTTTCACTTCGCCACAGACAAATCTGATCTGCAAGCCGACACCACTGGCGTACTCACCGCTCACGCTGCCTTGCTCAACCAGCAGGCCGCTTTGCGTCTGAAAGTGACCGGTCATACCGATGAGCGTGGCACAGCTGATTACAACCTGGCTTTGGGTGAGCGCCGCGCCAATACCGTGGCGACTTTTCTGGCCGCCGCTGGTGTGAAACCAACACAAATGCGTGTTGTCAGCTATGGTGAGGAAAAGCCGGTAGCATCAGGCGGTGATGAAACGGCCTGGGCCCAGAACCGTCGTGCCGAACTGATTTATACCGGTTGCGCACAGTAAGACATCTCGCCTGAAGGTAATGCGCGACAGCCTCAGCTGTCGCTAATGCGGCCACGCAAAGCCTTGACCTGACCTCGCTGCACTTTACTGTCTACCCGTTGCCGGCGCGCACTGCGTGTCGGCCGGGTCGGCGTGCGTGTGGGCAACACATGATTGGCTTGCGTCAACAGCTCCTGCAAACGTAGCAAGGCATCTTCACGATTCTTCTCTAGGCTGCGAAAACGCTGAGCCTTGATAATGATGACGCCATCGCGACTGATGCGCTGATCTGACCAAGCCAGAATCCGCGCCTTGACCTCCTCTCCCAGCGAAGACGAGGCGGTGTCAAAGCGCAGGTGTATGGCATTAGAAACCTTGTTGACGTTCTGACCGCCACAGCCTTGAGCGCGAATAGCGATGAACTCGACTTCGTCGAGCGCAAAACTCACCGCAACCGAACTTGGCATATCAGCGACGACTGAACGAGCCGAGCAGGCCACGCAGCAGCTCACGACCAATTTTCCGGCCTACCTCCGAACTGGCCGCACGCGCCGCACTCTTCGCGGCGGTTTCCCACACGCTGTCCGGTTCATTCGCCGGGCGTTTTGCCGCTGCTTTCGCAGCCATCACAGCCTCTTTCTCAGCCGCCTTGCGGGCTGCCTCAGCCTCTGCTGTTGCAACAGATTCTTGTGCGCGCTGCTGCAGCACCTCGTAAGCTGACTCCCTATCCAGTGCGGCATCGTAACGCCCCTTGAAAGGTGAACGACCCATGATGGTCTGGCGCTCTTCCGCACTGACCGTGCCCATGCGCGAACGCGGTGGGCGAATCTTCGCGCGCTCCACGGGCGATGGCACGCCGCCTTCAGCCAAGGTAGACACCAGCGCCTCGCCGACACCCAGTTCCAAAATCGCCGCTGCCACATCAAGACCCGGCTTGCCACGGAATGTCTCTGCCGCGGCTCTAACAGCCTTCTGATCGCGCGGGGTGAAGGCACGCAGGGCATGCTGCACGCGGTTGCCAAGCTGGCCGAGAATAGCCTCCGGCACATCCAGCGGATTCTGCGTAATGAAGTAAATCCCAACCCCTTTGGAACGGATCAGGCGTACAACCTGCTCGACCTTGTCGATCAGTGCCTTCGGTGCATCGTTGAAGAGCAGATGCGCCTCGTCGAAGAAGAACACCAGTTTCGGCAAATCGGCATCGCCGCGCTCAGGCAAATTCTCGAACAGCTCCGACAGCAGCCAGAGCAGGAAGGTCGCGTACAGTCTCGGCTGCTGGTACAGCTTGTCGGCAGCCAGCACGTTGATCACGCCACGCCCATCGAGCGTGGTCTGCATGAAGTCTTCGAGTTTCAGTGCCGGCTCACCGAAGAAGGCTTCGGCACCCTGCTGCTCCAGCGTCAGCAATGAGCGCTGAATGACACCGATGCTGGGTTTGCTCAGTGTGCCGTAATCACTGCCGAATGCCGCCGGATTATCGGCAGCAAAACTGAGCAGCGCGCGCAGATCTTTCAGATCAAGCAGGAGCAAGCCATTGTCATCGGCATATTTGAACAGCAGGTTGAGCACGCCTTCCTGCGTTTCGTTGAGGTCCAGCATACGCGTGAGCAATAACGGCCCAAGATCGGAGATAGTCGCCCGCACGGGGTGACCCTGCGTGCCAAAGACATCCCAAAACACCACAGGATAGGCCTGGGTGCGGAAATCCGTCATACCGGTCTTGGCAGCGCGCTCAGCGAGCTTGGGGTTGTCTGCATCACCTGCTTGCGACAAACCGGCTACATCACCCTTGATGTCGGCGAGAAAGACCGGCACACCGAGGTCGGCGAAGCCCTCAGCGAGAATTTGCAGGGTGATGGTTTTACCCGTGCCGGTGGCGCCGGCGACAAGCCCGTGACGATTGGCATAACGACCTTCAAGGAAACAGGCAATGTCGCCTTGGCCGATCAGAACTTGGTTTGTTGTCATGGAAGCTCCTTGCACAAGCGCTGGGGGTCAAAGTGCCAACCCTATCATGGAGCGCTCGCTACTTGTTTCATAGCCGATGAACACGTTCTATTGTTTGGATGTATGGCTTGTGACCGCGCAAACACACCTAGAGCGCGCGGCATTCCATGAAAGCAGAAAAGCAAAAAGCCCGCACAGGGCGGGCTTTTTGGATTGTTTCCGTGCATGCGTGAGCATGTGGAAACTGTCATATGGCGCAGCGGACGGGACTCGAACCCGCGACCCCCGGCGTGACAGGCCGGTATTCTAACCGACTGAACTACCGCTGCGCGTCGGTACACATTGACAGAGTGGTGGGTGTTGACGGGATCGAACCGCCGACCCGCGCCTTGTAAGGGCGCTGCTCTCCCAGCTGAGCTAAACACCCGCTGTCGTCGCTGTGTGGGGCGCATTATAGGGATTCCAAACAGGCTGTCAAAAGGAATCTTCATCTATTGCGATCAAGTGTCGCTTTTATGAACGCCTGCGGCAATTTCGAGCGCAGCCGCATAGGCTGCCGCCTGATTAGCATAGCTTTCGGTCAGGGTATTGCCGCGTGGATCGGCAATCAGATAGCCTTGCACATCAAGCTGCAGCGTCTGGCGGTTGATCTCGCCGCTTTCCAGAATGGAGTAGCCGGTGTTGGCAACCGGCCAGACCTGCCCGATCATGCCTGCTCCGAAACATACACCGGCGTATGTGCCGGCACTTGATCGAACAACTCGGCAATATCGGCATTGCGCAATCGCACGCAACCATGCGACAGCGGCACGCCCATGGGTTCGCTGTCTGGCGTGCCGTGCAAATAAATGTAGCGACGCATGGAGTCGACGCAAACAGCGTCTTGGCAACCGCGGTTGAGGCCCGGCTCTAAGCCGGAGAGCCAGAGAATACGAGTCAAAATCCAGTCACGCGTTGGGTGCTGGGCTTGGAGTTCCGGAGTGCAGATTTCACCGGTCGGACGACGGCCACGGAACACCGTGCCGAGTGCAGCGCCAGCGCCAATGCGGGCACGTATCTGATGCCAGCCCCGCGGTGTCTGCTCGCTGCCTGAGCGTTCGCCAAGGCCGTTCAGAGCGGTAGACACAGGATAACAAGCCAGCACCTGCTCACCCTCGCACAGCCACAGCTGCTGACTACGCGCACCAACCAGCAACCAGCGTTGCGCAGGAATCTGTGTTGGCAGGCCAAGGCTAGGCAGCATGATCACCCTCATCTACAAGCGTCAGTGCAACGTGGTGTGTTCCGGGTCGAATCCATCTGGATTGGCGAGATGGTGCGTGGCCAGCTGCACGCCGGCACCCACCATGGCACGAGCGATGTCGGCAGTACGCGCACCCAGCATGAGCCTAGCTTCGGGCGAGAAGCGAACACTGACCAGTGGCTCAGCATCCACAGCATCGCCACTTCGGCGCAGAATCACTTCGCCATCAGCAGTTTCAGCAAGCTCGAGAAAAGCAAAATCAGACATGGTGTTCTCAAAAGTATTTTCAGTAAAAATCACGCCGGCCTAAATAAGGCCGCAAGGCATCAAAATTCGACCAGCTCAGCCCGGAAATCGCGGATGGCCTGGGTCAGTGCCCGATGAATGGTATCCAGTGCGGCACGGTCCGGTTCGCTCAGGGGCGAATCAAATGCTGTGTTCAGCACAGCAATGCCGATACGAGCAGGTGAATCGGCCTCGGTGGCCAGATCCGGCAGCTCCACCGGCAGCAGCGTAGCGCGATACAGCTGCTGCAGCTGCGACAGCCAGCTCTCCGGCTGCTCGCTGAGCTGCTGCAGAATCTCGGCCTCGGGCGAGACCTGTTGACGCTGCGCCATCGCGGCCGCCAGCGCTGCCGGCGTGCTCACCGGTGGCAGCACCTTGTAGAAGCGCGACAGCTCCTGCATGAAAGCCCCCAGGCCGGCGTGCAGATGCCAGATAGCCGCCTCGCGACAGCTCATCGCCCGCGGCTCGCTGTCGAAGGCTGTGCTATCCGCCAGTGCATCAGCCAACAGGTTCAGCTGCAGGCGCGCGAAATACAGCTTCTGATTTGTGCGCGCCGGAAAGATATTGCGGTCTTTGCTCATCGCTTCAGGCCTTCTTCACGGTTTTAGGCTTGGCAGTTTTAGGCGCAACTTCTGCGGTGGCGGCAGCCTTCGGGCTCTCAGCCTTCGGCGCCGTGACCACCCAACGCTCGCCCTCGAAATACGCCTGCCAGCCGGTGGCTTTGCCCTCCAGCTCGGTCATCACATACTGCTCGCGCGTCTTGCGACTGAAACGCAGGATGTACGGACGGCCTTCCGGGTCCTGGCGCGGGGCATCCAGCAGATACTGATGCTTGGGGTCGAGCTGTTCGGCCACGGTGTGCAGTTCGTCTACCGTTGGCGCGCGGGTTTCGCGGTTCTTCGGGAACTTGCTGGCGGCCAGGAACAGGCCGCTGGCGCCATCGCGCAGGAGGAAGTGGTCGTCGCACTTGGCACAGGGCAGATGCGGCATGCGAATCGGGTCGGCCTTGGGCGGCGCAGCCTCGCCACTGCGCAGCAGCTTGCGGGTGTTGCCGCAGGTCGTGCTGGTGCAGCCGAAATACTTGCCGAAGCGGCCGGTCTTGAGCTGCATGTCGCTGCCGCACTTGTCGCACTCGATCAGCGGGCCGTCGTAGCCCTTGATGCGATAGCTGCCCTCTTCCACTTCGTAGCCGGCGCAATCCGGGTTGTTGCCGCAGACATGCAGCTTGCGATCGGCATCGATGAGATAGCTTTCCATGGCCGTGCTGCAGATCGGGCAGCGATGCTTGGCGCGCAGGGCCTTGGTTTCGCTCTCGTCATCATCATCAGACACGGCTTCGTCGCCGCGAATCAGGTTGAGCGTGAACTTGCAGCGCTCTTTCGGCGGCAGCGCATAGCCGGAGCAGCCCAGAAACACACCGGTGGATGCCGTGCGGATCTGCAGGGGCCGGCTGCACTGCTGACACGGCAGCTGGGTTTGCACCGGCAGGTTGCGACGCATGCCGTCCTCATCCTGACCGGCCTTTTCAAGCTTCTTCAGGAAGTCCTTGTAGAAGCGGTCGAGCACGGCCTTCCAGTTTTCCGAGCCCTCGGCAACTTTGTCGAGCTGGGCTTCGAGGTCGGCCGTGAAGGCGTAATCCATGAGGTTGCTGAAGTTTTCGCTGAGGCGATCGGTGACGATGTCGCCCATTTTCTCGGCATAGAAGCGGCGATTTTCGACCCGCGCATAACCACGATCTTGGATCGTGGAGATGATCGCGGCATAGGTCGATGGCCGACCGATGCCGCGCTTTTCCAGCTCGCGCACGAGGCTGGCTTCAGTGAAGCGCGCCACCGGCTTGGTGAAATGCTGCTTCGGGTCCAGCGTCTGCAGGGCCAGTGTCTCGCCGACGGCCACATCCGGCAGCACGATGTCTTCTTTGTCTTTGGCGATGGCGCTGAGCACACGGGTGAAGCCGTCGAAGCGCAGGATGCGACCACGGGTGCGCAGCTCGAAGTCTGCAGCAGCCACGGTCAGGCTGGTGCTGGTGTATTCGGCTTCGTTCATCTGGCAGGCCACGAACTGACGCCAGATCAGGTCGTACAGGCGCTCGGCATCCTTCTCCAGACCTTCAACCGTGCCCGGCTTGGCCGCCACATTCGATGCGCGAATAGCTTCGTGGGCCTCTTGCGCGCCTTCCTTGCTGCTGTAGGAAATCGGGTTGGCGGGCAGGTATTTCGGGCCAAACTGCGCGGTGATGTAGTCGCGCACGGCGGCCACAGCGTCCTGACTCAGGTTGGTGGAGTCGGTACGCATGTAGGTGATGTGGCCGGCTTCGTACAGGCGCTGCGCCAGCGTCATGGTCTTCTTCACGCTGAAGCCCAGGCGCGTGCTCGCGGCCTGCTGCAGCGTGGAGGTAATGAACGGGGCCGATGGCTTGCTGCGCGTCGGCTTGTCTTCGCGCTTGGCGACGCGATAGGCGGCCTTCTGCAGGATCGCCACGGCGGCGCTGGCTTGCGCCTCGTTCACCGGCTTGAAGGCATCGCCGCCCTGCTTGCTCACTTCCAGACGCAGCGCGCCCTTTTGCGGCGTCAGGGTATCGGCCCAGATTTCCCAATACTCTTCGGGGATGAAGGCGCGAATTTCACGCTCACGCTCGACCACCAGCCGCACGGCCACCGACTGCACACGACCGGCCGACAGCCCGCGCGCGATCTTCTCCCAGAGCAGCGGCGACACCATGTAGCCGACCACGCGATCAAGGAAGCGACGCGCCTGCTGGGCGTTGACGCGATCAATATTGAGCTCGCCCGGCGCCTTGAACGCCTCGGTGATGGCGGTCTTGGTAATTTCGTTGAAGACCACGCGCTTGAAGCGGCTGTCGTCGCCACCGATGACTTCGCGCAGATGCCAGGCGATGGCTTCTCCCTCGCGATCCAAGTCGGTCGCGAGATAGATGATGTCGGCGGTCTTGGCCAGCGCCTTGAGTTCGCTGACGACCTTTTCCTTGCCCGGCAGCACTTCGTACTTGGCCTTCCAGCCCTTTTCCGGGTCCACACCCATGCGCGCCACCAGAGCCGCGCGCTGCTTGCCGGCCTTCTGTTCAAGCTTCTGCTCAGGCGTGAGCTTGCGCGTCTCGGCGGCGGCTTTCGCACGCTCGGCGGGATCACTGGTGGCGCCGCCACTGACCGGCAAATCGCGCACATGGCCAACGCTGGACTTCACGATGAAGTCCTTGCCCAGGTACTTATTGATGGTCTTGGCTTTCGCCGGCGACTCGACGATGACCAGTGATCTACCCATGGTGTCGGGAATTCCTTGCAACAGTGGATGATGCAGCGCACACAACGCCCATCAAAAGAGCGGCATATATACGAGTACGGCGCGATGGGGTCAAGCAAACACCGGTTTCAGCAGCGCAATGAACTGCTCGACGGTCTCGATACGGCCATCTTCGCGCCAGTAAAGCACCACGCCATCGGCACGCACATCAATGCCGAGCCAGCCCTTGGGTGCCGGTGCTGGCCACGGCGGCGGTGTCAGCCAGGCGGCTTTGTCGTCCAGCGGCTGCCAGTTGAGCAAACCCTCGTGCCAGCGCCAGCGACCGAGCGCGGCCGGCTTATTGGTTAGCGGATAGCGATACTGGGCAACCAAGCCCTGCCCCGGCTTCTGGCCCAGCCACTCCGGTGCCACGCGCAGATTCACGGTCAGCCCCTGTGCTTTGGCGAAATCACGCTGAGCGATGAGCGCACGATCGCTGCTGCTCGGGCGCAGCCACATGATATTGCCGATGATGCTAGCCAGTACCAGCAAGCTGACCCAGAAAAAGGTTGTCATGACACAGTCCCTGTTGAGGTGGAAAACGAGTCTAACAGCATGCAGCAACCAGTTATCGGAAATGTCACTGACATTAAGAGCAGCACTGGCTTTTTGGTCAGTATTTGCGTATTTTCAAACCTCACCAAGAGGTTATTTGTCATGCAGGCACTTACTACGCGGCAAGCTGAAATACTCGACTTCATTCGCGATTGCGTCGAGCACAACGGCATGGCGCCCACGCGCGCCGAAGTTGCACTGAAGTTCGGTTTCCGCTCTAAGACCGCAGCGGCAGATCATCTGCGAGCGCTGGAGCAGAAAGGCTATATCAAGTTGCATGCTGAATTGTCACGCGGGATCCAGTTGCTGGTGGACGATCTGCTCGACGAAGACCTGATTCCGGTCATCGGCTCCGTGGCTGCGGGGCTGCCGCTGGAGGCCGTGGAAAATCACGACCACAGCCTGCCCGTGCCACGCGGGCTGTTCAACAAACGCCCGACCTATCTGCTGCGGGTGCGCGGCGAATCCATGAAGGATGCCGGCATCCTCGACGGCGACCTCATTGCTGTTTACAAAACCAGCATTGCTCGTGCGGGCCAAATTGTCATCGCGCGCATCGAAAACGAAGTTACGGTGAAGTATCTCGACTACGAGAAGAAGATGGTGAAGTTGGTACCGGCTAACACCACATTCGAACCACAGTTGATTTCGCCCGACAAAGTCGTCATTGAAGGCGTCTTTGTCGGCCTTATCCGCGACAGCTTTGCGACCTGAGCAAGATACGCGCTGAGTACTTATGCTGCGGTCTGGATCAGCTCGATCTTGTAGCCATCGGGATCTTCGACAAAGGCAATGACCGTGGTGCCATGCATCATCGGACCCGCCGGGCGCGTGACTTTACCGCCTTTGGCAATCACCGCATCGCAGGCCGCATAGGCATCGGGTACAGCCAACGCCACATGGCCGTAACCTGTACCCAGCTCGTAGCTGGCTGTATCCCAATTATGGGTTAGCTCCAGCTCCACGGCATCGCCTTCATACGCCATGAAGGCCAGCGTGAAGCGACCGCCGGGGTAATCGTTGCGACGGCGCAGTTGCATACCAAGAACATCGCTGTAAAACGCGATGGAGCGATCCAAATCGCCAACTCGCAGCATGGTGTGAAGCATTCGCATGGCTATCTCTAAAGCATGCTCCTTAAAGCACGCTTGGCAGTGGTCATCAGAGGCCGCAGATTATCATGCGGCCGGCTCGCAACGCTGCACCAGCACACTGCCAATAGAGTAACCAGCGCCAAATGAACAAATCACACCGGTGTCGCCAACCTGCAAATCATCGCGATGCTGATGGAATGCAATGATGGATCCGGCCGACGCTGTGTTGCCGAAAGTGTCCAGCACTACGGGGGCCTGCGCACGCGGATGCTCTGGGCCCAGCACACGCCGCGAGACATAGTCATTCATGTTGATGTTGGCCTGATGCAACCAAAGACGATTCACCGGAGAAGCATCGGACAGGGACAAACCGGCATCGGCAAGTTGTTCACCAATCATATCGGCCACCTTGACGCAGACCTCCTTGAAGACCTTGCGCCCTTCTTGGCGGAAGAGTTTGTCGCGCGCAGTCCAAGGGGTGTCTTCACAGCGGTTGACGAAACCGAAGTTGTTGCGAATTGCGTTTGAGTAAATCGTAGTTAGGCGCGAGTCCAGAATCTCGAACTGACAAGCAGCTGTTGCTACCTCGGCGGCCTCGACCACCATGGCAGTGGCGACATCACCAAAGATGAAGTGGCAGTCGCGATCCTGCCAGGCCAGATAGGCCGACGGAATTTCAGGATTGAGCAGCAGCACGCGCTTGGCCGAGCCGGCACGAATTGCATCGCAGGCATTGCGCAAGGCGAAGGTTGCCGACGAGCAGGCCACATTCATGTCATAGGCATGACCGCCACAACCAAGGGCCGCCTGCACTTCAATAGCTACAGCCGGGAAAGCACGCTGAATAGCCGAAGTGGCAACAATCACGGTATCAATATCAGCCGCTGTCACACCGGCTTGCGCCAGCGCATCCCGGCCTGCGGCTACTGCCATTTCGGCTTGCAGCGATAGCTCGCCATCAGCACGCTCAGCGATGCGGGGGGCTAGGCGTTCGGGATCTAGCAGTCCGGAGCGGGTCACAACATGTCGTGAGCGAATGCCGGATGCCTTGGTAATGAACTCGGCACTGGATTCAGCCAGAGCAGCGATAGTGCCGTCGGCAATCTCTGCGGCATGGCGCTGATTGAAGCTTTGCACATAGCCGTTAAATGCCACCACCAGCTCATCGTTATTGATTGCCTCTGAGGGGGTGTAAAGACCGGTACCACTGATAACCACGCGCTGCATGCACACACTCCACATTAAACCCAAGCCAAACTATGACATGACTGGTCGGTCACGAATTGGCGGATGGTAGGGGGTGTCATGCCAAAATGCAAAAAAGCCGTGCGGATAGCACAGCTTTTTTTAAAGGCCGCCGCAGGATTGCTGCAACGGCCAAGCCTTCTGTCTATCAGATGCGTTCGATAACCGTCGCGATGCCTTGACCCAGACCGATACACATGGTCGCCAGACCGATCTGCGTATCTTTCTGTTCCATCACATTGAGCAGCGTGGTGGTAATACGCGCACCGGAGCAACCCAGCGGATGGCCCAGCGCAATCGCGCCACCGTTGTGGTTGACCTTGGCTTCAGCCTGATCCAGCAGGTTCAGGCCCTTGAGCACGGACAAGCCCTGCGCCGCGAACGCTTCGTTCAGCTCGACGGTCTGGATGTCGTTAATGCTCAGACCGGCACGCTTCAGCGCCTTCTCAGTGGCCGGCACCGGGCCCCAGCCCATGATCGCCGCTTCACAGCCGGCAACGGCCATCGAGCGGATCTTGGCACGCGGCTTCAGACCCAGCGCCTTGGCGCGTTCGGCGCTCATCAGCAGCATCGCGGAAGCACCGTCAGACAGCGCCGACGACGTACCGGCCGTGACCGTGCCGCCCTTCGGGTTGAAGGCCGGGCGCAGAGCAGCAAACTGCTCCAGCGTGGCATCCTGACGAATCACTTCGTCGATCTCGCAGAGCTGCTTGAAGCCGTTGGCATCGTGACCTTCAATGCCGATGATTTCGTTCTGGAAACGACCTGCCAGCGTGGCGGCCCAAGCTTTATGGTGCGACATCAAACC
>JACCDZ010919906.1_pt1 | contig 13395 bp, 13 predicted proteins | sample 7449551 | NCBI WGS metagenome assembly JACCDZ01 (sample SAMN15323452, study PRJNA562643) | freshwater metagenome | isolation source: river surface water | place: USA:Blue River Watershed | collected 2017-08-18
TCTCCGCCGACCTCAAGGTTTCTGTGTATGTTTACAGCACGCTCCACCGGGTAGGCGCTTGAGTGTCGTGAAGCAATTTCCTCGTGAAGCACTTGGATGCCGATGCCTCCGAGCTGAGAGATTGTTCCGGTGAAGTACTTCTTAACCAAGTCTGGGCTCAAGCCGATAGCCTCAAAACACTGCGCCCCACTGTACGAGGAAACGGTAGAGATGCCCATCTTGGACATAATCTTCAAGACACCTTTACCTAACGACTTGATTAGGTTTGAGGCGGCTTGCTCGAATGGAATCCCCTCTATGGAGCCATCTCGAACCATGAGTTCAACTGATTCGAGGGCAAGATAAGGATTTACGGCGGCAGCACCGTAGCCAACCAGTGCAGCAACATGGTGAACCTCTCGCACATCTCCTGCCTCGACAACCAGTCCGACCATCGTGCGTCGTCCGGTTCGAATCAAGTGGTGATGGACCGAAGAGGTCAGTAGTAGGGATGGAATCGGAGCCATGTCACGGTTTGAATTCCGGTCGGAGAGGATTAGGTAGGTTGCTCCTTCGTTTATCGCCGCGTCAACCTCCTCATTAATTTTTTCTAACCGAGCTTCAAGAGCCTCTGCTCCATCTGCTACGCGGTAGAGGCCTTGGACTACAAAGGCCTCGCCTCCATCTGGGATCTCATCAATGTGCTTGATCTTGGCAAGTTCATCGTTGCTAAGCGCAGGAAAATCAAGAATGACTTGATGAGCGTGCTCTGGTCCGGCAGAAAGTAAATTCCTTTCAGGACCTATTCCTGTTGATAGAGAGGTGACCACTTCCTCACGTATTGCGTCAAGAGGCGGATTCGTGACTTGTGCAAATTGCTGGACGAAATAGTCGAAGAGCAAACGTGGGCGATCGCTTATTGCAGCAATCGGGGTGTCCGAACCCATTGCCCCCAGCGGTTCTGTCCCAGCCAGGGCCATTGGCTTGAGGAGGACCTTGAGTTCTTCTTCTGTATACCCAAAAGTTCTCTGCCTCCTATTTACTGAAGACGGAGTGTGGGCTATGTGCTCGCGCTCCGGAAGATCTCGCAGGTTGATTCGACTTTCTGAAAGCCAATTCTCCCAAGGTTCTAGCGCTGAAATCTCAGCCTTTATCTCATCGTCTTCAATGATTCTGCCTGCGAGGGTGTCAACCAAGAACATCTTTCCGGGTTGCAGACGCCCCTTCCGGACAATCTTGGATGGCTCAATGTTGGTAACTCCAATTTCAGAAGCAAGCACGACTAAACCGTCTTCAGTAATGATGTATCGACCTGGCCGGAGACCATTTCTGTCTAGTGTGGCCCCAACCAATGAGCCATCGGTGAAGATTACGGCAGCAGGCCCATCCCAAGCTTCCATAAGCATGGAGTGGTACTCATAAAAGTTCCTTCGGGCAGGGTCGATGTCAGCATGCTTTTCCCAGGCTTCAGGAATCATCATCATCATGGCGTGAGGTAATGAACGACCGGCTAAGTACAGAAGTTCAACTACCTCATCGAATGATGCGCTGTCACTGCCACCTTTAGTGACAACAGGCTTCAGTGATTCGATGTCTCCAAGAAGGTCAGATTTTAGTTGGGCTTCCCTGGCCTTCATCCAGTTCCGATTTCCTCTAACGGTGTTTATTTCGCCATTGTGCGCAATCATTCGATATGGATGAGCCAGAGGCCACGAAGGGAATGTGTTTGTTGAGAATCTTGAATGAACAAGAGCGAGCGAGGACACCATCAACTTGTTGCTGAGGTCACGAAAGAACGGTTCCAGCTGAAGAGTCGTGACCATGCCTTTGTAGACGATCGTTCTGGCTGAGAGGGATGGGTGGTATAGACCTATTTCTCTTTCACTTTGTTTCCTTAGTCTGTATAGAGATCGCTCGAGGTCTAAACCTGTTTGACCGTTGGTGCTTGCGATGAAAACCTGACTTATGAAAGGCATGGCGGCTCGTGCTAGATCACCCAGAACTTCAGGGCTAGTTGGCACGTCTCTCCATGCCAAAACCTTGAGATTCTCTCTCTCCGCAAGTGTTTCGAACTGTGATCTTTCTGCAGATCTAACAGTTTCTTCGGTATCCTCAAAAACTAATCCAGCGGCGTAATCAGAAACTCCATTTAGTTCCGCAACTTCCGAGCGGAAGAATGCATCGGGGAGTTGAATGAGTATTCCCGCCCCGTCACCTGTTCCAGCATCGGAGCCGACTGCACCTCTGTGCTCTAGGTTTCGAAGAGCATTGAGCGCTGTTTCGATAATGTCGTACCCCGGAGTACCGCGAAGAGTTGCCACCATAGCAAGGCCGCAAGCATCCTTTTCGTTCTCAGGTTTATAGAGACCAGAGCGCGGAAAGTTGCCGAATCGTTCGAAGGGCGAAAGTTCGGGCATGCATCACTCCAATCAAAAAGAATTTGAAGGGACAACGCTGGCCCGTATGACAGTTATTTTGAAAAACTGGAACCAGGCACTTTTGATGCCTACAAGGGCCCTGTGGGGCTACTTCTCAGAGTCTAGCTTATTGCTCAAGCCGCTTGGGCTTGGAGGCGCTTCTGAACCAGCTACAACGTCCTGAGGAGACTCCTCCGATCTCTGGACCGCGGGACCCCGCCCCTGACGATAAACCGTAGGCTCCAATCCAGGATGTCTTTGCGACTGGATGACCAAAATGGCAAGTCCAATGGCAATTCCGGCAATCGCTGACCAAATGTTGATCCTTAGTCCAAGAACTATTTCACTTGGGTCTATGCGAATAGCTTCAATCCAGACTCTTCCGATGCTGTAGTAAATCAGATAAAGCCCAAGCATCTTGCCCCAGCGAAGATTGAATCTTCTATCTGCTGCGAGCAATAGGGCGACCCCTGCTAGCGACCAAATCGATTCATACAAAAATGTTGGATGAAATAGCACCCCATCCGGTAATCCTGCTGGGTAGGCCGGATTGTTGGAATCAATTTCTAGGCCCCACGGTAAGTCTGTCGGTAGACCAAAGAGTTCATTGTTGAAATAGTTGCCCCAACGACCAATAGCTTGAGCCAGCAAGACTCCAGGAGCAACCGCGTCAAGATACGAAGTAAAGCGAATTCCAGTCTGGCGGGCACCAATAAAAGCTCCAAGTGCACCAAACATCAGTGCTCCGTAGATCGCTAGACCGCCCTCCCAGATTCTAAACACCGCTAACAGGTCAGCCCCTGGGAAGAAGTAATCATCTGGATGCGTGACAACATGAAAGATTCGACCCCCTACGATTCCAAACGGAATTGCCCATAATGAGATGTCGAGAGATATACCTGGTTCAGCACCTCGAGATTTCAGGCGTGCATCTGTAAGAAGCAGGGCAAGGATAATCCCAGCGATTATGAACAATGCATAAAAGTGAACCCTGAGTGGTCCTAGCTCGATGTAGCTAATGTCAGGCGATGGAATTGATGAGTACAGGTTCAACATGTTCAGGCTTTCTTTCCTTTAGCTAGTTCGCTCACTTTTTCTCGAAGACCGGCTAGTCCCCCTTGTTTATATGCGTTTACAAATGCAGAGCCGACAATGGCACCGTCCGCGTAGCCATTGATTTCTCGAACCTGTTTCGAAGTTGACACTCCAATGCCTACAGCAGTCATGGATTGTGGTGACTGGCGGCGTACTTCAGACACCACCTTCTTAGCCATTTCATCTAGATCGTCTCTCGCCCCGGTTATACCCATTGTGGAAACTGCGTAAACGAAGCCTTTGGACTCATTTGCGGCTTTCTCGGTCCTCTCGGGGGATGATGTTGGTGTAGCGAGGAACACTCGATCAAGTCCATGGCGATCTGTGGCTGCTATCCATTTGGCGGCTTCATCTGGGATCAGGTCAGGGGTTATCGCACCTGCCGCGCCAGATTCAGCCAAGTCCTTGGCGAAATTTTCTTCTCCGTACTGCATTACAGGATTCCAGTAGGTCATTACTAGAACCGGTGCTTTTACTCGGCTTGCAACCTGTTTTACGGCATTGAAAGTGTCTTTCAATTTGAAACCATTAGCTAGGGCTTGTTCGGTCGCTTCTTGAATAACTACACCGTCCATTACTGGATCGCTGTAAGGAATGCCGAGTTCAAGAACGTCTACGCCAGATTCACACATCGCAACTGCGGCTTCGATTGAATCCTGAAGATTCGGGTAGCCAAGCGGAAAATACCCGATCAACGAACCGCCGTTATCGCGATTACTTCTGAGTGTTTCGTCTGTTCTACTCATGAGAGGAGCCCAAAGTACTTCGCAGCGGTTTCCATGTCCTTGTCGCCTCTACCACTTAGGTTAACAAGAACCTTCGCCCCAGGTTTGAGAGACGGAAGAAGTTTGGCGATGCCCGCTAATCCGTGGGCAGTTTCAATCGCGGGAATAATTCCCTCGGTTTGACTCAAGAGCTTTAGTGCAGACATAGCTTCTGCGTCCGTGACTGGCAGATATTCGGTGCGACCAATGTCTTTTAGCCAGGCGTGTTCTGGACCGACACCTGGATAGTCAAGTCCGGCGGATATCGAATGGGACTCAAGAGTTTGACCATCCTCATCTTGAAGCAGATAACTTTTAGCTCCGTGAAGAACTCCAGGTCTACCCATGCTTAGCGTGGCAGCGTGACGCAGGGTCTCAACACCATCCCCTGCTGCTTCCATACCCACCAGACGAACATTTTCATCGTCGAGAAAGGCATGGAAAATGCCTATGGCGTTAGATCCTCCTCCAACACATGCGGCTACAACATCTGGCAGTCCACCAAACTCTTCAATCATCTGAGATCTTGCCTCTGTTCCAATCACCGAATGGAAGTCTCGCACCATTGTCGGAAAAGGGTGTGGTCCAGCTACAGTGCCGAGTAGATAATGCGTGTTTTTGACATTTGCCACCCAGTCTCGGAGGGCTTCATTTATCGCATCTTTAAGTGTTCTTGAACCAGTCTTTACTGGAACAACCTCGGCCCCGAGAAGTTTCATTCGAGCCACGTTCAAAGCCTGACGAATGGTATCGACTTCTCCCATGTAAACAACGCACTCAAGTCCAAGAAGTGCGGCCGCTGTGGCACTGGCAACTCCGTGTTGTCCTGCCCCGGTTTCGGCAATAATGCGCGTCTTACCCATTCTCTTGGCAAGGAGAGCTTGGCCAAGCACGTTGTTGATTTTGTGAGATCCGGTGTGGTTTAGGTCCTCGCGCTTCAGGTATACCTTGATGTCACCTATTGCTGCAGCGAACTTTGGAGCCTCAGTGATTATGGAAGGACGCCCAGTATAAGTCTTATGAAGATAGGCAAGTTGATCAGTGAACTCTGGGTCATTCTTGGCGTCTTGGTATGTGGCGTCAAGCTCATCAAGAGCGGCAATCAATGACTCTGGAACGAAACGCCCGCCAAACTCCCCAAAGTAGGGTCCGACCTGACTTCTCAAGTTGTTTGCCATTTTCAAAGTCTAAACCTTACTAATGCTTGAGAAGGCCCGGATGAGTGAGTCTGCATCTCCAGTGACTAAGGCTTCGCCCACTAAGACACAATCTGCACCTGCAGACGCGTACTCTTGAACATCCCCAGCTGACCTAACTGCGGACTCGGCGACTTTCACGCATTCCTGTGGCAAAAGATCGACCAACTTGGCAAACAGATTTCTATCTGTTTCAAAAGTTTTCAGGTCTCGAGCGTTAATCCCGACCAATTTGCTTCCGATGTCAGCCGCGAGACGAACCTCATGTTCGTTGTGCGTTTCCAACAGAACCGTCAACCCAAGACTTTCCGCGAATTCATTCAGGCCGCGAAGCCTTTTCTGTTCCAAACCTGCGGCTATCAACAGAACCATGTCAGCACCAAATGCTCTCGCCTCCAGTATCTGGTACTCGTTTGCGATGAAATCCTTCCGAAGTATCGGGGTATTCACCCTAGAGCTCACCGATACCAAGTCATCCATTGTGCCCATGAATGATCTTTCCTCAGTGAGTACGCTTATTGCACCAGCTCCCGCATGTTCATACACGCTGGCTAACTCACCTGCATTCGGTATTTCGCACAGCATTCCTCTTGACGGGCTAGCGCGCTTTATCTCTGCAATGACGCTGATCTTGTCTCCCGAAGATAGCGCACCAATTGCGTCAATGGGTGTCGCGGCTGCTGACGCTATTTTCTCAAGGTCCCGAATAGGTAGAAGTGATTCACGGGCCGAGGCATCGGCTAAAGCGCCAGCGTATAAAGAATCGAGCAATTAGCTTTTGGACTTTGATCCGCCGACTCCGTAGCCGGCCTTTCTCAAGTAGATGCCAGCCCCAAGACCAGCAAGAGCCAAGCCTGCGGAAGCCCAAACCAAAGGTGCGATGTCGAACCAGAAAAAGAGAGTTCCAAGAGCGAAAGCGACAATGATTGTAATGACTGTTGTCCAAGCGGCTACTGAGTCACCGTGACCTGGTTCTGTGGAATTTTCCGACATAAATCTCTCCTTCTTGATTAGTTTACTAAACAAGTGATTACTTCTGAGCATCCCAAAGGTCCATGCCTATTTGATTAGGTCCAGCTTTGACTTTTGAGGGCAATGCATGCAGTGGCCGAATCGCCTTTATTGCCAGAATCAGGATGTTAAGCACCACAGCAACCAGATAGGCGGCCCAAAGTAAGGACTCGCTAGTTGAGGAGACCAATTCTTGTTGAGCGAGCAAGCCAGCTACCCCTGTAAGAGTCTCAATACTGGCCCCCATTGAACTGCCCATGCTAGGCACCAGAGTTGTAGCAACAGTGACGAGGTGCCATGACATCACAATTGCCACCCCACCGGCTAGAACCCTGCCTACCTGAACGGGTGTGAAGAACGAGGCCAGCAGAGCCGAGCCTTGAAGCAGGATAAGCGCGCTGGCCACTGGATAAACCATATAGCCGGTGATGTCGATAAGTTGACCGCCGGCTTCTGGAGTTAGTACAACTGATATCCAGGGTGTACCAGCGAGGACTGCCATCAGTAGCACACTAGCTAACCAGGTGAACATAACGTTGCGTTGATTCATTCAGAAAGCCTTTTCATCCGGTTTGCAGCTTGAACTGCCCGAAGTGGTGCAGACGCCTTGTTGAGTGTCTCTTCGTTCTCGCGACTCGGATCACTGTCTAGAACAATCCCGGCACCAGCTTGAACATAGGCGGTTCCGTTTCTCAAGACTGCTGTGCGAATGGCTATGGCCAAATCGGCGTTTCCTAGGAAGTCGAAGTATCCGACCACACCACCAAACAGACCACGGTTTGTTGGTTCAATAGACTCGATGATTTCGAGCGCTCTTGGCTTAGGAGCTCCTGAGAGGGTCCCTGCTGGAAATGCTGCTTTGACCACGCCAACAGCTGAAGAATAAGGAAGCAGCGTGCCTTCCACGGTAGAAACCAAATGCATGATGTGTGAGTACCTTTCAACAGCCATGAATTCAGTGACTGAAACGCTGTCTGGATAGCACACTCTAAGAAGGTCATTTCGAGCGAGATCAACTAGCATCAGATGCTCCGCCCTTTCCTTTGCATCTTCCAATAGATCTTGAGCTAAGGCAGAATCTTCTTCAACGGTTGCGCCCCTAGGCCGGGACCCTGCGATTGGATGAAGTGTGGCTTTACCATTTTGAACCCTAACAAGGGCTTCAGGAGAGGAGCCAACAACTGAAAATGGACCATTCTCGTCGAAGAAATTAAGTAGGTACATGTAGGGACTTGGATTCAATGCTCTAAGCATTCGATAAACATCCAAAGCTTCGGCCTGAACCGGCATTTCGAAACGCTGAGATAACACCACCTGAAATGCGTCACCGGCAATCACGTGTTGTTTTGCCTGATCAACCATTTCATGGAACTCCTTGTCGGAGGTTCGTCTTGAGAACTCAAGCTCCGACGAGAATTCAACGTCGGCTAGAAATGGCCGTGAGTCCTTGAGTAGGCCATTCTTCATGGCTTCAATTCTCCGGACGGCACTCTCGTACTCATGGTCAAGATCGGCGTCGTCGGAGATGTAAACATTTGAAACAAAGTGCAACGAAGATTGCTGATGATCTACGACGACTAAGTCACGAATAACCGCCATAGCTAAATCCGGTACGGGAAAGTCTTTAGGCTTGCTAGGACCAAATGATTCAATTTGATGAACCGAATCCCAACCCATTAGCCCGACTAGTCCTGCCACTAAGGGGGGTAAGTCTGAAACAGGAGCCGCGTTCCAGCTTTTCTGAATGGCCTCAAGTGCTTCAAAAGTTGGCAATGCCGAGACGTCAGCCGAGTCTCTTGGAAAAGGGTTCGCCCCGGTGCTCGATACCCACCTAAGTCCAGATGCAGTTGAGTAAAGGTATCCATGATTGTCGATTCCCACGAATGAGTATCTGGACCAAACGCCCTGCTCGGCGGATTCGAGAAGAAAGCTACCTGCTTTGTCAGCCGCTAGTTTTTCAAAGATTGACAAGGGAGACTCGCTCCCAGAGAAAATCGTGGACACTACCGGAATGACTCTGTACTCCCGAGCCAGATCGTCGAACTGGTCCTTCGTAATCATGAAAGATCCAAAGGTTCGTATGTATTGAAACAGCTGCGTTGGCCAGTATGACAAGCAACCCCAGATTCTTCAACAACTACCAGTAAGGTGTCTCCATCGCAGTCAACAAGGACAGATTGAACTTTTTGCACATTTCCAGAAGTTTTACCTTTATGCCAGATTTCTGATCTTGACCTAGAAAAGAAGTGTGTTTCTTTGGTTGCTAAGGTTAGCGAGAGGGCTTCAGAATTCATGTAGGCAAGCATCAAGACTGTATTGTCCTTAGCGCTCTGCACAATCACCGGGACTAGACCCTGTTCATTGAATTGAATCTTATGCAAATTCAAAATGAACTCCTAACGTTGTTTCCAGCTTTCCTTAGTGCGCTCTTCACTTCAAGAATAGATACTTCATGGTTGTGGAATATTGAAGCAGCAAGGCAAGCATCGACACCAACTTCAGCTGCCTTTACGAAATCATTTGCGCTGCCAGCCCCGCCTGAGGCGATAACTGGAACGTTTGAAACATCTAGAACCTGCTCCAAAAGATCGAGGTCAAAACCGTTTCGGGTTCCATCTGCGTCCATGCTATTTACTAGTAGTTCACCGGCACCTAGTTCTTGGACGGTAGCGACTAACTCAAGTGCATCTACGCCTGTGTTCCTAGTTCCCCCATGGCTAGTTGCAGTAAATCCACTAGGCATAGTTAGATCACGCTTTAGGTCCAAGGAAACAACCAAAACCTGCGACCCGAAGCGGGCGGCAATGTCTGACAGTAATCGAGGGTTATCAAAAACCGCTGAGCCGATGGAAATCTTGTCTGCGCCTGCGTCAAGTAGTCGTGCAACATCATCCACCGCCCTAATCCCACCACCGACGGTTAGTGGAATGAATACCTGCTCAGCAGTAGCTCGAACAAGCTCTAGCACGATTTGCTTAGCCTCTTTGCTAGCTTTCACGTCTAAAAACGTAAGTTCATCGGCTCCTTCTCTGTAATAGCGAAGTGCTAATTCAATAGGGTCACCGGAATCAACTAAGTTCTCAAATTGAACCCCTTTGACCACTCGGCCGTCGGCTACGTCAAGGCAAGGAATTATTCGAGTTGTAGGAGGCATTAGATTCTCGCAGCATGGATTGCGCTAACAAGAATTGCGCGCGCTCCAAGTTTGTACAACTCATCCATCTTTGCGTTAGTTTCGGATGCCTTAACAAGAGACCTAATCGCAACCCATTCACTATCGCGAAGTGGCGAAATGGTTGGAGATTCTATGCCAGGGGTGATTAGTGAAGCTTGATCAACAAGATTGACAGGACAATCGTAATCGAAGATCACATACTCTCTTGCTACACGAACGCCCTCTAACCTCTGCAGAAGTACCGAACACTCCGAGTCTTTGCCGAGCGCAACTACCAGTTGGGCTTGGCTTTCGAGAATCACCGGGCCAAAAACTTCAAGCCCAGCTTGTCTGAGTGTGGCGCCTGTAGAAACAACGTCAGCTACAGCATCAGCAACACCTAGTCTTACTGCAACTTCCACCGCCCCGTCTAGTGCAACAACTTTCGCCGCAACTCCCTTGCTTTCTAAGTACTGCTTAACCAAGTTTGGATAAGCAGTAGCAATAGATCTGCTCTGCAATTCTGAAAGGTCTCTAAATCGGCCTACCGGTCCTGCAAATCTAACTGTGGAATTGCCAAACCCAAGTTCAGCAACGGACCTCGCTTTAGATCCAGAATCAAGCAAAAGATCCAAACCAGTGAACCCAGCATCGAGCGATCCAGACCCAACATATGTTGCTATGTCGCGTGGTCGCAGATAGAAAAACTCAATGCCATTCGCAGAATCAACAACGTGTAGGTCTTTGTCGTCACGCCTAACTACGTAGCCAGCTTCCTTGAGCATGCTAATCGCTGCTTCTGACAGAATTCCCTTGTTCGGAACGGCAACTTTAAGCAATCTACAACTGCCCTTCAAGTTCTGCCATTGTGATCTCCTGATCAATCATCAGCACCTGAAGGTGATAAATAAGCTGAGAGATTTCCGCAATAGTCGCTGACTTACCTTCGTGTTCTGCTGCCATCCAAACTTCGGCAGCCTCCTCAACTATTTTTTTACCTATCGCGTGGGTGCCTAGTTTCAGAAGCTCGACAGTGCGAGACGATGAATCTCCAGACCCCGCTCGAGATTGAAGAATTTCGAATAGATCTTGAAAAGTAGCCATACCTTATACAGTACTTGCTAGCAAGCGAAGCTTCTCAATGGATGAGTGGCGGTCTATAGCTGAGAAAACGGCGGTTCCAGCGACAAACGTATCCGCACCGGCGGCCGACAGCTCTTGAATGTTTTCAGTAGTCACTCCACCGTCAACTTGAATTTCATAGCTAAGGCCATTTGAATTCCTAAAAGAGAAAGCTTCTCGGACTTTCTCTAAAGTCTGTGGAATCAATCCTTGTCCTCCGAAACCAGGTTCATCAGTCATTACAAGCAGCATGTCTAGCTCGTGCAGCAACCCAGTAGTCGCGCTGAAGGGTGTTCCTGGCTTAACTGCCATCGACACTCTTTTACCAGTGGATCGTATGAGCTCGATAACAGATGAAGGGTTGTCAGTGGACTCGTAGTGGAATGTCAACGAGTATGCAAATTCTGCATAGTTCACCGCCCATTTTTCAGGATTCTCAATCATCAGGTGGACGTCAAGAGGGACGGTGGTCACCTGTGAGATCCTCTTCAGTACAGGAAGCCCGAAAGTCATGTTTGGAACAAAATGCCCGTCCATGATGTCGACGTGAATCATGTCAGCATTCTCAATAGTTTTGAGTTCGGATTCGAGATTCGCGAAATCAGCGCTGAGTATGCTCGGGGCTATACGCGCTTTCATAAACTCAGTTTACAGTTTTGCGGAGCAAAGCTAGGAACATAGCGTCGGTCCCATTCAAGTGAGGCCAGAATTGAACTGTTCGGAATGAAGTGTCCAATTTTAGAGAAGGATTGATTTCGTTCAAAAGCTCGTTTGCGTTCAAAAGCTCCATCTCAGACCCAAACTGTTTTTCGGCCCAGGTAATTTGACCTGTTGTTTCCGACAAATGCGGCGAACAAGTCACGTAGCCAAGGATTCCTCCAGGCTCTAATACCTTCCAAGCGCTCTGCAGCAATTCACGCTGTAAAGAGACAAGGTCCACAAGATCTTCTGGCGTTCTTCTCCATCTAGATTCCGGGCGACGCCTCAATGCCCCAAGTCCTGTGCATGGTGCATCCAGTAGCACTCTAGAGAATCTAGTCGATGCATCACCTAGAGACCTACCATCTTGAGTTTGAACGCTGAATTGCCCAATCGGCTCAAGAGCCTTTCTCACTAGCTCACTGCGATGATCTGAGATTTCGTTGCATACAAGATGTGTCTTGCGAAGAAGTGAATATGCGGCAAGAAGTGCGGCTTTTCCACCAGGCCCAGCGCACATGTCCAACCAAACTTTGTCGTCACATAATGTGGTTGCCTGCACTGTTGCGATCGTAACTAGTTGAGAACCTTGATCCTGTACCCTAGCGCGACCTTCTTGCACAGCACGAATGCTTCCAGGACTCCCAGATATCTCCCTACCCAAAGGGGACGCTAGGTTTGTTGACTGCTCGCCTGAGAGCTCCGATGGTTCAGAAAAACCTGGCAACGCTACAACTGAAACCTTGGGTGCCTCGTTGTTGCTACGCAGTAAGTCTACGAGCCCTGCCTCAAGCCCTCTAGAAGTCAGTGCTGCCTTGAACGCTTTGATTATCCAGATTGGATGTGAATACTTGACAGAAAGCTTCTCATCGTGCGTTAGTCCACTTATTACCGCTTCAAGCCAGGCGCCTCTATCAGATGTAGAAATTTTTCTAAGAACCGCGTTTATAAAACCCACAGAACCTTTGCTAGCCCTGGACTTTGCAAGATTGACACTTTCATTTATTGCGGCATGCGGTGGGACGCGCATGTCAAGCAGCTGGTGAATTCCTAGAACTAGCACGGTTTGGGCATCGCGTTCGATGTCATCAAGTTCTCTTCCAGACGCCTTCTCAATTACCTTCTCGTAAAAGAGCCAGTTCCGAATTGTTCCAAATGCTAGCTCTTGGACAAACGCCGCATCCCTACCATCTAGTCCTGCCCGCTTGAGCAAAGTTGGGAGAAGAAGGTTTGCATAAGAATCGTCAACTTGAATTCTGGTCAGAAGATCAAAGGCTATTTCACGAGTCACGAAAGAATCACGGTATCTGCTCGAAGACCTCTGAACCAATCTGGCCCACTCATTTTGGTTCTTCCCGAAGGCTGAACTGAAAGAAGTTGCAAAGCACCTTTCCCACAACCCACAAAAACCTTTGAATCAATAACTTGAACTTCTCCGATACGCAACGCGGTGGATTCGACGGGTTCGCTCTCTAAGACTCGAACCGCCAGGCCATCTAATTCACACCATGCAATGGGTTCTGGATACATTGCCCTAACCAAACGGTCAACCTCTATTGCCGTTTGTGAAAAGTCGATCTTTGCGTCTTCCCTGGAGATCTTTTTCGCGTAGGATTTTGCAGCGGAAATCCTCTTTTCCTGAGGAATCGGATCAATCGTTTCGAAATTGCGGAGAGTGTCTATCAGGAGCTTAGATCCGATTGCCGTCAGATCTGCAAGTAGTTCCTCACTGCTGACTCTTTTGCCGACTTCAGTCTCCGTCTGTGCAAGAACAGGACCAGAGTCGACTCCCTCGTCCAGCCTGAAAACTGTTACACCTGACGTTTGGTCTCCATTCAGAATGGTTTGCTGAACTGGTGATGCACCTGGATGCTTTGGCAACAGCGAGTAATGAAGGTTCACCCAGCCTCTTTTTGGCACTTGCAAGGCTTCGCGCTTCAAAATAGACCCATACGCAA
>JACCDZ011627230.1_pt1 | contig 13391 bp, 14 predicted proteins | sample 7449551 | NCBI WGS metagenome assembly JACCDZ01 (sample SAMN15323452, study PRJNA562643) | freshwater metagenome | isolation source: river surface water | place: USA:Blue River Watershed | collected 2017-08-18
ATCTTGCGACCTGTCAAACCGCAATCACCCTGGGGTCCGCCAATCACGAAACGACCGGTCGGGTTGATCAGGAACTTGGTCTTGGGTGTGAGCAAACCTGCAGGGAAACTTGGACGGATGATGTCCTCGATTACGGCTTCGTGAATCGCTGTTTGCGAGATTTCAGGCGCATGTTGTGTCGACAACACAACAGTATCAACCTCAACAGGCTTGCCGTCGACATAACGGAAAGTCACCTGCGACTTGGCATCGGGACGCAGCCAGGGCAGGCGACCGTCCTTGCGCAATTCGCTCTGACGCTGCACCAGACGATGTGCGTACCAGATTGGAGCCGGCATCAGATCAGGCGTTTCGTTACATGCATAACCAAACATCAGACCCTGGTCACCCGCGCCTTGATTGAGATAGTCCTCGGATGTGCGATCCACACCCTGCGCGATATCGGGAGACTGTTTGTCATAGGCCACCAACACCGCACAACCTTTGTAGTCGATGCCGTAATCGGTATTGTCATAGCCGATACGCTTGATGGTGTCGCGCGCGACCTGGATGTAGTCCACGTTGGCTGTTGTGGTGATTTCGCCGGCCAGTACGGCCAATCCCGTGTTGCAAAGCGTTTCAGCTGCCACACGCGCGTTGGGGTCCTGAGTAAAAATCGCATCCAGAATGGCATCGGAGACCTGGTCGGCGACCTTGTCTGGATGTCCTTCGGAAACGGATTCGGAGGTAAAGAGATAGTCAGAAGACTTTGAAGCCATGATCACGTCCTATTTCTGGCAATCGCCAGAGGTGAAGTTAAGGAGGTGCGTTGCACCCCGGACCGACACCTGAATAGACGCTGGATTGGGCGCGACGCTTTAGCGGATTTATTTTTGTGTCGACTCGGCATTTCAGCTTTTGTCCAACACCGTCGCCCCGCAAGTTGTCGGTTAACTCAGCGACTTAATCAATAGTTTAAGTCAAAACTGCAAACAAATGGGCGATAATCCCTACATGATCTGGAACTTCACAAAAATGCATGGCGCCGGCAACGATTTCGTGGTCCTGGATGGGGTTCGCCAACCCATCGACATGACCCCCGAACGTGCCCGCGCGCTCGCCCATCGCCAGTTCGGCATTGGCTGCGATCAGATATTGCTGGTCGACACACCCTCCCACCCCGAGGCGGATTTCCGCTACCGGATTTTCAATGCGGATGGCAGCGAGGTCGAACACTGCGGCAATGGCGCCCGCTGTTTCGTCAAATTCGTCCACGAGCAAAAGCTCTCCTCGCGCAATCCCTTGCGCGCCGAGATCTCAACCGGACTGATCACACTCGAAGCGATGCCCAACGGCGAGGTGGTGGTCGACATGGGGCAGACCCGTTTCGTCCCCGAGGCCCTGCCTTTTGATGTGACAGGACTCGCGACCCGCACGCAAGGACAAGACACGCTTTACGCCCTGCCCCTGCAAACGCACACCGACCTGGGCGACGTGACAGTCTGGCTGTCCGCCGTCGCGATCTCTAATCCCCATGCCGTGCAGGTTGTGGATGATGTCGACACGGCACCTGTTTCCATTCTGGGACCGTTGATCGAGTCACACCCGCGCTTCGCTCGGCGCGTCAATGCCGGTTTTCTACAAATCGTGGATCGACACACTGCGCACCTGCGTGTCTACGAACGTGGCGCTGGCGAGACGCTGGCCTGCGGCTCAGGTGCCTGCGCCGCAGTGGCGGCCGGTATCCGGCGCGGCCTGCTGGACTCGCCCGTACGCGTGCGCACCCATGGCGGCTGGCTGACCATCGCCACCCATGGCGACCAAATGCGCATGACCGGACCCGCCACGACCGTTTTTTCCAGCACGATTGATATCGACCGGCTGGTCGCCTCCATTCCTACTTCCTTTAGTACCAAGCCATGACCGACTCACTGCATCCCCACACTGTCGCCAAATTTCTTCAGGAGCACCCTGAGTTCTTTGTCCAGTATTCGGAGTTGTTCTCGACACTCGAAGTGCCGCACCCACACCAGGCGCGCACGATCTCCCTGGGGGAGCGTCAGATCATGACCTTGCGCGAGAGATTGCGCGATTTTGAATTCAGACTCGCGGATTTAGTACGCAATGCCGCGTTGAATGAAATCACCACAGACAAACTGAATCGCTGGTGTGTCCGGATGCTGGGCGAGCAATCGACCCTGCGCCTGCCAGGCGAAGTTGCCCTGGGTCTGGCTGAACAGTTCAACTTGCAGGAAGTTGCCCTGCGCGTCTGGGGTCTGGACCTGCCGGCCGAAGGGGTGGGTGCCCCAGTTGGTGAAGAAGTGCACACTTACGCGAATAACCTCGTCAATCCTTACTGCGGTAACGATACGACACTCACCCCTGCCACCTGGCTCCATGCCAAACCCGCCTCCCTTGCGATTCTGCCCCTGCGTCCCGCCGTGGGTCAACCCGCCTTTGGACTGCTGGTTTTAGGTTCGGACGACCCCGAGCGTTTCGCACCCGACATGGGCGTCGCGTTTTTGCAAACCGTCAGCATCCTTGCGAGTTCCGCACTGTCTCGACTCAAGCCGGCCAGCACGAATTTGCGCGCCGCTGAAGACTCTTGAATAGGCACTAACCGATGTCCGATCCCGTCACGACCTGGCTCAAACACCTCGAAGTCAACCGTCGTTACTCCGGACATACTCTCTCGGCCTATCGACGCGACCTGCAACAACTTGTCACGCTCGCAGACGGCAAGCCGCTTGAACAATTGGTCAACGGCAACATCCGGCATTTTCTCGCGCGCCTGCACAGTCAGGGACACAGCGCGCGAAGCCTGGCTCGCATGCTGGCCGCCTGGCGGGGCTTTTACAAGTGGTGGGCCCCTCAGAGCCAAATGGCCGCCAACCCTGCGGCAGACGTCCGCGCCCCCAAGGCCTCACGCGGTTTGCCCAAGGCCTTGTCCGTCGACCAGACTCTGGCGCTGCTCGAAGCCCCTGCCCTGACCACCCAAACCGATCCCGCCTCTCTACGAGACCGGGCCATGTTCGAGCTGTTTTACTCGAGCGGCCTGCGTCTGAGCGAACTCGTCGGGCTCGACATTGATTACACGCAGACCAAAGGGCACACCTCAGCCGGCTGGATCAACTTGAATGATCGCGAAGTCAACGTACTGGGCAAAGGCGGCAAACGCAGAAGCGTCCCGATCGGCACCCAGGCTCTGGAATGCCTGACACGCTGGCTCGAGGCACGGCCTCAATTTGTCCGGCCCGACATGAGCGAGGCTGATCAAGCCGCCCTGTTTATCGGCGTGCGAGGCCGCAGAATCAGCCCTCGCGTGGTGCAGAGCCAGCTCACGAAACTGGTCAAACTGGCAGGTTTACCGACACACGTCCACCCTCATGTCCTGCGCCACAGTTTTGCCAGCCACGTCTTGCAATCCGCTCAGGATTTGAGAGCAGTTCAAGAAATGCTTGGTCACGCCAATATTTCCACCACCCAGCTCTATACCAAGCTGGATTTTCAGCATTTAGCCAAAGCCTACGATTCCGCACATCCCCGCGCCGGCAGAAAAAGCGAATAAAAACAAATAGTTACCAATATTCAAGCCTTTTGCTCAAAGCGAAGATCTTGAAATCTGGCAAAGCAGCCTCATATAGAAAAGCATTATCTGGATTGCGTACAACTACGTGATGACATTTTCATGTCAGACTGATTGCCTAAAATAAGTCTGCGAAGTTTGCCCGAAGGCTTCGGCTGTGCTGTAATCCGGCGTTCGCCTCAGCTCTAAGCATTGATCTGAAGCCCTGCACTTTTACCTGTTTTTGAAGTCAACTTGACCATGAATTCCCCTCGCAGTCTGGACCAAATGGTCCCCGTCACCATCCTCACCGGCTTTCTCGGCGCAGGTAAAACGACGCTTTTGAAACGCATTCTGACGGAGTACCACGGTAAGCGTATCGCGGTCATCGAAAACGAATTCGGACCCGAGAGCATCGACAACGACCTGCTCGTGCAAGACCAGGACGAAGAGATCATCGAGCTGTCCAACGGTTGCGTGTGCTGCACCGTGCGTGGCGACCTGATGCGCACACTGCTCGATCTGCGTAAACGTCACGAAAGCGGTGAACTCAATTTCGAGCGCGTCATCATCGAAACGACTGGTATGGCCAACCCGGGTCCTGTTTGCCAGACGTTTTTCATGGACGATGACATCGCCGAGTACTACCGCCTAGATGCGGTCGTCACCATTGTCGATGCCAAGCACGGCATGGAAACACTCGACGAGCAGGAAGAAGCTCAAAAACAAGTCGGCTTTGCCGATCGCATTCTGATTTCCAAAAAAGATCTGGTGACCGAGGCCGAGTATGCGGCTTTACGTCGCCGGATCGTGCACATGAATCCGCGCGCGGCGATTGAGGCGGTCAATTTTGGCGATACCGATCTGAAAAAGATCATCGACATCAGCGGCTTCAATCTCAACACCATTCTGGATATCGATCCGCAATTTCTGGCTGACGACCATCCCGATGCCGCACACGATCACGATCATGACCATAGTCATTGCGATCACGACCATGGTCACTGCGACCATGACCACGATCACGGCCATGACCATGCACATGGGCACGCGCATGATCACGATCATGATCCCGCGACCTGCACCAATCCAGACCACAATCATGGTCACTCGCACAAGCCTGCGCACAATGACAATATCGGTGCGTTTGTTTTCAAATCCGACAAGCCCTTTGATCCAGAGCGTCTCGAAGAATTCCTCGGTGGCGTCGTTCAGGTCTACGGACCCGACCTTCTGCGTTACAAGGGTATCCTTTACATGAAAGGCATCAATAAACGGATGCTTTTTCAGGGTGTCCACATGTTGATGGGCGCCGAACCCGGTAAACCCTGGTTGGCCAACGAAAAGAAGACCACAAAAATGGTTTTTATCGGACGCAAACTGCCACAAGAGATCTTTACCAAAGGTCTGGAGCAGTGCTTGGCCAAGTAGTCCCTCTGCGCCCGTGCGCAGAGTTTAATTAATGGAGTGTTTTTCATGGTATCCAAGGCAGCAACCCCCGTAGCAAGCAAGGCTACTGCAGCAAAAGCCCCCGTATCCACACAGGTCGCGGCCGCTAAAAAAGCAGCTCCCGCACCGGCAAAAACACCAGCCGTCGCCTCCAAAGCGGCGCCAAAGAAGCCTGTCAACTCTGGCGACCTGTCCGAGAACAACCTGCCTACCGAGGCCGAGTTGTTGAAGATGCCTGAGTCGGAATACATGAACGAGCGTCAGCTCGGCTTTTTCCGCGATCGTCTCAGACAACTCGAGCAGGAAATCCTCAGCAACGCCGGCGCCACGACCGAGCATTTGCGCGAAACGCAATTTGTGCCAGACCCGGCAGATCGCGCCACGATCGAAGAAGAGCACGCGCTCGAATTACGCACGCGTGATCGCGAGCGCAAACTGTTGAAAAAAGTCCAGCAGTCCATCGCCCGCATCGACAGCGGCGAGTATGGCTGGTGCGAAGAAACCGGCGAGCCCATCGGCTTGCGTCGTCTGCTTGCACGTCCTACCGCGACCCTCTCCCTGGAGGCGCAGGAACGTCGGGAAATGCGACAGAAAATGTTTGGTGATTAATCTGGACTGAGCGTTTGACTCTGCATGAGAGTCTACGCACGCATGATTGACACATCCCAGGGCACACTTGCTTCATCACGAGTGTGCCCTTGTTGACTCTAAGCTCGACTCTCACTCAAAGTACGCATATGGAACAATTTCACGGCACCACTATCGTTTGCGTCCGTCGCGGCAATCGCGTCGCGCTTGGAGGCGATGGCCAGGTCACGCTTGGTAACATCATCATCAAAGGCACCGCTCGCAAAATTCGTCGTCTCTATCACGACAAAATTCTCGCAGGCTTTGCCGGCGCGACGGCTGATGCCTTTACGCTCCAGGAGCGTTTCGAAGGCAAACTGGAAAAACACCAAGGCAATCTCATGCGCGCTGCTGTCGAGCTCACGCGCGACTGGCGAACCGACCGTGTGTTGCGCCGCCTTGAAGCCATGCTGATCGTCGCGGACCGCGAACACACACTCGTGCTCACCGGCAACGGCGATGTGCTCGAACCCGAAAACGGCCTTGCCGCGATCGGATCAGGAGGCGCCTATGCACAATCCGCCGCGATGGCCTTGCTCAGGCATACCGAGCTCGCACCCGAAGTGATCGTCAAACAGTCTCTCGAAATCGCCGGCGATCTTTGCATCTACACCAATCAACAGCATCTGATAGAAACACTGGAATAAGCATGTCAGCATCCACAATGACTCCAAGTGAGATCGTGTCCGAGCTGGACAAATATATCGTTGGTCAAAACCGCGCCAAGCGTTCCGTTGCCGTCGCCTTGCGTAACCGCTGGCGTCGCCAGCAAGTCGCCGAGCCGTTGCGTCACGAGATCCACCCCAAAAATATTTTGATGATCGGACCGACGGGCGTGGGTAAAACAGAAATCGCCCGTCGACTCGCCAAGCTGGTCGATGCGCCTTTCATCAAAATCGAAGCCACCAAATTCACCGAAGTCGGTTATGTTGGTCGTGATGTCGACACGATTATCCGAGACCTCGCAGAGATCGCCATCAAGCAAACGCGTGAGCAAGAAATGAAACGCGTACGCACACTGGCCGAAGACTCCGCAGAAGACCGCATCCTTGATGTACTGTTGACACCACCACGTGCGGCAGACGGCTCGCCGATCCGCGAAGAGAACGCCACGCGACAGACCTTTCGCAAGCGCTTGCGTGAGGGTCATCTTGACGCCACCGAGATTGACATCGAAGTCGCCCAGCCCACGCCGCAGATGGACATCATGACCCCACCCGGCATGGAAGACATGGCCGAACAGCTCAAGGGCATGTTCGCGGGACTTGCGCGCGATAAAAAGAAAACCCGCAAAATGACCGTGAAAGAGGCCTTCAAACTTCTCGTTGAAGAAGAAGCCGCAAAACGCGTCAACGAGGAAGACTTGCGCACCGTCGCGATCCAGAAAGTCGAACAGCACGGCATCGTGTTCCTCGATGAGATCGACAAAATCGCCGCGCGCCAGGAATCAGGCGGCGCGGACGTCTCGCGCCAAGGTGTACAGCGCGATCTGCTCCCACTGGTCGAGGGCACCACTGTCACCACCAAATACGGCATGATCCGCACCGATCACATTCTGTTTATCGCCTCGGGTGCGTTCCACCTTTCGCGACCCTCGGACCTGATCCCCGAACTGCAAGGACGCTTTCCGATTCGCGTCGAGCTCGACTCCCTGACGGCCAAAGATTTCGTGCAGATCCTGTGCGACACCGATGCCTCTCTGACCAAGCAATACACCGCCCTGCTCGGGACAGAAGACGTGCACCTGAACTTTACAGATGAGGGGATTGCGCGTCTGGCTGAACTCGCTTTCGAGGTCAATGAGCGCACAGAAAACATCGGCGCACGCAGACTCTACACCGTGATGGAAAAGCTTCTTGAGGACTTGTCCTTTGATGCCACCAGCAGCAGTGGTCAGACGATCGTGATCGATGCCAGCTACGTCAACGACAAGCTCGCAGAAGCCGCTGGCAGTCAGGATCTCGCGCGGTACGTTTTATGAGCACTCGACTTTCGATTATCGCGACCCGCACCGGAGACGATGGCTCAACAGGCCTGGGAGACGGCACACGCGTGCCAAAGGACAGCGCACGCGTCCAGGCCATGGGAGATGTCGACGAGCTCAACAGCTGCCTGGGTTTGCTGCTAGCAGACAACTTACCCGCAGACATTGCCTCGGCGATCGCCCCTGCACAGCACGTGTTGTTCGATCTAGGAAGCGAGCTCGCAGTGCCAGGCTACTTTCTGATGAAAGCCGAACAAGTCGCGTATCTGGATCAACAAATCGCGACGTTTAATGGACGGCTCGAACCGCTTAAGGAATTTATCCTGCCCGGCGGCACGCGAGCCGCCTCACTCGCGCATGTTGCCCGAAGCGTCTGCCGACGCGCCGAACGCTCGGTAGTGGCCTTGCATCACGAGACGCCATTGGGGCCGCTGCCGCAGCAATATCTCAACCGACTCTCGGACTTGCTATTTATTTTGGCGAGATGCCTCAACAAAGCAGCGAATCATCCTGATTCACTATGGCGGCGTGACTGATCACTCTTCATGCAATGTGTATCGCTTCAAGTGCTGAGCCTCTTTGAGCAACTGATCCCAGCTGTCTGGTGGATGACCACTCTCTAACATTTTGCGAAACACCAGATAAGCGTCGTCATTGCTTTCATATGCGCGCTTAGTGTCATCATCGTTCACCCACACATACACAATCATCTTAGCTTGTGCGTGATAACGAAAAAACAAACGATATTGTTGAAAGAATTTAGCGCGAAACCAATGTTTGCGATCTGATCCGAGAGTGCCACCCTGACGATATTCAACTCGCATTGGATCTTGCGGGATAACCTCAAATGCCAACTTCAGGATTGCAGCTAAACGCTTGCTAGCATTCTTCTTTGCATATCCGGTTGGATCCTTTATTTTTAATAATTCAACCTGACTGACGAGTTGTTCAAGTTGATTTAAAAAAAGTGGGTGTGCAAATACTGTCCAACCATTAATCACGAGTCCTTCATTTGACGCACGGTTCACTCATTTTCTTCCGATAAAGGTGAATCTAAATCAACGTCGATACCTTCGACTAATGACTGCGCCCGTTGAACAAAAGCGGGATCAACTGCATGCAAGCGCTCAGGGTGTGTTGCGATATCGCGGGTCAGGAAACCCAGAAACACATCAAGCGCCGGGTCATTCGTTTCGCTGGCTTCTGCTCGCGTCATCATCACCCCTCCCTCAGGGAGGATGGTGTAATGAATTTTGTCCCGCTTTCCCAAGCGCAAAGCGCGACGGACCGTTTCCGGTACGGTCGTTTGATAACGATCAGTCAGTTTGGACTCAACTTCAAGCTTGATGGGCATCATGCATAAGGAATTAGCATTTGATAGAAGCTCGAATAGTAATGCATATGCATTACTTGCGTCAAATGGATGAATCTCTCATGAAAATTGATATCCATTAGTTATCAATTAATCATTAAGTTTCATTTTACGTGCATCAGTTCTGCTTCTAGTATGTGGGGGTTCGTCCAACAATGGATCGGGAGACCCTCATGAAAATAAAACTTATCCACACATTGATGTTTGGCTTGGCGGTGGCGATCAGCGCTCCGTCATGGGCTCAAGAGTGGCCCACAAAACCCGTTAAATTACTCGTCGGCTCCTCACCCGGCGGTGGCACGGATGCGATGGCCCGCGCAGTCGCCGACAAGCTCACACCCATGTGGGGGCAAACTGTCGTGGTCGAAAACAAACCCGGCGCATCGAATACTCTCGCCGCGGACATCACGGCCAAAGCAACAGATGGCCAAACGATGCTCATGGGTGTCTCGACCGCACAGGCGATTGCGCCACACCTGCTCAAGCTCAACTACAACAATGAAACAGACCTCGTGCCTGTGGCCTTTACCGGTTCCGTTCCGAACGTCCTCGTTGTCGCAGCCAACAGCCCTGTCAACAGCGTGCAAGATCTGGTGAAACTGCTCAAAAGCAAACCCGGTCAACTGAACTTCGCCTCAAGTGGCGCTGGCAGCACCCAGCACATCGCCGCCGAACTCTTTAAAGATTTGGCGGGCGTCAATGCCGTTCATGTGCCCTACAAGGGCAGCGGCCCAGCCATGATCGATTTGATCGCCGGTCAAGTTCAGTACGCATTTGAAACAATGTCCTCAGCATTGCCACAAATTCGTGCAGGCAAACTCAAGGCGCTTGGCGTCGCAAGCGAGGCGCGCAATCCTCAGTTGCCCGACACCCCCACGATGAAAGAGGCTGGCGTGCCTTTGGTGATGAGCGCCTGGTATGGCGTCTACATGCCCGCCAAAACACCACAGTCTGTCATCAACAAAGTCAATGCCGATGTGAACAAGACGCTGGCGATGCCTGACACGGTCAAGCGCCTGGAGACGATCGGCGCGACGATTCAGCCCATGTCACAAGCGCAATTCAAGGCGTTTCACGACGCCGAAAATAAGCGCTACGCCGATGTGATTAGAAAGAACAACATTCAAGTGAATTAATTAAAAGTTGCCCGTTTAAAAGCTGCTCAGGAAGTCTATTTATGAAGATCAAAGCCGTCCGCGCCCGTGTGTTTGAATGGAAGGGAAAAACCGTTCCACCCCAGGGTAATTTTTGTTCAAACGCCATGGATCTGGTGTACTCAAAAAATGAAACCATGAGTACCTTCCGTTTCCATTCGTGGACGGTCGTTGAAATCGAAACCGATCACGGCATTGTCGGTCTCGGTAACGTCGCGCTCGCACCCAAAATCGCCAAAGCCATCATCGATGAATACCTCGCTGCCATGGTCATCGGCGAAGATCCCTGGGACTACGAATACCTATGGCAAAAAATGTATCGTGGCACACACGCATGGGGACGCAAAGGCGTCACTATGGCCGCGATTTCTGCCATCGACCTGGCGATCTGGGACATTCTTGGTAAAAGTGTCAACAAGCCCGTCTTCAAATTACTGGGTGGCCGCACCAAAGAAAAAATTCCCTGTTACTACTCCAAGCTGTATCGCACCGACTTGAATGAAATGCAAAAGGAGGCACAGACGTTTCTCGACCAGGGATTCAAAGCCTTCAAAATGCGATTTGGGTATGGCCCCGCACATTTGCAACATGGCGTAGTCGAAAACCTCAAGTCCGTCGCGGCGGTCCGGGAGGTGATCGGTGATGACACGGATCTCATGCTCGAGTGCTATATGGGCTGGAACCTCGAGTACGCGAAGCGCATGCTGCCCAAGCTGGAAAAGTATGCGCCACGCTGGCTCGAAGAACCTGTCATCGCCGATGATATCGATGGTTATGCCGAGCTCAATCAGCTGACCAGCATTCCGATTTCCGGTGGAGAGCACGAGTTTTCTTTATACGGTTTCAAGCAGTTGCTTGATCGAAAGGCCGTTTCTGTGGTTCAGTACGATACGAATCGAGTCGGTGGCATCACTGCCGCCCACAAGATCAACGCACTATGCGAAGCCTATAGCGTCCCAGTCATTCCGCATGCGGGGCAAATGCACAACTATCATTTGACGATGAGTACACTGGCCTCGCCTATGAGCGAATACTTCCCGATGTTCGATGTCGAAGTCGGCAATGAATTGTTCTATTACATTTTCGATGGCGAACCTGTTGCCAAGGATGGTTTTATCCAGCTTGATGACAACACCCCCGGGCTTGGGCTCACGCTCAAAACCGAGTTTCTCAAAGACTTCAATATCATCGAGTAATCAATGGCCGCACACCCCAGATATCAAGGCGTATTTCCCGTTGTCCCGACTATTTTTAAAGAGTCCGGAGAACTCGACCTGCCAAGTCAAAAACGCTGCATCGATTTCATGATCGATGCGGGATCGCACGGCTTGTGCATCCTGGCAAACTTCTCAGAGCAGTTTTCGATTTCTGATGACGAAAGAGAACGGCTCACACGCGAGATTCTGGAGCATGTCGCCGGACGCGTTCCCGTCATCGTCACGACAACGCATTACGGATCGCTGATTTGCGCACAACGCAGTCGACGCGCACAAGACTTGGGCGCCTCGATGGTAATGATCATGCCACCCTATCATGGCGCAACCATCCGCGTGCCTGAACCCAACATTTACGAGTTTTTTTCAATCGTCTCGGACGCAATCGACATCCCCATCATGATTCAGGATGCGCCGGTCAGTGGCACCACTTTATCTGCCGCATTTCTGGCAAAGATGGCGACCGAAATCGCCAATGTCTCCTATTTCAAAATTGAGACCCCCGGCGCGGCAAGCAAACTGCGTGAACTCATCAAGCTCGGTGGCGATGCGATCGAAGGCCCCTGGGATGGTGAAGAAGCCATCACCTTGCTGCCCGATCTCGAAGCAGGCTGCACCGGTGCCATGACGGGTGGCGGCTACCCGGATGGTATTCGTCAAATCATGGATCCATGGTTCGCAGGCAATCGTGACCAGGCGATTGACGCCTACACACGCTGGCTGCCTCTGATTAATTATGAAAACCGCCAGGGCGGGATTTTGTCTGCGAAGGCCCTCATGAAAGAAGGGGGCATCATCGCGTCCGATGTTTCAAGACACCCATTCCCAGCCATGAACCCAGCTGTGCGTAGCGGACTGATCGAGACCGCCAAGCGACTTGATCCATTGGTGTTTCGCTGGGGGAAATAACGCAGGCTAGATCTTTTGACATCGTCAAAGAGGTCTAGCCAGTCTATTGATCAGGATGCAGCATCGTTAAGAAAGCCCGGGTTGCCGGGGAACAAGGTCGGTCACGCTTGATCAGGCTGCCATACGGCTCCAGCTTGTTCTTGATCCGGTAACGCAGCACTTTGATGCGCCCGCTATCCGAAAAAATACTCGCGACCGACTCCGGTATGACTGCGATCATATCGGTGCGAGCGACGATATCCGCAGTGGTCAAAATCGACGATGTCTCGATCAGATTGGCAGGTAACACGAGATGCTGATCCCGGAACTCCCGCTCAATGACTGTGCGCATCGGACTGCCGGGTCCCTGAAGGATCCAGGGATACTGATGCAACGCCTCCAAAGTGACCTTGGATTTTCCCGCGAGGGGATGGTTGGCGGCCCCCACAATAGATAAGGCCTCGTTGGCGATCGGTCTAAACAGATAGTCATCGTGTTTGACGCTCACGATACGTCCAATCACCAAGTCCAAGTCCCCTTGATTCAAAGCCTCGATCAACACATCGCTGGTCCCCGTCGAAATATTGATCGATAACATCGGATACGAACGCCGCATCGCGATCAGCGCATCCGTCAGGATCGCGGGCGAAGCCGCCATGATGCTACCGAGCGAAAGCGAACCATGAATACCGGTATGCATCGCATCAAGTTCACGCGCCAGTGACTCCAGACTCCCTCTCATGCCCTGAAAAAAACCAAGCACCGTCTTGCCCGCCGCGTTGAGCGTCAGCGTCCGGCCGGTTCGGTCAAAAATCTTTGTACCCAACGCATCCTCGAGCTCGTGCAGCATTTTGGTCGCAGCCGGCTGGGTCATCCCCATCGCCAGGGCGGCGGCACGCAAGGTGCGGTGCTCCTGAATACTGAGCAAAAGCGACACCTGTCGCATCCGCAATCGATTTAATAAGGTATGAGAATAGTTCGTCATTGAATGATCTATTTAAAATTGATAACCTTGAGATATCAATTAATCATGAAGTTTCATTTTACTGGAATTGATGAGCTCCTTAGAATGTCGGGAAAGATGCTTTAAAGCCCCTGCTTTAAAACCACTAGTCGCGAATCTTCGCGCTGTGATGCCCTCGCCACAAAAGAAACCCTC
>JACCDZ010654952.1_pt1 | contig 13390 bp, 9 predicted proteins | sample 7449551 | NCBI WGS metagenome assembly JACCDZ01 (sample SAMN15323452, study PRJNA562643) | freshwater metagenome | isolation source: river surface water | place: USA:Blue River Watershed | collected 2017-08-18
CAAAACGTATTGTTTTCCTTGCGGTACACGAACCCGAGTGTGTATTCGACTTTTTCCCCCTCGAAGGTGAAGAGGGGTGTGTATTTGCGAATGGCATAGGTGTGGGGACACAAGGCAACGAACATGTGGTAATAATACCGACGGTCTTCATAACTGACGGCATGGCAAATGAACCAAATCTCGCGACCCACGGTGACACCGTTGGTGGATCCGCGGATTTTGGAGAAGATATTGGGCGTTTGGATGGAGTGTGTTTGGCGGAAACGGTACTTGAATATTGATGACGATGATGCGGATGCTGTGTCGTCGGCGGTGTCCAATACATTGTTGTTGTTGTTGTGGTTGTCGTCAATGACAAACCTGTCTCCAATACACAAATCATGCCAAGCATAGATGATTTTTTGTGTTTTATTCGCGTCCTCGAAAACGACCCAATTCTTTTCGACGTTTTGTTGTTGTTTGTCGTTGGGCATGCCAATGAATCCCGATGCATTTGTGTTGCCGGAGGAAGAAATTACCGCAGGCACGACGGTGCCAATTTCCACGACAATGTTATGGGCACCCAAGCCACGGTTGCCATTATAGCACAAACATTGCAAGCTCGAATTCCAAAACAAACGAACATCTTCGACACCGACATAGGGATTGTTGTTGTCGTTGTTGTTGTCATAGGATGTATCATACACCAACGTGTCGTCGATTAGTTGGATGAAAATGTCATTTCCATTGTCATCACCACCTCCGTTGGACGACGACGACGACGACGATACAAAATGGACAATTTGTTGTCCGGTTTCCCAATCGAAATGGGCGATTTTGTTGATGGTGGTGATTTGATTTTGGTTTTCGTAGCCACCGGTTTCATTGATTTTGTAGTTGACGTAACGGACACACACCGACAATATGGTTTGGGGTTTGTGGTTTCCATTGTTGTTTCCATTGTTGATGCTGTAAAGACACAATGAGGGAGTGGACGAAACAAATCCGGGTCCGACTTCGGCGTTCCATTTGTCTTGAATGAGAGACAAAATGGCTTGTTGTCCGGGGAAGGTGGTGCTCGCGGGTTCGGCCCACGTCGTCAATTTTTTGGCGTAGAATTTGTAATTGCTCAAGACATTTTGGACGATGGAGGACTCCACGAGAGGACAATTGACCACTTTCATGCAAATGCGCGTCAAATCGAAGTTGTCGATGTTGCAATAATACCCGAAAATGGAGAATTCGTAATCCAATTTGTAGTCGTAGATGTCTTTCTTTAAAAACAAATAATCGGGGTTATTGTTATGCAAGACGACTTGTTTCAAGGCCATGTTGTAGAACAAGTAGGCGAGCTGGGGTTTCCCCTGTTGGCGGTAATGCGTGATGATTTCATAGAGATTCTCGACACGTTTGGGGAAAAATTGGTAGGCTTCCATCCACCAATGGATGGCGGATATCATGTCGCCTTTCGATTTGTAGCAGACACCGATGTTGTACATACTATACCAGACTTCTTCGAACCATCCACCCGCGGCGATGCGGCGTTTGTATGTTTCGATGGCTAAATCGGTGTCGCCATGGTCGCGGTAACTATTCGCCAAATAAAACATGTATCGTTCGCTGGTGGGATTTTCCTCCAATCCGCGTTTCAACAGACGAATGTCGCGTTCGAATTTGTCGGCTTTGGCGCCGCCGTCGCCGATGTCCTTGATGAAAATGGTGGATTTGGGCAAGAGACCGGTTTTGGATCCGCGGCCTTCCTTCAACGACAAATATTCGTGGGTGACGCCCCAATAGGAAGCTCCAATGCCGCGGCGGACGATGCGGCTGTTTTTATAGTAGAATGCATCCGAACCTTGGAAAATATGGTAGGCGTCTTCCGTTAAACTGTTCTTGATGGTGGCCACGTCCATGGCGGGGTTTAGCCACAGGATCATGTCGGCGTCCAACAACAAAACGTAATCGCACTCGGTGGCCAATTCGTCGGCTTTCTGCAAGGCGAACGACCGATTGTATCCGAAATCGCGGAAGGGTTCCTCGACGATGTGCCCCGGGATACCTTGGATTTGGAAAAACGAACGGATTAGGGGAATCGTGTCGTCGGTACTACCTGTATCACAGATGACATAGGCGTCGATGAAGGGTGCCACCGAGGAGAGAAGTCGTTGGATGACACGGCTCTCATTTTTCACAATCATATTCAAACATATTTTGTTTGTTTTGTTGTTGTCGTTGTTGTTGTTGTTGTCGTTATTGGATGTGGATGATGATATCATGGGTTCGGACCGAAAAAAAAAACAAAGTGGTTGACGTGAGTGTGATGTGATGTGTGTTTAAAAAAAAAAATACAATCCGTGATTGTGTGAATGAACAAAACCAAACTTTATGTTGTTTATGTTGTGTTGTGTTTTTTGAATGTATTTTTTTTTAAACAAAATAATAACGAACTAGAAACACAAATATACGAAAAAAAAACACAAACAAAACAAAACACAAACAAAACAAAACACAAAAAAAAACACAAAGAAAAATGTCATTCACTCGATTTTATGATGATCCGGCGCGTGTTTCCAAACGTTTGGATGAAATGACGTATGCTTTTCGTTATCAATTGGATACGCCGGGACCGGGAGTACAACTCCCTTTTATCGAAGATCCGCAATTTCGATTGCAACATTGGGGAGCCAATATGTGGTCGGAATCCACCAATATAGAAAGTGATTTGATGGGATTGGGACGTCCCCTCAATCATGATTACGATCGATCGTATAAAGATTTAGAAATAAAACGTGGATATCAGATTTCGTTTCCCACCATGCAAGGGGCGGTAGGCGATGAATCGCGGGCGACGCATCCGGCATGGATGTATCGTGATTTGGAACATGCACGATGGGAAGTTCCTTTTCTCAATCCCCAAGCAATTGTTCACACGGAATTATCGTTTGCCAATCAAATTAACAGTCGTATTATGGCAAAGGATGCTTATCGTCGATGAAGAAAGAAAGAAAGAAAAAAAACGAAGACAAAAAATAGTAGAGTGTGTGTGTTTTTTTTTAATCGAAACAAACAAACAAACAAACAAATATAATACAATTTCATTTTTTTTTTAATTTTATTTTTTAAACCAAAAAAAAACACACACATACATTTTTTTTTGTGAAAAAAAAACAGCAAAAAAAAAACAAAACCAAAATGGAAATCGCCATACCTTTGATTGCCTTGGGATCCTTATTTGTGGCTTCCAAATCCAAAGCCGACGACGACGAGGAAATGGTGTCGGGAGGAGTGGAAGGCTTTACTTCGACGACACGCGGTTCGGCACTACCCAATGTGGATGTAGCCAATCGCAATTTTCCCTCGGAATATCCCGTGATCAGTGCCGACGCCGATCAAACCAGCCAACTTTCCACCACCAATCGGTATGATGGACAATCGGCATATACGGACAAATTTTTCCGTCCATCGTTGTTTGGATCGTCGGAGCCCGTACAAACGCCCACGAATCAATATTACTCGATGACGGGGGATCGCGTGGACGCCACGTATTTTCAACACAATAATATGGTCCCTTTTTTTGGATCTAGCCAACGTACCCGTTTGTTGGACGAGAATTCGAATGAAGGTCTTTTAGACAACATGGTGGGCACGGGATCGCAAATATTCACCAAAACCGAACAATCCCCCTTGTTTGCCCCCAGTGAGAACATGCAATGGGCCTATGGTATGCCCAATGCCACCGATTTTGTGCAAAGTCGCATGAATGTGAGCCAACGTATGGCGAATGTGAAACCGTTTGAGGAGGAACGGGTTCGTCCGGGGTTGGGTAAAGACGGCGAATACAGTTTGGGTTTCAATTCGGGTATGATGGCCCGCGAAATGTGGATGCCCAAAGACGTCGATCAAATGCGTGCCGTCAACAAAACCAAAGCCTCGGGATTCTCCTTGGAAGGTCGCGAAGGTCCCGCCATGAGCCGCATCACCAACATTGGTGTGCAAGCCCCCGTCGAAAAGAACCGTCCCGATCGTCACTTTGAGATGGACAGCAGTCGGTATTTCACGACGACGGTGCAGGGCCAATCGCTGGGTCCCACGCGCCAAGCCTTGCCCGTGGATCGCAATGACCCCCATCGTGCGACGGCGACGGGCAGTTACGTGGGCGGAGCCGGTGTCTCGGCCCAGCATGCCACATATACGGAGGGAGAATACATGCCCAGCAAACACCAAGATTTGGGGGCGGTGCCCTTGGGCGGCATGGATGCGGTGGGACATGGCGGGGCGCGTGAGGGAGATTATGCGGTGGCGTCGAACCGCACCTATGCCAACAATCGTACGACGGCCAACGTGGATGATTATTTCGGCGCGGTGGGTGGCGCGATTGGGGCGGTGGTGGCGCCTCTCCTCGATATCTTGCGTCCCAGCCGGAAGGAAAACACGGTGGGCAATTTGCGTCCCTATGAGAATCCCACGTCGGAGGTCAAGAATTCGTATGTCTTCAATCCCGCGGATCGTCCGGATCCCACGATGCGTGAATTGTCGGAGAACAGCATCGACCATTATAATGTCAATCGTGGGCAACACACCACGGGATACCTGACCAACCAACACACCCCGGCGTACACGACGCGTGGTGACACGGGGGATTTCGAATATGTGGGAGTGGGCCAGACGACGGGCGCCAAACAGATGCGCACCTATGACGCGGAATACCGCCAACGCAACAACGACATCAAATCGTCGACGATTCAGGGACGCATGGTGTCGGGCAACATGAAATTGATGAATGGCGATATTAATATGCGCACCAAACAACAATTGGATAAGGATTTGGATCGTCGCAGTTATGTGTCGAATGCGAACTTGCCGTATCAGAGTCCGAATGTGTCGCAATTGGGCATGACGGCGGGCAACAATGGTTTGTATGCGGGATTGGGACTCGATCGCAATCAACCCGATGTGTTGTCTTCACTACAAGACAATCCCTTCCATCACTCGATTTTGAATGCGTTTCGGTAAAAGAAGGGGATGTTTGTCGCGCGTCTTCGGTAAAGACTCGATCTGCTTCGCTTGTCGCCTTCCGGCTCTCCCATTAGGGAGAGCACATGTCGCGTGAAGCGAAGCGTCGAGGCAGCCTTCGGTAAAGACACTCCCACTCCCTGGTGGGAGGAGTGGCATCCTTCGGTAAAGACACTCCCTGGCGGGGGGAGTGGCATCCTTCGGTAAAGACACTCCCTGGCGGGTTGTCGCCTTCCGGCTCTCCCATTAGGGAGAGCACATGTCGCGTGAAGCGAAGCGTCGTGGCATCCTTATTAGGTAAAGAGTTTATATTTGGTTTGTAAATAATAATCATGTTTTTTGGTTTGTAAATAATAATTATTATTTTTTTTTGGTTTCATCATTTTTTTTTATCATCTTCGTTTCATCTTGATCGTTTTCGTTCGTTTTGATCGACATTTTGATTTGATTTGATGTGTGTATGTTTTTCTGTTTCTTTTCCTGTTTGTTTTCCTGTATGTTTTTCTTTTCCCCCCTCCAAAACTGGCAGCTTCCTCGTTGTTGTTGAAGATTTGCTCATAATAAGAGTGGTCGTTTCTCGTTGTATCATTTAACATTTTTAAAATGAGTGTGCGGAAGTCTTTTCCCACGGATTGGAACAACGAGTCAAGCTCCCGATCTTGTATATTCAAATCCTGTTGTATGTTCAAATCCCGCTTCAACTTCTCAAATGAAAAGTCAATAAAGTGATCTCTTCGAGTGATTGGTGTCATTTGTTTCCATTGTTTGAGTAATTCGGCATTGCTTTCGGCATTCGTATCGTCGGACCATGATTGTGCCCAGGCGCCGAAAAAATCACCGAGACCTTTGATTTGCGATAACATACCAATCAGGGCGAGTTTTCTCTCTTGTAAACTGACGCGATAACCAGGAATGTTTTTGACTTGTAATGCAGCTCCACCCAGTGATGTCAAGAATCGTTCTTTCAAGCCTTTCGCGCAACTTATCCCATTTGCCGAAGAAGAATATGCTTTAAAACATTCATCCACATAAATATCCACATAGGCAGCTTGAAATTCCGGTGAACTTGTCAAAGCAAAGTGGACAGCTTTTTTGATGAGTGTGAAGAATGATGGTTCAATCTCGCATGCACCAACTCGCTGCATCACCGCTTCCAATTTGGAGAGTTTTTGTGTTTTTACCTCTTCGATGGATTCATTGGTTTGAATGACATTTTGGAATCTTCGTTGAATGTCTTCGACAGAAGAAGGGGAAGTCTCGTTGTTATAGTTTTCTTGCAAAAAGAAAGTATAGTATTTTATGGCAATATCGGCAATAGAATGAATTTCAAATGCGATTCCCACAGGAGGTGGGCGCTGTGGTTGATGGGGGGCCATGTTTTCATTGTTTTCATTTTCTGGTTCTATGTCTGTGTCTATGTCTGTGTCGTTGTGGTTGTTTCTATCCACAACGTTTGTCGCCCACAGTAAATTTGATGTACCACGTTCGTCCCTAAAATCCAAATAGGCATTAGTGGTTGGACCCATTAAAACCTGTGAGATATTGTGAATTCCTTGTATCAACGCAACTGGTGCAACCGTCAGATTATAACGTTCACTCGAAAATTGCGTATTTCGAAAACTAATCGTATTGTAAAACCGTGTATTCGTAAAATTATTAAAGATTGGAATTTGGTGGGCATTGTCAAAGGAAACATTACTCAATACGCAGTTTTCGAAACGAGTATTTCCCAGCACGGTTCCATTGAAAGTGGTTTCTCTGAGACCAGTTCCATTGAAAGTAACCTGTTCGAGAATGGTTCCATTGAAATTGCATCCGACGATGCGAGTGTTTTCAAATATAACGTTTGTCAAACGTGTATTTCGTCCGAATGTGATATTTGTGAGATCACTTCCGGAGAAATGAATTCCATCTAAATTCGTGTTGTCGGGAATAATTATATTTGGAGATTGATTATTTCGTGTCCTTTGAATCTCTATTCCGCGTATGTGTCGTAAAAGAAAAGGAATATTGATGATTTGACTCAGTGGCAGTGATGATGGTCTTGTAAAATTAGCTATCTGAAATCGTTGTCTGTCGTAATTGTTGTTATTGTTAATATTGTTCCGGCGATTATTCTCTGTTATGCTGTTCGTTCTTTCTCGCGATCTACTTCTACTTCTTCTTTCACGCGATCTGCTTCTGCTTCTGCTTCTACTTCTACTTCTGCTTCTGCTTCTACTTCTGCTTCTGCTTCTACTTCTGCTTCTGCTTCTGCTTCTATTTCTACTTACTACTTCCTCCAAACGACGAAAACGATCCATGACGTATTTAAAAAAATAAAAAGAATGTTTCGTTCGAAAAAAAAAATATATAAGTTTCGTTTACACATAATTAATGTATTACAAAAAAAAAGCATCCCCTTTGTTTCTTTTTTTTTTATTTGGAAGAGAAAGAAGAAAAGAAAAACAAAACACGCAACATGAGTAATTTTTCACATCGAAACTCCGACTTGATTATATGAAAATGCATCCAGCAATCATATTTCAATGCAGAAGGTGACATGCATTCGTCAAACCATTCCATCAAATCCAAACAAGAAATGCCGGCTTCATACAAGGCATGGGATTTCATGAATTTGGCGGGCAAAGGATCCGATAGAATGGTTTGAATCGTGGTTTTTTGATGGTCTTGTAATCGTCTTCGAAAAGGACACGTATATTGCAACACATAGGTATGTAGATTCACTGTATGGGAATGCACAATGTGTTCGGGCACGTGAATATCACAGAAACGCGACAAAATGGGCGTTAACAATTTGTTTTTGTTTTCGACCACAATGAAAAACCGCGTATTGTAACTGAACAACTCGATGCACCGGCGCAACGCCGATTGGGCATCCACCGTCAAATGATGGGCATTCAACAGTACAATCGTTTTGAATTCGGTGCCTGCCTTGCTGGCAATATTCGTTTTGGCGAAGAATTTGATTTCGTCGCGAATGAATTGGATGCCCTTGCCATGACTGCAATTCACGGTGATGACGTGGGTTTTCAGTCGTTGACGATCTCCCTTGTAAATACGCTGGAGGAATTCTTTGACGAGAGTCAGTTTCCCGGCGCCGGAGGCGCCGTGGAAGATAATATGTGGGATTTTATTCAAAGCAATAAATCGATCCAATTTTCGCATGATTTCCGGATGCAATGGCAAGGGAGGCACCATCCATATGGACGAGGAAGAAGATGAAGAGGAAGCAGACGGAGAAGTCCATGTGTTTTTATTGTTTTGATTTCCTCCGATGAATGATGTCGTCGATGACGACGTTGGTGATTGTTGTGGTTGTGTTGTGCCAAAGAAAAAGGAATTGACACGATTGGAAGAGGAGGATGTATTATTGTAGAATGACATTTTTTTTGTTTTGAATATTTGTTTTTATTTTTATTTAAAAAAAAAATTAAAAATACAAATAAAAGAAAAGAAAAGAAAAGCAAGGTTTGGTTTGGTTTTTAACCTCTATTTACCTGGACTGATACACCGGTGTATTAGTTCAGGTTTATACAGTTTTTTTTTAATCTTTCATCTTTATTCAACCGCGAGGGTGTATTTTTTTTTGTTTCTTTGACAATCTAAGCCTCGACCGTTATGGAGCGTGGTTGAAGATTTGCCTCCGTCGTTGCCGCCGGGATCATGTCCAGAATCTGTTTGGACAATTGGGCCACATCTTCATTGCGGATGGCATGGGGAGCGTTGAATTTGGCAGACACATGATCGAATAAATTGTACTCATAAAATTCTTCGGTTTGTCCCCGGAATAAACGATTGCCCTTTTGACGACGGGTTCTTTTCACACGACGAATCATATTCAAACACGGATGTTTCATTTCGCGCAAGGGCATCATGATATTGAAATACATGTAATCGTACACTTTTTGGGGTCCATACAAGAATGGTCGGGGGTTGGGGTCGCCTTCTCTGGAAGGCAAGTGGATGCGCGACACGCCATAATTGTTGGCGAAATCTTCGTAGATTTCTTTGACCACACGAATTTGATCTTCGGAAAAGATTTCGGTTAAGACTCTGCTCCCGCCCCGAAGGGGCGGGCAGGAGTGGCAGCCTTCAGTAGACATAATTTTTAGAATCAAAAAAAAAGAATCAAAAAAAAAGGATGAAACAACAACAGAATGAAAAAATCAATTAATTAATTTATAATTGTTACAAGAAAACTTATACAACGAAACCCACCGAAATGCTGAAATCCGAGGAATCCATCGTCATGACAAATCCATGATAGGTCATATTCTCTCTTTCCATCGTGGAATACATGCGTGTCAAAATCTGAATGTCCGGCAAATAGACCATGTATGAATACGTGGCGTCGGATTTTTGGACACGGTCGAAAATGATGCCCCGATGGGTCTGGTCCAACCATTCGGGATGATTGCGGCATTGTGCCACTTTTTCACAATCCAATTGAACTTTGCGTATCGAACGCATCGTCACATTAATATAATCGATTTCCTGTTGCCAATGTTGCACGAAATCGATGGCCTCTTTCGATAAACTCTCGTGGAGTATGTACTTGAAAAACAAGATTTGATTCAATAAATCCGTCAAACGTCGAATAGGACTTGTCATTTGCAAATAGGGCGCTGCAGAAGATGACGACGACGACGACGACGTTGACAAGTCCACTTCTTCCCGCTTCGCTTGTTGAAAGGGAGTTACATATCTTCCCGTCGATCGTTTCCATCCAAAGATGGTTTGATGAATGTCGTTATTGTTGTTGTTATTGTCGCTTTTATCTTCATCACCCGTGTTGTTTTTTTCTGTTGTTGTTGTTGTTGTTGTGTTGTCCGTTTGTTGGATGCGATAAATACCTACTTGGACATCGGGTTGCATCATAACACGTGCACACTGCGAATTCATGAAAACCATCCAATAGGCAACGACGTCTTGGCTTTGTAATGTACTGGCATCCAATTCTTGAGTCACCTCATACAACAGACGATAGCCGGGCAGGGCATCCAAACCAAAGACATCATTGTAGGCCACATTTGCATCGATGCGTACTTGCACTCTCGCAAATGCAATAGAGGAGACATCAATGGTCCATTTGTTTTTGTTGTTGTTGTTGTTGTTTTTGTTGTTGTTGTTGTTGTTGTTGTCAATTTTAAAACCATTCACCGATATTGGTTGGTTTGCTGCCCCTGGGCAAGCGCATCGATTGTACCATTCCGGTCCTTCGGACCGTGAAAGATTAACGGAGAGACACAACGCATGTTTTGTCGAATCGTCGGCACGCAAACTGCACATTTCTTCACTCAACACGGAGGGGATCATAGGACGCCGATAATCGGGCAAATAAATCGTCGACACGCGTTTGGCAAACGATGTCCACAATTGCAAGCGTTCCATCCAATACACCACATCGGCTATATAAATATTGACACGCACCACATTTTTTTGGCCATCGTCCAAATAATAACATTGGAGAGCATCGTCCATGTCGGTGGATCCGGGGGGGTCAATGGTAAAGACTTTCTTACAGACTCGTTCTGCTTCGCTTGTCGAAGAGGGGAGGCTCTCAGAAGAAGAAGAAGAAGAAGAAGAAGACAACGATTCTGATAATAACGTCTCCCGTTGTTTCAAGACTTCTTTGAAACGTTTGAATCCATCATCCTCCGACATCAAATTGCGCGAATACAATTGGTATTCGTAATAGGGTTGCAATTGATTTGTGTCGCCCAAGACGGCCTCCAATATGCCAACGGGTAAAGGATGGGCATCGGACCACGACGCAAACCGGAACAATACGAATTTGTTCAACAATTTCTTTTGGAATCCGACTTTGGGACTATAAGGAATCAAAAATTCGGGCAAATACCGATCGCTCGGAATGCATTTGAATAGGAAACGTTTTGAGGATTTGTTTTTGTTTTTGTTTTTGTTTTTGTTTGTTTGTTGTTGTTGTGTGGATGAGGCCGTTTCTTTGCCATACGTTTGATTGTTGGACAAAACCAAAATGCCACTGAGCAATTGATGGCGTGTAGGTGAATATTCAAGTCTCCAATCACTTTGTTCGGTGGCCTCTTTTTTTAACCGCAAAACATCGCGTGTAAACAATTTGTTGGTCCATGGATGAAATGGTTGGGCAAAATAGACATTCAATTCTTCTTTGCCTGAAATATTGTTTAAAAAATTCCATGTTTGATAGGTTCGTTGGTGAACCATCAACACAATTTCTTTTTCCATTGTTTACTCTTTCTTTATTCACCTGCTCGTTTCCCTCGCAGGTTCACCACCAATTTTTCTTACGAAAAATTGCTTTAAAGATAAACTTTACAAACCTGAACTGATACACCGGTGTATCAGTTCAGGTGAATAGAGATTAAAGATACAATCTATATACACCGGTGTAGGTGAATAAAGGTTAATTTAATTATGATTTTGAATGGGAAATCTGTCCTATTTGTTGTGAAGCCAACTCGGATATAATAACAGAATGTAATCATTCGTATTGTGAAACATGTATCCGTGGTTGGTTGTTGGATGCAAACCATTCGTCTTGTCCTGCATGTCGCAGTGAAATTGCAAATAAACAATTTATAAGGTTGATTCTGAAATAATGAAATAAATGGAAAGGTAAGATCACCCCGACGCCATTGCTTGTGAAATTAATACAAAATCGTATATCTTCGGATTCGTTTCCAATGGAATGGTCGCAAAAAAAAATGAATGGCTGTAAAATGAAATGAATAAAATGAAATGATTATTCTCTCCAAAAAAAAAGTCGGGGGAGGGATCCTCCATTTTTTTATATGTTTTTGTTTTTATCGTTCTTTATATTGTTTTTTTTTCCCATCATAAGATTGAGTCTTTCAATCATAATTTAATCTTTATAAATAAAAGTTAATTATTTTGAAACTATTGAAACCCCATTGAATCTTTATTCACCTGCTCGTTTTACTCGCAGGTTTTAAAAGATAAACTTTACACCGGTGTATCAGTCCAGGTGAATAGAGGTTAAAAAGAAACACGAAAACAAAACAAACATGTCTTCTTCTTCTACAATCATGGAATATTATTCAGTCAAGGTGAATGTGGAGAAGAAACTTTTCATGGAACCCAATCGTTTGGCTTTCACACCCAATCGGAAATATTTCAAGAAATTCATGGAGAAGAATCTGGAATTGGTGATTTGCCAACACGATGAAAATTCCCAAGAGTTGAAAAGTGTGGCATTGCCAAATTTGTTTATGTTGGGCAAGTTGGTAAGTTCGCAGCCACTTTTGGAGAACAGAACGCAGGAGGTACAACTACGTAATGAAGAGGAAAGAAAGGAAAAAGATGAAAATGTTGATTCGTTTGTCTTGAATATGCCAACTTTACAGGCATATGATTCGTTATTGCATGGAATGGAAGCACAAATCTTATCTTTGACTACGACGTCATGGACCACGTCATTGCCGGATTATATTCCCTTGGGAATCATCTCCAATTCGCACCAAGGACTCGTGAAAACGGTTATGTATTGGAAATTGCCCGACTCCATCCGATCTCCATCATCGCCGTTTTTGCGTCGATTGGCACTAATCAAGAGCGAACATGATGTGAATGTGTTGCGTTATCACATTCATTGTCAATCCGTGTATCAGGCGATCTTTACGTATGCCGATTTATTGGAGGCCATGGATTATTTGTATATTCATTTTTTGTGAAAAATAAAATTATATAAATTTGTAATTTTTAATCTTTATTCACCTGCTCGTTTCACTCGCAGGTTCACCACCAATTTTTCTTACGAAAAATTGCTTTAAAGATAAAACTGTATAAACCTGGACTGATACACCGGTGTATCAGTCCAGGTGAATCGAGGTTAATTATTTTTTATTTTCATTCTTTCAAAACAACGCAAACCTTACAAAAAACACAAACAACACAAACAACAAACAACAAATAACAAACAAAATGCAATCTTCTTATTTGGTGATTGTGGAATCTCCGTCCAAATGTGCAAAAATTGAAAAATATTTGAACGAGGGCGATCCTCTCCATCAATACAAATGTATTGCTAGCAAAGGTCACATTCGTGAAATGGATTGCAAAGCGGGCATGGCGTATTTGACGTCGGTATTTAGTGGTAGTGGCACCGATAAAACCAAGAAACCCACCAATAAAAGCAGCACTAGCAGCAGCACTAGCAGCAGCACTAGCAGCAGCACTAGCAGCAGCACTAGCAGCAGCACTAGCAATAGCAAAAAGAAACAAAAAACGGACGCTTCTCCATCTCCGATTTATGTGGAAATAGAAGCGAAAAAATCCCACATCCAAGACATGCGACGTCAAGTCCGTGCGTATTTGCCCGATCATATTTTGTTGGCCACCGACGATGATCGCGAAGGCGAGGCCATTGCATGGC
>JACCDZ011005976.1_pt1 | contig 13386 bp, 11 predicted proteins | sample 7449551 | NCBI WGS metagenome assembly JACCDZ01 (sample SAMN15323452, study PRJNA562643) | freshwater metagenome | isolation source: river surface water | place: USA:Blue River Watershed | collected 2017-08-18
CGGCGCTGCTGTCGCGCAGTTGCACGCCGCTACCGCAGGCGATGTCGACGAAGCTGTGCAAGCAGCTGAGCAAGCCCGCTTGCAACCTGCTTGGGCCAGACTCATGCCTCATGAACGTGCGGGCGTTATGCACCGCATTGCCCAGGGCATCCGCGAAAAAGGCCAAGCACTGGCCCAGTTGCAGCGTCTGGACAATGGCACACCCATCAAGGAGTGCCGGGCGCTGGTGGCCAGCGCGGCAGGTACCTTCCAGTACTTTGCCGCCGCTGCGGAAACCTGGGAAGACGCGGTCACCCCCGCGCGTGGCGATTTTCTGACCCTGCGCGTGCACGAGCCCTTGGGTGTGGTCGGAGCCATCACGCCCTGGAATTCACCCATTGCCAGCGAAGCGCAAAAAATGGCCCCGGCCTTGGCGGCTGGTTGCGCCATCGTCATCAAGCCAGCAGAGATCACGCCGCGCATGGCCATCGAGCTGGCGCGCATTGCGCAGCAGGCGGGCGTGCCGGATGGTATCGTGAGCGTTTTGCCGGGCAAAGGCTCGGTGGTGGGCGATGCGCTGGTGCGCCACCCGCTGGTCAAGCGCATCGCCTTTACCGGCGGCACGGCCGTGGGCATGGGCATTCAGCGCCTGGCTGCAGAAAAGCTCATGCCGACTTCGCTGGAGCTGGGCGGCAAATCACCGACCATCGTGTGCGCCGATGCCGACCTGGACCATGCAGTGGCGGGGGTGGTGTATGGCATCTTCAGTTCCTCGGGCGAGTCCTGCATTGCCGGCTCGAGGGCATTTGTGCATGCCTCGGTCTATGACGAATTCAAATCGCGCTTGCTGGCCGCGGTCAAAGGGCTGCGCGTGGCTGACCCGGCACTGGAGAGCACCCACATGGGGCCACTGGTCAACCGAGGCCACCGAGATTCGGTCGAGCGCTATGTGCAGCTGGGCCGCGACGATGGCGGCCGCATCCTGTGTGGCGGTGCGCGTCCGCAAGGTGGTTATTACGACCAGGGCAGCTATTACTTGCCCACGGTGATCGAGGGTCTGGCTAACACAGCCCGCATGTGTCGCGAAGAGATTTTTGGCCCAGTGCTGGCGCTTTTGCCCTGGAGCGATGAGGTCGACCTGATCACTCAGTGCAATGACAACGATTACGGCTTGGCCTCGGGGATCTGGACGCGCGACTACAAAGCCGCATGGCGGATCGGTCGAGCCCTGCACACCGGCACTGTGTGGATCAATACTTACAAATTGTTTTCGGTCAGTACACCCTTTGGTGGCGTCAAACTGAGCGGCACGGGTCGTGAAAAAGGCCGCCAGGGCATCCTCGAATACACCACGCAAAAAAGTTTTTACTGGGGCATGAACGATGCCCCCATGCCTTGGGCGCTGCCATGAAAAAAGATTTCCTGAAAATACTGGTGCTGTGCAAGTTTGTCTGCCTGTGCATGGCCGCTTTGTCCGTTAACGCCCAAGAACGCTTGACCATCGTGGCACCGTTTCCGCCCGGCGGTCCCGTCGATGTGCTCTCGCGCATCTTGGCCGATGGTCTGCAAAAGAAAAGCGGCCTCACGGCGGTGGTTGAAAACCTGCCCGGCGCAGCAGGCAATCTGGGCATCGACAAGGTCAAGCGCGCCAAGCCTGACGGCAAGACGCTGCTGGTGGTGCCTGCGGGTAACCTGACCATCAACCCCACACTGATGCCCAATTTTCCGTTCAACATCGAGCGTGACTTTGTGCCTGTGACCATGCTGGCCAAGGCGCCCAATGTTCTGGTGGCTGCAACAGCAAGCAAGCTGAGCAGCGTGCGTGAACTGGTTGCCCAAGCCAAGGCGCGTCCTGGCACCTTGTCGTATGCCTCGCCTGGGGTGGGCAGCGGCTTGCATTTGGCAGGTGAGTTGTTCAAGCAACAAACCGACACCGACTTGTTGCATGTGCCCTACAAAGGCACGGGCCCGGCCCTCAACGATGTGTTGGGCGGCACTGTGCCCCTGATGTTCAGCAACCTGCCGGCCACACTGCCCCACATCAAGAGCGGCAAGCTGCTGGCGCTGGGGCTCACGGACAGCGCACGCAGCCCGGTGGCACCCGACATTCCCACCCTGGCTGAGCAAGGCGTGAGCGGTGTGCTGGTCACTTCCTGGTATGGCCTGCTGGCCCCGGCTGGCACACCGGCTGCCGTGGCCGAGCAGTTGGCCAAGGACGCCGCCGACATCCTGGCCCAGCCTACGGTGCGCGAACAACTGCGCGCCCAGGGCCTGAGCGATGCCACGCAAAAACCCGCAGAATTTTCGGCCCACATCCGGGCCGAGACCCAGACCTGGGCGCGCATCATCAAGGCTCGTGGCATCGTGGCCGAATGAGGAGCTGATACATGGACTTGGGCATTGCCGGAAAAAAAGCCTTGGTGTGTGGGGCCAGTGCTGGGCTGGGCTACGCCTGTGCTCAGGCCTTGGTGCGCGAAGGGGTGGATGTGCTGATCGTGGCGCGTACCGAAGCTGCTTTGATGAGCGCCGCTGAGCGCTTGCGCAGCATGGGCGCGGGCGCTGTGCAATGTGTGGCCGCAGACGTGACCACCACAGTTGGCCGAGCGCGCATCTTTGCGGTGCAGCAAGCGTTTGACATCGTGGTCACCAATGCAGGTGGTCCGCCGCCTGGCGATTTTCGGCACTGGGACCGTGACATCTGGTTGCGCGCCATCGAGGCCAATATGCTTGCGCCGATCGAGTTGATCAAGGCCACGGTGGACGGCATGATGGCACGCGGTTTCGGTCGTATCGTCAACATCACGTCCAGTGCAGTTAAGTCGCCAGTCGATGGTCTGGGTCTGTCCAATGGCGCACGCAGCGGGCTCACTGGCTTTGTTGCTGGTTTGGCGCGCACCACTGTGGCCCGAGGCGTGACGATCAACAACCTTTTGCCTGGCACGTTTGACACCGCGCGTTTGGCAGGCAATTTTGCGGCGCAAGCCGCACGCCAAGGCATCAGCACCGAGCAGGCTATTGAGGCACGCTTGGCCAAACACCCAGCGCACCGGTTTGGTCGCCCCGATGAGTTGGGCAACACCTGTGCCTATTTGTGCAGTGCGCATGCCGGTTACATCAATGGTCAGAACATTCTGCTGGACGGCGGATCCTTCCCGGGTGTCTTTTGACGCACCACTGACTTCGTATTCCAACCTTTCAGGAATTTGGACATGACCTTGCGTTTGAACATTGGCATCGTAGGCGCTGGCATTGGTGGCTTGACGGCCGCCATCGCCTTGCTTAAAGCGGGGCACACCGTCACGGTTTACGAGCAGGCTGCGCAATTCATGCGAGTCGGTGCAGACATCAACCTCACGCCCAATGCGGTGCGGGCCCTGGACGGTTTGGGTGATGCGGTGGCACAAGGCATCCGCGCCAGTGGTGCACGGCCGACTTTCCGCATTAGCCGCGATTGGGATACGGGTCTGGAAACCTCGCGTCTGCCCATGGGCGACACGGCCGAGCAGCGCTATGGCGCGCCCCAGCTGACCATCCACAGGGCCGATGTACTGGCGGTTTTGGCCAATGCGGTACCCAGTGAATGCGTGGTTTTTTCAAAACGCCTGCGCAGCTTGACGCAACGCGAGGCGGGTGTACAACTTGTGTTTGAAGACGGCCAGCAAGCTTGCCACGACGTGGTGCTTGGGGGTGATGGTATCCACTCCAAAGTGCGCAGTGCCTTGTTTGGTGAAGAGCAGCCACGCTTTACCGGTGTGGTGTCGTTTCGCGCCGTGGTCCCCACGGACAAAGTGCGCCAGGTGCCCGAGATCGATGCCTTCACCAAGTGGTGGGGCCCCAATCCGCAAAGCCAGATCGTGACCTTCCCGCTCAACCGTGGCCGCGACACTTTCATTTTTGCCACCACGGGGCAAGATTCCTGGCACGAAGAATCCTGGACCAGTCCAGGCGATGTGAACGAATTGCGCAGTTTCTATCGCGACTACCACCCCGATGCCCGCGCCTTGCTGGACGCCTGCGACAGCGTGCTCAAAAGCGCCTTGTACGAACGTGAACCCTTGCCGCAGTGGTCGGTTGGGCGTGTGAGTTTGCTGGGCGATGCTTGCCACCCGATGCTGCCTTTCATGGCGCAAGGTGCTGGCATGGCCATCGAAGATGGTGTGGTGGTAGCGCGTTGTCTGTCGCAGGTGCAGCAATTGACCGATGTGGCCTCGGTCCTGCAGACCTATGCATCCTTGCGCCAGGGGCGCACGGCTGAAATCCAGATTGGCTCACGCGGCAACCAGTGGATGAAGACCCAAGGCAATGCTGATGGCGTGTACGGCTACGACGCTTGGGGCGTGCCGTTGGTGGGCTGAGACGCAGGCCAGACTCAGTGGTGCAGGCCGTGCTCAGATGTCCAGCACCAACCGTTCGCTCTTGCAGCCTGACACGCAGACCATCATGACTTTGTTGCTGGCGTGTTCGGCCGAGCTCAGCACCATGTCCCGGTGATCGGGTATGCCTTCAATCACCCGCGTTTCGCAGGCACCGCAAATGCCTTCTTCGCAGCTGAAGGGCACGTTGGCGTTCAAGGCAAGCAGCTGCTGGTGAAGCGTGGAGCCGGGACCGACCTCAAAGGTTTTGCCGCTCTTGCGCAGTTCCACAGTGAAGCTGCTGCGCGCGTCCTCAGCGGCTTTGACTTCGACTGCCGCAAAGCGTTCGATGTGGGCATTGACATAGCCCAGTTCTGCGCAGATTTTTTCAAACGCATCCAGCAACACCGCCGGCCCGCAGGCGTAGTAATGGCTTGTGTTTTGTGATGTGCGTGTGGCGAGCAAAGCATGCAGGTCAGGCGGCCCACCGGCCTCGTCGTCAAAGTGCCAATGCACGGGGCATTCCAAGGTGCCCAGGTCGTCTCTGAAGGCTGCAGCTGCGCGTGAACGCGCCAAATAAATGACCTCGAATGAGCGCCCTAACGCTTGCAAGCGGCGCGCCATGCTCAGGATGGGGGTGATGCCGATGCCGCCTGCGATCAGCACCGAGTGCTGTGCTTCTTCATGCAGGGGAAAGTGGTTGCGCGGTGCGCTGATGTTCAGCACCGTGCCCACACGCAGTTGCTCATGCACACAACGCGAACCGCCCCGGCTGGCCTTGTCTTTGAGCACGCCCAACAGGTAGCGGTGCCGCTCGCGGCTGTCGTTGGCCAGCGAGTAACTGCGTACCAGTCCGGTTGGCAGGTGCAGATCGATGTGGGCTCCGGCTTCAAAAGCTGGCAGGTTCTCACCCGGCATGGGGTGAAGTTCCACGCTGATGATGTCCTGGGCTTCGTGTCTCAGGGTGTGGACCCAGACTTTCAAGTTGCTCATGTCAAGCGGTGTCTTTGCTCAGTTGCTCCGTGGCCAGTTTGCGCAGGTGACGGCGCAGCCGAACGATGCCCATGTCGTGGGCGTACAGGTGTTCGCGCTTGTTGGCATCGGGCTCCATGTTTTCCACCGCCACACGGTCTTGCTCCAGCACGTTCCAGTGGCGCTGCTCCAAACGGTTTTTGTACAAGAACCGCCAAGTGTCGCGTTGCCAGCCTTCTACCTTGCGGCAGCGCCAGTGGAAGACGCCGGCCACGCGGTTGGTGATTGGGGTGTAGCTGCCGATGATGGTGAAATTGCCGCCAGGGCCACCGGTCTTGGGGTAAGGAATTTCCAGGCGCATCAGGTGGATGCCGGTGTCCAGCCATTCGGTCCAGTCAAAGTTCACATCGCGCTGGTGCTTCTTTTCAAAGATGAAACCGTTGTCGAGTTCACGGATCTGGAACTCGGCGGTCATGTCGCCTTCGGCCATGGTGTGGGACTGCTTGTGCAGGTAGGCCCCGTGCATGGGGTCCATCACGTTGTCGATCACGTAGCGGTAGTCACCTCCCCACTCTGTGTAGCACAGGAAAGATGACCACTCGGGTGAGGTCAGTTGCTCGGGCAGGCGCAAGGGTGGCGCAACGTCGAGCGCTGCATTGCGGGCGTTGTATAAAAAGATGGCGCCATTCGATTCTGCGGTGTGAAAACTGCGGGTGGGGCGTGAGCCTTCGAGCTTGCAGCCCGGGCTGCCGGGGACGCGCATCACGGTGCCGTCTTGGCGCACTTCCACGCCATGGTAAGGGCAGGCGATGCGATCGCCCAAGATGACCCCCAGCGACAGTGGCGCACCTCGGTGAGGGCAGTGGTCTTCGAGCGCATGGACTTTGCCCGTGGCGTCCCGCCAAAGCGCAATTTTGTAGCCCAGGCGGCGCAGCGAAATCGGATTGTCTTTGACAAAACTGGTGGGGCACACCGGAAACCAGAGGTCTTTCAATCCGACTTCCAGGGCTGCGTCGACGGGGTCGAGCTGAACGTTGATGACGTGCGCATTCATGGGTTTTCCTTGTGCTTGCATCAGTCTGCGGCCAGGCGGGCCATCTCTTGCTGGTAGGTCTCGGTTGTCCAGGGTTGACCGTTGGGGCCGGAGGGGCCGGCGGTGTTCAGGTATTGCACCAGGCCGGACAGGTCATGGATGCCTGCTGCAAAGGCGCGCTCGATCGAGTCGCCCAGCAGGCTCTCGTAGCTTGTGGGCGCCGCAAAGCGGGCTTGGTGGGTGTCGTTGTAAAGCGCAGCAGGGTGGTGTGCCATGGATAAAACTCCGTATTGCTGTATAGATATGTGGCTGATCAGGTCTTGGGTTTGTCGGTCATGAAGCGGCCACTGGGTGCTGCTGCATCTTTTTGCCGACGGGTTTGTCCGTCGATGCCGCCTTTGATGGCCCATTCGGCAAACACCGTTGGGCCGGGCGTGAACTCGCGGGGCTGCCAGGACTCGGTCAACTCGTCTTCGTCAGCGTAGTACTCGACCAAGGCGCCAGCGGGGCTCACGAAATACCAAAAGATGGCTGATGAAATCGGGTGGCGCCCCGGACCTAGCTCGGTGTCCCAGCCGCAGCGCGACATGTGCAAGCCACCGCCAAAAACCTCATGGTGATCACGCACTGTGAAAGCCACATGGTTCAGACCATTGCGTGCCTCTGGCAGTTGTAATAAAAATAAATCATGGTGACCACCACGCGCAGCGCAGCGCAAGAAGTGACCACGGCCAGGGTATTGGTCTGACAACACAAAACCCAGCAGGTCCTGGTAAAAGCGTGAAACCCTCTCGAGTTCTTTCACGAAGAACACGACATGCCCAACCTCAATGGGTTGGGCCCGGTCATAAGCTTGGCTGGGCTGGTTGGTGCGGGGGCGATCAGACCACGTGTTGACTTTTGTGCATTCGAGCTCGAGGGTTTTCTTTTGGCTCAATTGCACACGCACTGCCAGGCCGCTAGGGTCTGTGCAACCGATGCGTGGACCTTGCTGTACAAAGTTGGGCTGACTTTTCAGGCTTGCCGTGTAGTGCGCCATGTCCGCGTCGCTCGCCACGCCCCAGACTACTTCACGCAAAGTCGGGTCAGCTTCGACGCCTTCAGGTAGCCCAGGTGTGTCGGAGTGCGCCACGATCACACGGCAAGCGTTGAGCGATTCATAGACAAGGCGTGTAGGCGTCTCTTCAACCAGGGTCAGGCCCCAGTCCAAGAAGAATTGCTTGCAGCGTGCAAGGTCTTGAGCGCCAAAGGTGATTTCGTCAATGCCAAGAATGCTCATATGTTTCTTTAGTAAAACAATGTTTCAATATTGAAACGAAACTACATTATTTGCATTGTCGTAAGGTGGGTCAATAGAAATCCGACTGTCGAAGTGGGTTTTGAGCTTCAAGCAGGGAAAAACCACAGCAGGCCTGCAGTCATCGTCAGATAGCGTGCGAATTTGCCCAAGGCCATGTAGAGCGTGCAGGGCCACAGCGGCATTTGCAACCAGCCCGCCACGGCGCACAGCGGGTCGCCAACGCCCGGCAGCCAGCTGAGCAGGCAAGCCTTGGGCCCCAGCTTTTCCAGCCAAGCCATGGCCCGGACATGTTGGGCCGAGTTGCGCCAGCGCTGCGACACTTGGCGTGAGCCCCAGCCCATCCACCAACTGACCATGCCGCCCAGTGTGTTGCCCACCGTGGCCACGGCGATGGCCGACCAGAACAAGTCGGGGTTGAGTTTGACCAGGCCAAACACGGCAGGCTCTGAGCCCAGCGGCAGCAGCGTGGCCGAGATGAAAGACACCACAAACACGGTGCTCAGGCCGAATTCGGGCAGGGCCAGCCATTGCAAGAGGTCATTGAGCCAAAGTTCCATGCGGGCCAGTGTAGCGGGCCCTGTCAGCCTGATCCGTTGGCCAGTGGCCTTCTGTGTGGCTGTACCTTTCAGTCTGAGTTGAATTTGATGAATTGAATGTATTTAGGTTTTCTTTAGGGGCCTAAAATCAAAAAATGTAAAATCAAATGATTGTTTTTTGAAGCCCAAAGCCCCAAAGGGAGTTGTCGATGATGCGAAAAAGAAAAGGCGGCATGCACTTGTGGCGATGGTCGCTTCTGGCGTGTGCTGTTCAGGCCACCTTGGCCAGTGCAGCAACGAACGAGTTTCTGGACATGTCGCTCGAAGAGCTGGTGGATTACCGCTTGATGTCGATGTCCCGAAAAGAGCAGCGGGTGGCCGATATGGCCGCTGCGGCCTATGTGATTTCCGCTGAAGAAATTCGCCGCTCCGGTGCGCAGTCCATTCCCGAAGCCTTGCGCATGGTGCCGGGGCTTAATGTGTCGCAGATCAGCCGTAACCGCTGGGCGGTCAGCTCCCGTGGTTTCAACGAGCGGTTTTCCAGCAAGCTGCTGGTGCAAGTCGATGGCCGCAGCGTTTACTCGCCTTTGTTTTCGGGCGTGCTGTGGGAGACACAAGACACTGTCATGGAAGACATCGAGCGCATCGAAGTCATCCGGGGGCCTGGTGCGGCCTTGTGGGGCACCAACGCCATGAATGGCGTCATCAACATCGTGACCCGGTCTGCGGCCGCGAGCCAAGGCACCATGGTCAGCACCACGTTCGGCTCGGGTCAACTCGCGTCGACTTCCTTGACCCATGGGGGGACGCTGGCGCAGGGCGGTCATTTCAAGCTGTATGGCAAAGCCAGCTCCATGGGCGGTACCCTGGAGCGTGACTCTGGCTTGATGGGCGTCGATGGTTCGCACCAAAAGCGATTGGGCGTCAAGTTGGAGCCGCAAGTCGATGGCGGACAGTTGAGCCTGAAAGCCGAGATCTACCAGGACCGTTCCAAAGACTATTGGGGCACGCCCTCGGTGTTGGCCTACAGCGATCCGACCACCCCTTTTGCCCGCAGCAGTGCCTTGGCGGATTTGGGCGAAGGGGCCGCATTGCAGGCCCGGTATGCGTGGAAGAGCGTCGACGGTGCCGAGAATGTGTTGCAGGCTTCGGTGGACAAGGACCGCTCAATCCATACGGGCATTTGGGGGGCGGGCACGGGCGCCAGCAAACCACTGGCTGATGCCCCCTACCTCTTGCAGATGGGCGGAGAAAAGACGGACCTTGATGTCGATTTCCAGCAACGCAACGTTCGCGGGGATCATGACTTCATCTGGGGCCTGAACCTGCGCTACACCACAGACAGTTTGCTGCTGCCCACATCGCCGTATTTGTTGCTCGATGGCAAAAGCCAGCGCTTCAATTACAGCGCTTTTGTGCACGATGAAGTGACCCTGGTGCCCGATCGCTTCAAGCTGATCTGGGGCTCCAAGTTCGAAAAAGACGGATTGACGGGCTTCAACATCCAGCCCAATGTGCGTGCGCTGTACACGCCAGGTCAAAACGAGGCGTATTGGGGCGCCTTGTCGCGTTCGGCACGCTCCTCGCGGCGCACCGAAAGTCTGGCCACGCTGGACATCAGTGCGCAAGATGCCGCCAATTTGAATGCGATGACCGGCTTGAATCTGCACGCCAACATGCTGACGGCGGTCACCCAAGTGAAGCCGCTGACCAACGCGTCATTGAAAGCTGAACAAGCGCTCAGTCTGGAAGGCGGTTGGCGCAAGCAGTTTTCCAACTTCCTGAGCGTGGACACCTCCCTGTTTGTGACCGATTACAACCATTTGCGCGGCGCCCGCATGCTGAGCAACCCGGTTTCAGGCTTGCCTGAAGCATTGGGCTGTGTGGCGGTGTCTGCGCCTGGTGTGTGTTATTTCACGATGGCAGGCTACAACACCAATCTGGACAAAGCACGTTCCTGGGGCGGTGAGTTCTCGGTGGAGTGGCACCCTCAGACATGGTGGAAAGTTCAGACCTCCTACAGCTATTTGCGTGTCAAGGGTGAGCATTCAGGCGATCCATTGGGGGACGTCCAGGTGAATGTTTTTGAAAACAGTGCACCACGCCATCAGTTCTCGCTGCAAAACAATTTCAGCCTGTCCAACGACCTGAATCTGAATGTGCGCTTGCGCTACAACTCGGAGACGGCGCATTACACCTTGAACAGCCCGACTTCGACCCGCCTGGGACCCTATACAGGCTTGGACATGCGTCTGGCCTGGCAAGCGAGCCGCAACATCGAGTTGTCGGTGCAAGGGCGTAATTTGCTCAAAGACCGGCACACCGAATTCATCAACATCTTCCCCGTGACCCGCGCCTACGACATACAACGCAGCGCGCTGGTTCAAGCGGTGGTTCGTTTTTGAAGGACATGACCATGAACATGCACCTTCAATACATCTCTGCAGCCACGCGCTTTCTGGCGCAATGCCTGTGCGGCCTGATCGGTACTTTTGCACTGACTGTGAGTGCCCAGCCGGACATGCAAACAGCTGACCGCATCAAAGCGGCCTATGTGTACAACTTCGCTAAGTTCGTTGAAATGTCGGGCACCGATGACAAGGCCATTCGCCTGTGTGTGGTGGGCAAGGATGACCTCAACGGGGCCATGCTGAGTTTGAACCGCCGCATGGCGCAAGGCCGCGAAATCCTGGTGCGCAAAGACGTGCCGATGGACCAGATCAAGGACTGCGCCATGGCGTTCATTGGCGAGAGCGACGCACGCCTTTTGTCTGCTGCCGCACGGCAGTTGGGTAATTCGCAAGTTTTATTGGTCAGCGATGCTCGCCAGGCCATGGACTTGGGGGCACACTTGTCACTGGTTTTCAGCGACGACCGCGTCGAGTTCGATGTGAACTTGCTGAACTTGCAAAAATCCAACATCAAAGCCAGCAGTCAAATGCTGAAATTGGCCCGAGCCGTGATCCGGTAAAAACCTTGTACAGTGCTGCGGATGAATTTTTGGCGTCGAGAAAGACTTTTGCATCTGCCCATGCAGCAGAAGCTCAACCACATCTTGGCGCTGGGGATTTGGTGCGTTTTGCTGCTGTTCTTCGTGGTCACCTCGCTGTGGCAGGCCAGCCAGACCTTGCAAGCCACACAGGCGGCCGCCAAAAGTCTGGCCGAGTTGGCCGCCGAGAGCAATGCAGCGGCTGTCCGTTTTGATGACCAAGCGGGCGCCCAAAAGCAGCTGGAGATTTTTCGGCACATCCAGAATGTGGAGATGGTGGACATCTATGTCGACCCTGCCCGCGCCAAACCTTTTGCGCATTACCCGGTGCTCAAGGCGGGGGCTCGCCCACTGGAGGCCGTCCCCTCTGAGCTGATCAAGGGGGAGCGCACGTCGCTTCTCACTTTCAGTCGTTACACCATCCGCTTGCCCATCGTGCAAGACGGCGAGCACATCGGCGTGGTCGTGGTGCGCACCCGCTTGGACGATTTCTGGTGGGACATCGCCATCACCTTGCTGGTGGCCGTGGTGGCCATGTGGCTGGCCTACACCTTGGTGCGCCACTTCCTGGGGCGCTGGATTGCGGTGATCATTCAGCCCGTTCTGGACTTGGCCGGTGTGATGGGGCGCATCACCCGTGTGCACGATTACAGCCAACGTGCCCAAGTTCAAAGTCAGGATGAGATCGGGGAACTGGTGGCTGGTTTCAACTCCATGCTGGACCAAATTGAGCACAAGGACAAAGCCCTCGGCCAATACAGCCAGGAGCTTGAATCCGAGGTGCAAGCCCGCACGGCCGAGTTGTTGCTGGCCAAAGAGCATGCCGACGCTGCCAACCGCGCCAAGAGTCAATTCTTGGCCAACATGAGCCATGAGATCCGCACGCCCCTCAACGGTTTGATCGGTGTGTCGGAGTTGCTCGGTTCTACCGAGCCGACCGAGCAGCAGAAAAAGCTCATCAGCATGATCAGCTCGTCTTCGTCGACCTTGTTGTACCTGATCAACGACATCCTCGATTTTTCGAAAATCGAAGCGGGCATGCTCCACCTCGAAAAAGTGCCTTATGGGCCCGAGCTTGCCGCCAAGCAGGTGTGCGCCTTGTTCGAGCCGCATGCGCAGGACAAAGGTCTCAAACTGGTGTTTCAGCCGCCCGGCGATGGTTCGGCCTTGATGATTTTGGGCGACCCGCACCGCTTCACTCAGATCATCAGCAACCTGATTTCGAATGCTGTCAAATTCACCGAACACGGCCAGGTGACCGTGAGCCTGAGTCACACGGTTCAAGAAGATGGTCAGATCCGTGTGCGGTGCACCGTGCAGGACACCGGCATTGGCATCAGCGAAGCAGAAGCGCAGCGCTTGTTCAGTGCTTTTTCGCAAGCGGACATTTCGATGGCGCGGCGTTATGGCGGCAGCGGTTTGGGGCTGGTCATTTCGCGCCAGCTGGCCGAACTCATGGGCGGACAGGTGGGCTTCAGCAGCCAGCAGGGACAAGGCTCGAGCTTCTGGTTTGAAGTGTGTGGACCGCGCCTCAAAGACATGCCGGTCGAGTCCAACGCCCACGTGGCGCAAGTGCCGCTGTCGCTCGATTGCACCGTGTTGATCGCAGAAGACAACGATGTGAACCGTGAAATTTTGGTCACCATGCTCAAGGCGGCCGGTTGCCGCATCCTGCAGGCCCACAATGGTCAGGAGGCGGTTGAGCTGAGTGCGTCCGAGCCCTACGACATCATCTTGATGGACGTGCAAATGCCCCAGATGGACGGCATCGCGGCCACCAAGGCCATTCGTGCCAGAGAGATGGCCTCAGGCGAGGTGCGCAAACCCATTTTGGCGCTGACCGCCAATGCCCTGGCCGATGACAAAGCCAATTGCCTGGCCGCGGGCATGGACGATTACCTGACCAAACCCTTCATGCGCCGGCAGATCCTCGAGTTGATGGCCAGGTGGTTGCGTCAGCCGCAAGTGGCGGAGCCCGTGAGCCGTTCTTGAGTGCTTTCGCCTCGTTCTGAGGCGGGTGTTTTTGCTTAACACACCCAGCTTTCATTTGCTGAAATATTAAGCAATTACAATCGTGCCTCCTTTTTAAGCAAACCCCCTTTGAGTCCACCCCCAGTCATGCAGATTGGCCCTTACCTATTGCCGAACAACTTGTTTGTCGCCCCCATGGCCGGGGTGACGGACAGGCCGTTTCGCCAGCTGTGCAGGCAGTTCGGGGCGGGCTA
>JACCDZ011553509.1_pt1 | contig 13382 bp, 13 predicted proteins | sample 7449551 | NCBI WGS metagenome assembly JACCDZ01 (sample SAMN15323452, study PRJNA562643) | freshwater metagenome | isolation source: river surface water | place: USA:Blue River Watershed | collected 2017-08-18
CTCATAAATCAATGACTGAGCTATGTGGAGTAAGTGCCATGCTGACAAAGGCCTGTCCGATTTTTTATGAAGTTTATTTAAACAGTGAGTTTCTAATAAAAAGTGAGTCTAAGTTTTCTCATTAATGATTTTTAAAAATGATTTTAAAGTTTTTTGTTATTGTTTTAGTTTTTTTCTCTCATAGTCTTTATTCTTGCGAATTAGAAAAGATTAGCACTATTGATTTTGCCAAGAAATGCTTCATTCAAAGAAATAGTACTCTTTCATCACTAAAGACGCAGAAACAAGAGGAGAAAGCTCTTCTTTTTAAAGGCTTAAAAAAAACTGACGTCATTACTATTCACAAATACATTTCAGGCGAATCTAAAAAAATTAATGAAATTCTTTGGAATAGAAATATCGAAAAATATCCAAGAATTGCAAAAAAGGTAGAACGCTTAAACATTGCCCTGGAAAAAATTTCATCAGAAGATATTCTTCTTCACCGCGGTCTCTACTTGCCTGAAGAATTCATTGAAAATTATCAAATAGATCATGTTGTCACTTGGAAAGGTTTTACTTCTACTTCGTTAAGCTATAATCTATTTTTTGTAACTAATATTCGTTTTTTCATTATTGCTCATTCTGCTAAAAAAGTTTGGCCAATTTCACCTATGCCAGAAGAATGGGAATACCTAATCGCAAATAATACTTCATTCAAAGTATTAGATATGAAAAAAACGTATTACAAGAAAAAGGGATTAGTGCATGAAGTACTTCTTAAAGAGTTATAACTTATCTCCAATTTTTTATCTTTGTTTATCATTACAAGTTTCAGCAAATGAGTTGATTCCTTCAACTGCAACAAATACAGATCATCGCTTTGAATCTTGTCTTTTTAATGCCAAATGGGAATGTATTGACCTTGAAAGAGTTCCTGAAAAACTTGGTTTTCATGAATCAATTTTAAAAGCAACTTTTGGCGATCAGTTTATTCCAAGAAAAGACTTAAAAGAATGTGGAACAGACGGAACAATTGCTGAAAAAATCAAAGACTGCTCTTTGAAGAATTCTCAATGGGCCACTTACGATGGTCCAAAAGCTGGAAATGAGAATGAAGCTGTTTGGAGTTTAGTGACCGTTCTTAAAAAGCAAAATCAATTTGAAGTCTGGCTAGATCAAAAAACAAATAGGTTATGGTCAGATAAAACTCAAGCGTCTTATAACTGGTATCGAGCTGTCGGTTACGCTAAACCAAAAGATATTTCTATTTTAGAGTCACAATTTGCAGCAGAGCCTGGTTTAAAAGATACTTCTGCTCCTTTTAAAATCAATGTTATCTTACAACCTAAAAATCCGATCAGTGTTTGCACTTCTCCTAAAGAGTTAAGTTTAAAAAATGAATTTCATTACACTTATGAAGGACCGACAAAAGAAAATTTAGATTTTAAAGGAAATCTCAATGAAGAGAGTGTTTCCTGGAGTGTTCCTTCTCGTGACGACTGGATGATGGCGGAAGTGAATGGAATAAGAAAAGTTCTTCCTAATATGGATTACAAATTTTGGAGCTCTACAACTGGCTCTGATTATCGCAATAGTTCTTGGATTTATTCTGGAGACTATGGAACATTTGATGGAAGTGACAAGCATGTTTCTAATTACGTTAGATGCATTGGAAAGGTTAAATAATGTCTTATCTTGACCTCAACACTTCTTTCAATGAATCCCTTATAAACCAAGAATTTGATTACTGCATTGTTGGTTCAGGTCCTGCAGGTCTTACTCTTGTTAGTGAACTTGCTAAAGATACAAATGCAAAAATTTTATTAGTCGAAGCTGGTGGATTGTCACTTGAAGAGAAATCTCAAAATCTCTACAAGGGTAACTCTTTTAATTTGAAAAATGATAAAAACAAAATGGGATTAAATGATAAAGACTATCTTTCATCATCTCGTCTTCGCTATCTAGGTGGCTCTTCTAATCATTGGGATGGCTGGACTAGACCATTAGATGCCATTGATTTTCAATCATCTAAACACTCATGGCCGATTACTCACGAGGAAATGCTTTCTTTTTATAAGCTGGCTTATCAAACTCTCGACATTAAACCGAAAGTAAAAGATGAAGCTTTAACTAATGAAATAAGAAAAATTCCTTATCTCATCAGTCCTCCTGTCATGTTTGGAAAAAAGTATCATTCTCTTTTAAATGAAAGCTCTCAGATAAAAGCTCTCTTAAATGCTAATTTATGTGATATTAATTTAAATTCAGAAAATGTTACTGAATCAATTACTGTTAAGAACTATCACAATAAAGAATTCCGATTAAAAGCAAAAAAAATTATTCTCGCTTGCGGTGGTATTGAAAATGCCAGATTGCTTTTAAATTTCTCTCAGAAGAAAAAGGCTTTTCAATCTCCAGTATTAGGAAAGTTTTTTAATGATCATCTCTTTTTACCAATGGATCACTCATTGTTTATTTACGGGGATAAAAAATCAAAAATTAATCATTTTGTTTCTTCACACTTAACAGAAACAACGATGCCGGCCCTGGCCTTAAGTGAAAAAACGATTACAGAAAATAATTTTAATAACTCTGGTCTCTTGATTCTTCAAAAATCAGAGCATTCTGAAAATGCTCCTAGAGTTGCTCGCGAGGGAATACTTTACGATTGTCTTTTTATCAGTGAAGTAAAGCCTTTAAATGAAAGTCACATTGCTCTTTCAAGTTCCACTGATTTTCTAGGACTAAAAAAAATAGATTTTAACTGGAAAATCTCAAGCACTGATTTGCATGCTCCTTTTGAACATTTAAAAAAGCTTGATTACCACATGAACCTTTCTCAACTAGGGAAAGTAAGAACTATTTTTGATTACCAACCTGATTCAAAGATTTATTGGGAAGGTTATCATCATATGAGCACGACTCTAATGGGTGAAGATCCTCAGTCTTCCTATGTAGATAAAAATTTAAAAATTCATGGAATAAAAAACTGCTTTGTTGCTGGAAGCTCTGTCTTTCCAAGCCCAGGATTTGCTAATCCAACACTCACAATCGTGGCCCTTTCTCATCGTTTGGCCCAGCATTTAAAAGGATTATCTCATGCCTAAAATTCAACGCAGACATTTTTTAGGTCTTTTTCTTCTCGCTTTTCCTGCGCTTGTTTTCTGGAAGAAAACAGAAAATGATCTCTCTGATGAGATCATTAATGAATACCAAACTGGGAAAATTCAATACCTTAATGGATGGTCTTATTCTCAAAGTGAACTATCTACTCAAAAATAGGAACGTTATTCTTTTTTACACACTAGAACTTTAAACATTATTTTGTTGATACTGAAGATTTTCAATTTATTTAGGAGTGTAATTTTATGAATAAGTTTCTTTTTGCTGCCTTAGTTTCATTTTCTTTAAACGCAATGGCCCATGACTGTCTTCCGTCAAACTTCCAAGTTTTAAAAGATAACAGTATTGCAAACGCTTCATTATGTGCTGATAGAATCACACAAAGTGGTGGACAAGTTTCTTTCGACTATCCTTATTTTTCAGTAAAAGGTCTTGTGCTATCAAAGAAAATTAAAATTGCAGCATCTGCTGGTAATAAATTTTGTTCTCTTCTTGGATTAAAAGATGGGAACTTCGATGTTCTTTACCATATCCTTCCAGGAAAAGACTTAGTGGATTTCGAAACTAATGGAAATTTCCTTTATGTTAGAGGTGAAAAAACTCGTAACGAAATGCACGTGAACACAATCTACTGTAACAGATAAAATTTTTTAAAATTAAGACATAAAAAAAAGGGACCATTTCTGGTCCCTTTCTTTTTTATATCTATATATACAAAATCTAAAATTAGATAAGGAATGTAGAGATAAGAGCGAAAATTACAAGTGATTCCATAAGAGCTAGAGCAAGAATCATTGGAGTTTGTAATTTATCAGCAGCAGCTGGGTTACGAGCGATACCTTCTAGAGCAACTGAAGCTGCTTTAGATTGAGCTGTTGTACCAGCGAATACAGCGATTCCTAGTGCGAAGAAGTAAGCGATATACTTGATAGCTACTGGGTTAGAAAGAACGTTTGCAGCTCCTTCAGCTGTTTGTGCGAATGCTTGAGTAGCGATTAATCCTGCGAAAAGTACGAAAGTTAAAACAACGATAAGTTTTTTCATTTGTGTCTCCTAAGACTGAAAAAAAGTTAATATTTCGGTTTTTAATTAGTGATGAGCGTGTGCATCGCCATGATCGTGGTGAGCAGTTGCTAAGCTAATATAAACCATTGATAGCATTGTAAATACGTAAGCTTGGATAAAAGAAACTAGTGTTCCTAAAATCATGAAAACGATTGGAACAATTAGTGGAGCTAAGCTCGAGAATGTTCCTAAAACCATGTGGTCACCGAACATGTTACCTTGTAGACGAAGTGCTAAAGATAATGGACGGATACATGTAGAGATAATTTCGATAGGGAAGATCAATACGGCCATATACCAAAGTGGACCAGCAAAATGCTTTAGGTAGTTTAATGTTCCTAATTCTTTACATCCTTTAAGGTTGAAGTAAACGAATGAGAACACACCAAGAGCAAGAGTTGTATTGATTACTTCTGTTGGAGGAAGAACACCTGGAATAAATCCAACCATGTTACAGATGAAGATTGTAAGAAATAACGTAGCTACGAAAGCGTAATATTTCTTTGCATCTTTTTCACCTAGAACAGCACGAGCTTGAGCGTAGATGAAAGTTCCGTACATTTCAGTCATATTCTTAAAAGTGATTCCTTTTGTAGGAACAGCAGCTTTTTCTAAATTATTTGTTTGAGCTCTATAGTAAAGACCAGCAAGTAAAAGAACTACTAGAACAACAGCGAATGTAACGATGTGATCATAGTGATGAATTCCATACTGTTCAAAAAAATGGTCTAAACCAGTTGCATGACCTGCTTGAGTGGCCCATGTGAATCCACCAGAAGCCAATGCAGAATTTGAAACTAAGGCAAGTAGAGTTAAAAGTGAAAATTTTCTCATTGAAATAAACCCTTAATTGTCTGAGCTAGTTTTCTTAAAACTTAGATACAAGACACCAATTTGTAATACATAAATTAACACAGGAATTATTATTCTTTTTCCCATAATTTGTACACCTAAAACTAACGCAACAATGAGCACAAAAATTTTTCCTAAGAATAATCCTAATAGAGTACCGCTTTGATCCTCTTTATTAGTCTCTGGATCTGCTGCTTCTTTAGTCAGTTTATCTACACCACGCACTAACATGTATTGATTTAGGCACGCGGCAATAAACACTGTCGCGATCACTTTGAATTCTGCTGGCGAATTTGAAAGAAGATAACCTGATAAAATTAGAATAAGAGAAAGAGGAACGTAAATTTTGAAGTTAATTCTTTCGTTTGTAGGCATAAAAAACCATAGTAAATAAAATTGACCCTATAATGGCCAAAAATCCTAAGACTGCTTGTGTTTGGGTTATTACCCCAATTTTCGCCAGGTGCATAGCCCCCCAGACACTAATAAAAATAGTGGAAGGTAGACTCATAGCCAAGGCCATAATTTGCAGCCATTTCTGGTTTTTTTTCATAGTTTTTGAAGGTTACTTTACTTATCGGCTTCTTATCTTCTTCTAGAGATCCTGCGATTATACAAAGACGTTAAACGGCTTTGAATCACTTCAGGATTAGGATAATCATTCACAATAGAATAGTAAATGTCATAGGCCATTTTTAAATTTTCAAGCGACTCATAAATGTTAGCAATCATGAACTTTGCTTGAACAAGATTATCTTTATTCGTTTCTCTTTTTATATATTCCTGCCAAACATATAAGGCCTTATTAAATTCTTTTTCTTCAAAATAAATCAGACCAAGATAATAAAAGCTACGAATATAATACTGATGAGAGGGATCACTCTGAATTGTATTTAAAACTTCCAACGCACTCATTTTGTTATTGAGATAAAAATAACTAATGGCCGTTTGTAATTCAAAATAATCAAAGTTACTTAGCTTTGGAGTAAACTCAGTCAAACGCTTATAATTTTCAATCGCAGTTTTATAATCTTTAAGATAGTTAAAATTAATTTCTGCTAACTTCTCTTCAATCTTAATTAACCAGATTGGATCTTCAGTAAGTGTTTTTACTTCATTATAATTTTTAATCGCTTTTTTATATTCACCCAAATAAATGGAATAGATTTCACCTAACTGATAACAGATTTTTAATCTTAAATCGTCATTAGGATGTCCATTTAAAATATCTTCATATAAAACGGCCGATTTGGCGTAGTCATGACTGGCAATATAATTTTGAGCTTCGATAATTCTTCGATTAATAGGTGGCGTGAAATCGCAGGAAGTGAGAATTAAGGCCATGGAAAATCCCATGGCCTTAATGATTAAATTATTCTTGTGTATTATTGTTTTCACCATCAGTATTTGTACCTTCTGTATCAGTACTAATATCTTCCTCTGGATCTACAATTTTTTCAACAGCGACAACTGCTTCCCCTTCTTTTAGCTTAATTAGACGAACACCTTGAGTTGTTCTTCCCATTAATGAAATACCAGAGATTTTTGTTCTGATTACTTGCCCTTTATCAGAGATAATCATTAAGTCGTCTTTATCAGATACTGGTTTAATATCGATGATGTCACCGTTTTTCTCAGTTAATCTCATCGCTAGAATCCCTTTACCACCACGAGTTTGCTTTCTGTACTCAGAAGTACTTGTACGTTTACCGTAACCGTTAGCAGTAATAGATAAAATTTCTACTGAGTCATCAATGATTTCCATACCGATGATTAATTCATCATCACCAATATCGATACCTTTTACCCCTTGAGAAACTCTTCCTAGTGGACGAGCGTCTGTTTCAGCGAAACGAATAATCTTACCTGAAGAAGCACATAGAAGAACATCTTTTGATCCATCTGTGATTCTTACTGCTAATAATTCATCTCCATCAACAATCTTAATCGCCGTTAAACCAGACTGACGAATATTTTTGTACTCATTTAGTTCTGATTTCTTAACAAGACCGCGCTTAGTTGCGATCATTAAGTATTTTCCTTCATAATCATCAGGAGCAATCATGATATTTTTAACTGTTTCACCTGGTGGCATTTGAATTAGGTTAACAATGTTTCTACCTTTAGTTGTTCTTGTTCCTTCTGGAATGTTGTAAACCTTAATAGAGAACACTTGTCCTTTATTCGTGAAAATGAATAGAGTAGAGTGAGTGTTTGCAGTGAAGATAGATGTATAGAAATCATCATCCGCTCCATCAGCACCTTTTACTCCAGTTCCCCCACGTTTTTGAGTCTTGTAAGTATCCATTGCCATACGTTTTACATACCCTTTATGAGTAATTGTAACGATAACATCTTCTTGTTTTACAAGATCTTCCATTTGAATTTCATCAGCTTTTGCGATGATTTCTGTTCTACGTTTATCACCAAAGTTTTCTAGAATTTCTTGGCATTCTGTTCTGATGATTGCCGTAATCTTTTCTTCAGATCCTAGAATTCCTTCTAAGCGTGCAATCTCAGTCATAATGTCATTGTATTCTTTAATGATCTTATCTCTTTCAAGACCAGTTAAACGTTGTAGTCTCATATCTAAGATAGCTTGCGCTTGAATCTCAGATAGTGAGTAAGAACCCATTAAGTTTGCTTTCGCTTGAGCTGGGCCTTCAGATTTTTTAATCATCTCAACAATTGCATCGATATTTTCGACAGCAACTTTTAACCCTTCAAGAATATGAGCTTTTTCACGAGCTTTCTTTAATTCATAAACAGTTCTTCTAATAACAACTTCGCGTCTATGATCTAAGAATAATTGTAATTGTTCTTTTAAGTTAAGAACTCTCGGTGAACCATTTACGATTGATAAGAAAATGATACCAAATGAAGTTTGCAGTGGTGTTGTCTTATAAAGTTTGTTGATAATTACCTGGGCAATTTCACCTTTTTTTAGATCGATAACAACACGAATCCCTTCTCTTGAAGATTCATCACGTAGATCTGAAATTCCTGTTAATTCTTTTTCGTTAACAAGCTCAGCAATTCTTTCGATAAGTTTTGCTTTGTTAACTTGGTAAGGAAGTTCTGTGATAACGATTGAATCACGGTCTTTCTTAGCGTTATGTTCTACATCAATTTTAGCTCTGATTTGTAAAACACCACGACCAGTATGGTAAGCAGATCTAATTCCTTCTGTTCCATGAATTGCTCCCGCAGTAGGGAAGTCAGGTCCTGGAATGATTTTCATTAAATCATTAATATCTGTTGTTGGGTGATCAATTAGAGTAATTAAACCTGTCATGATTTCTGATAGGTTATGTGGAGGAATGTTTGTGGCCATACCAACCGCAATACCAGAAGAACCATTGATTAAAAGGTTTGGAATTTTAGTTGGAAGAACTGTTGGTTCATTTAAAGAACCGTCGTAGTTTGGTTGCCAGTCAACAGTTTCTTTATCAAGATCAGTAAGCATGGCCTCTGCCATTTTCTTCATTCTGATCTCTGTATACCTCATTGCCGCCGCACCATCACCGTCGATTGAACCGAAGTTACCTTGACCATCAACAAGTGGATATCTCATAGAGAAATCTTGCGCTAAACGAACAATTGCACCGTAAACTGCAGAGTCACCATGCGGGTGATACTTACCGATGATATCACCAACAACTCTGGCAGATTTTAGAAATGGTTTATTGTGATAGTTAGAAAGACTATCCATTGCATATAGTACACGTCTGTGTACCGGCTTCATCCCATCTCTTACGTCTGGAAGAGCACGGCCAACGATAACCGACATCGCATAATCTAAGTAACAGCTTTTCATTTCATCTTGGATACCAATTGGTTCAATGTTTCCATGATTGAAATTTGAATTATTATTTTCTGACATATATCTTCCTTAAAATGAATCTCAATAATTAAACGTCTAGGTTTCTTGCATTAAGCGCGTTTTCTTCTACGAATTTTCTACGCGGCTCAACTTGATCACCCATTAGAACACTGAACACTTGATCTGCATCAAGCGTATCTTCAATTTTAACTTGAAGAAGCGTTCTGTTTTCAGGGTTCATAGTCGTTTCCCAAAGTTGCTCTGGGTTCATTTCTCCTAGTCCCTTATAACGTTGGATATAAGCGCCTTGCTTACCATCTTGAATAACGAATTCAGAGAAATTTTGTAGAGATGTAAATTCTCTTGTGTCTTTTTCACGTTCAATTTTGAATTGAGATTTAGCAACTTTCTTAATTCCATCATAGCTGTTTACTAGATCAGCAAATTCTGGTGATCTTAAAAATTCAGCACCAATTCTAAACTTCTTCGTTCTTGAAGTTGTTTTAATGTTTGCTACTAAATAGTTATTTCCATTGTAAGTATCTTTTTCAGCAGTCACTTTATAGAATTTTAAAGTGTGTGCTTCAAGAGGCTTAAAGTGAGCATTTAATTGGTCTGCAATTAATTGCACTTTTGATAAATCAGAAACATCTGTTGCTTCAATTTTAAATTCTTCAACAATTCTTCTTAGAAGATCTGTATCATAGTGAGCATCGTAGTAAGACATTGTCTTTCTATATAAGCTTTCTTTGTTAATTAAATGCTTGGCTTGTTCTGCAGATAATAAATCTCCATCAACATAGATTTTTGAATCTTGAGTCGCATTGTTAACTAAGAATTCTTCTAGTTTCTTGTCGTCTTTTAGATAAGTTTCAACTTTACCTTTTTTATATTTATATAAAGGTGGTTGAGCAATATAAACATATCCTTGCTCAATTAGCTCAGGAAGTTGTCTATAAAGAAGTGTTAAGAAAAGAGTTCTAATGTGAGATCCATCGACATCGGCATCGGTCATGATGATGATTTTGTGATATCTTAATTTTCCAACATTGAAAGTCTCTTTACCAATCCCTGTCCCAAACGCTTGAATTAAGTTTTTAATCTCGTCGTTTGCTAGCATTTTCTCATAACGAGCTTTTTCAACGTTAAGAATCTTCCCTTTTAGTGGAAGAACAGCTTGAGTTCTTCTATCGCGACCTTGCTTAGCAGATCCACCGGCAGAATCTCCCTCGACAATATATAATTCACAAATTGAAGGATCTGATTCCTGACAATCTGCCATTTTCCCTGGAAGACCAGAGAATTCTAAAACGTTTTTACGTCTTGTTAGTTCACGTGCACGACGTGCAGCTTCTCTAGCAGCAGCTGCATCGAGAGATTTTTTAATAACAAGTTTTCCGATTTCTGGATTTTCTTCCAGGAACATTTTAAATGATTCACCCACAAGCGAGTTAACAATCCCTTCAACTTCAGAGTTACCAAGTTTAGATTTTGTTTGTCCTTCGAATTGTGGCTCTTTTAATTTAACAGAAACAACTGCTGTTAAACCTTCACGCATATCATCTCCCGTAAGAGCGATTTTTGCATTTTTAAGAAGGTTATTATCTTTAGCGTAGTTATTTAAAACTCTCGTTAAAGCTGTCTTGAAACCAGAAACGTGTGTTCCACCTTCTGGAGTTGAAATATTGTTTGCGTATGAAGTAATGATTTCGTTATATGAATCAGTCCATTGCATAGCAATTTCTGCTTCATAATCATCTTTTGTCTGAATGAAATAAATTACTTTTTTATGAATAGATGTTTTAGCTCTATTTAAGAAAGTTACGAATTCAGAAATACCACCTTCATAGTGAAATAGATCCGACTTTTCACTTCTTTCATCTTTTAAAGTAATTTTTAAGCCTCTGTTTAAGAAGGCCATTTCTCTAAAACGGTTAGCAAGTGTATCATAGTTAAATTCGTGAACTGAGAAAATTTCGTTGTCAGGTTTGAAAGTAACTTTCGTTCCTGTTTCTTTTGGATTCGTAAGAGTTTCTAAAACTTTAATCGGTTCAACTGCATTTCCGTGAACAAATTTTAGTTCGTGAAGTTGTCCGTATTTTTTAATATTTAAAGTTACCCACTTAGAAAGCGCGTTTACTACCGAAGCACCTACACCGTGTAGACCACCCGATACTTTGTACGCTCCACCTTCTTCGTTGAACTTACCACCAGCGTGAAGTTTCGTATAAACTAACTCCGCACCAGAAACTTTTTCAATAGGGTGAATATCTGTTGGAATTCCACGTCCGTTATCTTCAACTGAAACAGAGTTATCCACATGAATTGTTACAAAAATGTCAGTACAATATCCAGCTAATGCTTCATCGACTGAGTTATCCACAATTTCATAAACGCAATGATGTAGACCACGAACACCAGTATCCCCAATGTACATACCAGGTCTTTTTCTTACGGCATCTAGCCCTTCAAGAACTTTGATTTGACTTGAGCCATACTCAACATCAACTTTCGAAATTGATTCGTTTTGATTGTTTTCCAAGACAGACACTCCCACTTTTTTGTTGAGAAAGCCTTAGTGAATAATAGAACCATTCCTTACTTGGATATTATTGGCCCCGTTGATTCTTTCTAATTCTTCCTTAAATTTTTCGTTGGCCGTTGTGATTAAAACTTGAAATTCGCGTTTTTCAAGATATTCAACGAGCCTCCTCCATCGAAACTGATCTAGCTCGCCTGAGACGTCATCAATAAGCACGATTGGATAGGACATATATTTATACCGAAAAAGCTCTATATAGGCAAATAAGAGGCTTAAATAACTCATTTTTTGCTGGCCTAAAGAACAGAATTCGTAGGAATTCATCCGATTAAAAAGAAGCGTGTAGTCATCTTTGTGTGGACCGTAGCTTGTATGGCCTCTTTCAATGTCTTGTTCAAGGTTGTTTGTAAGAAGTTTTTGGATTTGATTAGTATTCATTCCAGCAATTTTAGTTTCAAGAACAATTTCCAGTTGATTCTCTTGGCTGAAGAGCTGTCCGAAGGCTTCTGAGATCAATGGACTTAAAGCTTCACAGAATTCAAGACGCTTTTGAGTTAACAATTCTGATAAACGAGCAAGCTCAGGATCTGACGCTAAAATTTGTTCTTTAAACTTGCTAGGCTTTTTAGAAAGCAAAGTATTTCTAAAACGAAGCGCCTGAGTATATTTTGCTAATGATTTTTTATATTCATAATCCAACTGACTTAAAAAGTGATCCATCGTTTCGCGACGATCACTCGGGCTGTTATGAAAACCATATGAATCAAATGGATTGATAAAAACAACTTTGATATCGAGGCGACGTTTGATTGGTTGTCCGTCTTGATAAAAAAGAGTTTCATCGTTATTCATACGAGCAGAGTAACTCACATTTTGTGATTGTTGATTGTGAAAAAGAGAGGAAAATATTATTTCAGGTTTTTCACTATCAATGCTTAGTATTTGTGGAAAACTAGTATTTTTTCTAAATGATTTCTTAGTCGCCAATATATTTATTGCTTCTAAGATATTTGTTTTACCATTTCCATTCTCTCCCAGAATGCAATTGATTCCAGGAGAAAAAGAAATAATATCAGGATTGAGATTTCTAAAATTTGTTACCTGTAGTTTAACAATTTTATACGTATTCATTTCGTACAAAAACTACAGCTTAAGTGGCATTACAATACAAAGGTAATTGTGATTCTTTGCTGATCTGATTAGTGCAGGAGAAAGTTCATTGTTAAACTCCATTCTCACTTCTTCATCACCAAAGATTGTTAAAATATCCATTAAATATTTTGCATTAAATCCAATTTCAAATTCAGGTCCATTATAAGTAATAGGGAACTGTTCAAAAGCATCACCTAGTGAAGGATGATTCGCAGCTACAGTCATCTCACCATTTCTTAAAATTAACTTCACACCATTTGATCTTTCATTGGCCATGATTTTAATTCTTCTAACTGCATTTAGAAATGCAGCTCTTTCGATATCAGCAAAGTTATTTGTCTTCTTAGGAATGATTGCTTGATATTTTAAATAGTCTTTAGCAATTAATCTAATAGCTAATAAATATTTGTCATTAGCATTGATATAAATAAATGATTCATCAACAGAGATTGTGACTTCTTGATCAGGATAAGCTTCAGCAATTTTCTTTAACTCAGCTACACCTTTCTTAGGAACGATAATACCGTTAATTAAAGCTTCAATCTTATTTGATGATAATTCTGTTTCTACTAGAGCTAATCTAAATCCATCAGTAGCTACAGCTCTTAGTTTGCCATCAATTTCTTGAAAGAAGATTCCACTTAAGAAAAGTCTTGTTTCATCATTTGAAATAGCATGAGAAGTCTTGTTAATCATTTCTAAGATTTGAAATGTATTAAGTTTGAATTCATTTGAATTTGATTTGAATTGTAAGTGAGGAAATTCTTCACTTGTATAAATAAGCAATGTGAAATTAATAGATCCACATGTTAGCTTTAAATTATTTTTACCTTCTAGTAACTC
>JACCDZ012052267.1_pt1 | contig 13379 bp, 12 predicted proteins | sample 7449551 | NCBI WGS metagenome assembly JACCDZ01 (sample SAMN15323452, study PRJNA562643) | freshwater metagenome | isolation source: river surface water | place: USA:Blue River Watershed | collected 2017-08-18
AAGCATCATTTGCTGACGGTCCAGATCTGGCTCAAAGACATCACCAAAGACTTTGAAGGGATGAACTCTGTTTGGGCCGAGTGGGCACCTAAGAACGCACTGCCCACGCGCGCAACAGGCGAAGTCAAGCTTGCTGCGCCCGACCTGTTAGTTGAGGTCATCGTCTCGGCTGCTAAAAAATAGCCTGACGTATCTTTTTTCTCAGAACCCGGAGTCGTGTTGGTCACAGTTGCTGTCATCGGTGCCGGGCCTGCAGGATTGATGGCTGCAGAAGGTTTGGCAGAACAAGGCTTAAAGGTTCAGGTCTATGAAGCCAAGCCCTCTGCGGGACGCAAGTTTTTAATGGCAGGTCGCGGTGGGTTAAACATCACCCACTCCGAGCATGCCGAATTATTTGTGTCGCGCTATGCCGAGCGCGCACCGCAGATGGCTGCTTTGTTAGCCTCGTTCGATGCGGCTGCGTTACGTGCCTGGGTACATGCCCTAAATATCGAGACCTTTGTCGGTAGCTCTGGCCGTATCTTTCCGGCCGAGATGAAGGCTGCCCCTTTGTTGCGCGCTTGGATGCACCGCTTGCGCGGGCAAGGCGTACAGTTTTTGATGCGGCATCGGTGGCTTGGTTGGGATGCTGAACAGGCGCTGCGCTTTGATACACCCAAAGGTGAAATCACTACGAAACCTGATGCCACGATTCTTGCCTTAGGCGGTGGCAGCTGGGCCAAGCTTGGTTCAGACGGTGCGTGGTGGCCCTGGCTCGAAGAACAGGGCATCGCGCTTGCGCCACTGCTACCAAGTAATGGCGGTTTCGAAACCAAGTGGTCGCAACACTTTATCGATAAGTGTGCGGGTGAGCCACTTAAGACCGCCGCGTTTTGGGTCGCGGGTAGTGATTCGACACCGCTGCGTGGTGAATGTATGGTGACCGAGCACGGTCTAGAAGGCGGTGCGATCTATGCGTTGTCGGCGGCGCTACGCACACAGATTCTGCAGCACGGGTCCGCGACCTTGTATGTTGATCTGTTGCCGGATCACAGCGCAGACAAAGTATTGGAAGAAGTTGCGCACGGTCGCGGTACACGCTCGATGTCATCCCATCTTCGCTCACGCTTAGGTATTCAAGGCGTGAAGGCTACGCTGCTGCGTGAGTGCTTGCCCACCGAAGCGTTCGATCGTCCCTCTACCCTCGCCGTAGGGATTAAAGCTCTGCCCATTACTTTGCATGCCTGTCGTCCACTAGACGAAGCGATCAGCACGGCAGGCGGCGTGATGTTTGAAGGCTTGACGGCGGGCTTGATGCTCCGCGATCGCCCCGGTATATTCGTCGCAGGTGAGATGCTCGACTGGGAAGCCCCGACGGGCGGGTACTTGCTGAACGGCGTCATGGCGTCTGGCCGTGCGGCCGCGCAAGGTGCTGCAGAGTGGCTTCAGCGCCGTGATTGCAGCACGATGTAGTGTTGGGCGATCAGCTTGCGAAACGCATCGCTTGTTGTTGCCCAATCCACAATGTCGACCTTGCAGGTGAGCGCCGATTCAGACAGCTCTTCTGAAAGCGCCGCCAAGATGCTGAGTGGAACAGGCTGCTCTCCGACCACAACAATGTCTAAGTCAGAGAAGGGTTTGTGCTTGCCATTGGTGCGTGAGCCAAAGGCCCAGACCTCATGATTTGGGATGTGTCGCGCCAACGCACCCAAGACAAGCGCTTTCTCGCTGTTTGAAAGCGCAAGTGTAGGCAACTCCCTCACGTGATACGCACCTTCAAGTTCGCCAGAAGTGTTTGGGCCTCAGCTAAGAAAGCCGGTATTGCCTTGACGACTTCAAGAGCAATATTTTCATCGTAGGTATGACTAGTCTTGCTTCGCATATCGCGATAGGTCCGCCAGTTTGTCCAGTCGCCTGCTAGAAGACCTTGCTCGTTCGCAGTTCGTATCAAGTCTGCAAAAGGCATGGCGTCGAAGGTACTCGGCGTAGCCGAGCTCATCTCCAGATATCGCTTGAGCATTTTGTGACTAATTTCGTACGTAAATTCAAACCGTTGTATCAACCCATCGCGCAGCTGAGCGTCGGACAGGTTTGCACGATGTCGCGTGAGCCCTTCGTCTAATTTACCGACGACGTTTGATAGCGAAGAGAGGTCAAGCGCAATGACCATAGGTAATCGTTAGAGCGTGTTGAGTTCAACGCTAATTTTAAGTCAGTAACGGAGCCTTAGCTCTTGTTTGCTGCGCGTACGTTAATTCCCGTCTTCCATCGTAAGCAGCGTAGGCTGAATCTGCTCGATGGCTTTGGTGATGCACGAGATCGCCAAGTCGCTGCGGCCCTTGTCCATGCGCTGGCTTAGCGTCGCCACACTGATGGCGGCTACAGGATGGTTGTTTTTATCGAAGATCGGAAACGCGATCGTGCGCACACCAGGCAGCTCGACCACATCGCTAATGACAAAACCTCGTGCGCGTGCGCGCGCAATGATTTTGCGTACTTCTGCTTCGGAATAGTTCGGGAACTTTTCGGTGCAGCGTTCTTTATTGATGCTTAAGATGCGATCGATCTCGTTGTCGTCCAGAAAGCTCAAGATCGCGAGTGCACCGCCACCAATATTCAGCGGCCGCCTGCGACCTACTTCTAGAACGAAAACTTTGATGGGGAAGGCGCCTTCGGCCCGATCAATACAGACCCCGTCAAAGCCCGCCCGCGTCGTCAAAAAAACCGTGTCGCCCGTAGTTTGCGCGATCTGTTGCAGATGCGCGTGGCACAAGTCACGCATATTCGTGCGTGGGCTGGCCGCCAGACCCATTTCATAGATCATGCTGCCCAAAAAATACCGCTTACTGGTTTCGTCCTGCCGAATTAGGCCTTCGGATACCAGCCCCTGCAAAATCCGATGGGCGGTTGGGCGCTCGATATTGACTTCCGTGCACAGGTCGATCAGACGGGCGCCTAGACGGTTGCGTGCCGATACGCTGCGCAACAGGGCGGCAACCCGTTGTACGACTTGCGTGCCAGATTTAATCGCGGCGGTCGGGGGAGTCATTAGAAGGTTCAGTATATGGACTGGTATTAGTCCATATTATGGCCCTCCGGATACAAACTGTCCAACCCGCACTGGACGCTGATCAAAGCCCCTCTTGGTAATGCCCTTAGCTAAAATGCATCCCACCATCTATCGATCAACGGCTTGCCTCACATGTTTGTCACCGCATCACTAGCGCATCTGCCCAAGGCAGAGCAGTATCGCGAACTTGCCCTTCAGGCGCAGGCCTTGATGGAAGGCGAGACAGACCGAATCGCGAACGCGGCGAACATGGCCGCACTCGTCATGCATGCGCTTAGTGATCTGAACTGGGCCGGGTTTTATTTTTATGACGGAACCGAGCTTGTACTTGGCCCGTTTCAAGGCAAGCCTGCCTGTTTGCGCATCCCGCTTAACAAAGGCGTTTGTGGTGCCGCGGCGACAACCCGCGAGGTTCAATGTGTGGCGGATGTACATGCCTTTCCCGGGCATATCGCGTGCGATGCAGCCTCACGCTCCGAGCTAGTGATTCCTCTTTTTAATCAAGGGCAGCTTATTGGTGTGTGGGATCTAGATAGCCCAGTACCCGCAAGGTTTGACGCAGAAGATCAGGCAGGGATGCAAGTCTTGTGCGATATTTACGTGCACGCGGTTTATAAAAAATAAATAAGAGCAGACAACATCATGACAACACCCCATTCACTCGACTTTGATTACGTCATTGTTGGTGCAGGTTCGGCCGGCTGTGTCTTGGCCAACCGCTTGTCCGCCGATCCTAAAAATCGTGTGCTGTTGCTTGAGGCCGGCGGCAAGGATGACTGGCACTGGATTCATATCCCCGTTGGCTATTTGTACTGCATAGGTAACCCGCGCACCGACTGGTGTTACCGCACCAAAGCTGATCCCGGATTGAATGGCCGTGAGCTCGGCTATCCGCGTGGCCGCGTGTTGGGCGGTTGTTCGTCGATTAACGGCATGATCTACATGCGTGGCCAAAGTGCCGACTACGATGGCTGGGCAGCGTTGGGTAATCCGGGCTGGGGTTGGAAAGATCTCTTGCCACTCTACAAGGGCATGGAAAACCATCATGGTGGTGAAAGCGAGTTCCATGGTGCGGGCGGCGAGTGGCGTGTTGAGCCCGCACGCTTGTCCTGGGAGATCCTGGACGCGTTTCGCGATGCAGCCAACCAGGCAGGTATTCCGTCCACCACGGATTTCAATCGTGGTGATAACGAAGGTGCGAGCTACTTTGAAGTGAATCAACGCTCCGGTTGGCGCTGGAATGCATCGAAAGCGTTTTTGCGGCCCATTAAGAACCGTACCAATCTGACGGTGCTGACGGGTGCACGTACGACCAAGCTTGAATTTGAAGGGACGCGTTGTACAGGTGTGCGGTTTCTCAAGGACGGTGAACAGCACGTCGCGCGTGCGCACCGCGAGGTCGTGATGGCTGCGGGTGCAGTTGGTACGCCACAACTGTTGCAGGCCTCGGGTGTCGGTCCGTCAGGCTTGTTGGGTTCGCTCGGCATCCCTGTGGTCCATGCACTCGAAGGTGTGGGTCAAAACTTGCAAGATCACCTTCAGCTGCGCATGATTTATCGCGTACAGGGTGCGCGCACTTTGAATACGCTTGCGAATTCCTTGTGGGGCAAGGCGATGATCGGGCTTGAATACATGCTCACACGTCGTGGACCCATGAGCATGGCGCCCTCGCAGTTAGGCGTCTTTGCAAAGTCTGGTCCCGAGCAGACCCGAGCCAATGTGGAATACCACGTGCAACCTCTGTCGCTCGAGCGCTTTGGTGAGCCCCTGCACAATTTCCCCGCTTTCACCGCGTCAATCTGTAATGTGCGACCAACGAGTCGTGGACACGTCAACATCACTTCCCCCGATACGGCGCAGCACCCTGAGATCCTCGCGAACTATTTGTCGACACCCGAAGATCGTCATGTCGCCGCCGACAGTATTCGCCTGACCCGCCGCATCGTCGGGCAGTCAGCGCTCGCGCGCTTTAAGCCAGAAGAGATTAAGCCAGGCATTACCGAGGACACCGAAGAAGCGCTTGCGAAAGCCGCGGGTGAAATCGGCACCACGATTTTTCATCCTGTCGGCACCTGCAAAATGGGACAAGATCCCATGGCAGTTGTCGATGCGAGCCTGCGGGTACACGGGATTCAGGGCTTGCGCGTGGCCGATGCCTCAATCATGCCAACGATCACGTCGGGCAATACCAACTCACCTACGATGGTGATCGCTGAGAAAGCCGCACAGATGATTCTGGCCCAGGCGCGCTGATCGCGCTGAGTGGGATCGCTTGCGCTAAACGCGCCGCACTTCGACGGGCTGCTTCAACGATTGGATTTCGCAGTCCACGAGCGACCCGCGTCGCTCGAGCACCACATAGTCCCCATCGCGCTGCGATAACAGCGGATGATGCCAGGTTGCGGGCTTGAAGGTGACGCCGCACGAGCCATCTATCCAGAATGCGGCGATCGAACTTTCGAGCGGTGTCTTGCCGTCCGTGCTCGGATCACCGAGCGCCACAATCACCACAAAAGGCACACCCGCCAGCGGGATAAACGATTGGCTGCCGATGCAGTGCCGTTCAAGTTCCACCGCCGTAAAAGGGAGTGGGTTGGCACGCGCCCGGTAGAGGTTTAAAGAAGGCTCGCCATCTTGGCCCGTCAGGGCTGGGTCGCCTAAGGCGATTTTTTCGCTGGTGCCACCGTTGATGAATAAGCCGCTGGCGACCTCGCCACCTAAAACATCGCCGTAGGGAGCAAAAGCCTGCTGAGTCAGGGGCTGAACAAGGAGTGTGCGTGAAGACATGGGCGACAGCATCAACCAGAAACAAATTGATGTCAATCCTTACATCCGGAAACGACCCAACAATAGACTGTGATTTCGGAGCCTCCTACGGTATAGTCATCACGATCAAAGGTATATCGAGACCATTTCATGAATATTCCCCACTCCGTTCAAATTATCGCAACCGTCCTTTTTGCGATCGCCGTTGTGCATACCTTTGCGGTGCCAGTGTTTGCAAAACTTGCACACAAGAATGGGCCCCACGCAGGGCTCTGGCATTTTTTGGCTGAAGTCGAGGCTGTCTTCGGCGTCTGGGCCTTTGTGCTCATCGTGGTGATGGCCATGATGGCTGGTACGACGACCATGATCGAGTATGTTGACACGCGCAACTTTACCGAGCCCTTGTTTGTATTCGCCATCATGGTGGTTGCTGCAAGCCGCCCCATTATTGAGTTGGTCAATGTCCTTGTGCGCGGCCTTGCCCGGATGATTCCGGTCCAACGCCAACTAGCCACCTTCTTTGTTGTGCTTACTTTTGTGCCTCTTGCAGGGTCTCTGATTACTGAGCCTGCTGCAATGACCCTGGCGGCTTTATTGTTGCGTGATGGTTACTTCAAACGCCCTGGCCACACCGGCTTTAAGTACATGGCGCTTGGTGTGCTCTTCGTCAACGTTTCTATCGGCGGCGTGCTCAGTGCTTATGCTGCCCCACCGGTGCTGATGGTCGCTCAGACCTTTGGCTGGGATTCAATGTACATGTTGACCCATTTCGGTTGGCGTGCTGCCGCCGCCGTCGCGCTTAATGCCTTGATTCTCACAATCATTAATCGCAAAGTGCTCTTGAGTGGCGAAGTTGAAACACATCACGGCGTGACAGAAGACGGTCCTTCACGCGTTCCCATGATCACGTCCTTGATCCATGTCTTGTTCTTGATTGGCATTGTTGTGTTTGCCCATCACCCTGGAATTTTTATGGGGCTGTTGATTTTGTTCATCGGGTTTTGCGAAGCCTACAAACGCTATCAGTCGCGCTTGATGATTAAAGAAGGCCTAATGGTCGGTTTCTTTCTGGCCGGTCTCGTGATGCTGGGTGGTTTGCAGAAGTGGTGGCTGCAGGATTTGTTGGGCAGTCTCTCACCCGTTGTCTTGTTCTGGGGGGCGACTGCACTCACCGCCATTACAGATAACGCGGCACTGACCTACCTTGGATCCTTGGTAGAAGGCACTTCAGAGGCTTGGCGCTATATGTTGGTAGCGGGTGCTGTGACTGGTGGTGGCTTAACGGTGATCGCCAACGCGCCGAACCCAGCGGGTTATTCGATTTTGAAACCAAGTTTCCCCAATGAATCGATTGCAGCAGGTCCCCTCTTTTTAGCGGCTTTGATCCCTACGTTGATTGCAGCCACCTTCTTCTTGCTTTGATATCGGAGTTCGCATGTCAGATCTTGCTTTTTCTACACTCACGCAGTTAGCCCAAGGCTTACGCGCAAAAAAATATAGTTCAGAAGAACTCGCGCGCGAGTATTTGACCCGTATTAGCAAAGCCAATAAAAAACTGCACGCCTATGTGCTGGTAGATGAAGACAGCACCATTGCACAAGCGCGTGCTGCCGATCAGCGCCGCGCTGCAGGCTACAGCCTGAGCGTGGTCGATGGCGTGCCGATTGCCTTAAAAGATCTATGTGATGTCGAAGGGCAGATCACAACAGGTGGCTCGCAAGACTGGGTGGCGCGTCGCAGCCCCACAACCTGCACCGCAGCCGAACGTCTGCTGCGCGCCGGTATGGTGAACCTGGGCAAGACACACATGGTTGAGTTCGCTTTCGGCGGCTGGGGCACTAACCCTGTCATGGGTACACCCTGGAACCCCTGGGATCTCAACACCCATCGCACACCCGGCGGTTCTTCAAGCGGTTCGGGTGTTGCTGTTGCTGCGGCCTTGTGCCCGGCAGCCTTGGGTTCAGACACCGGCGGTTCGGTACGTATCCCCGCATCGCTGAACGGCATTACCGGCTTAAAGACAACGCGTGGCTTGATCAGTTTGCATGGTGCGCTCGCGTTGTCAGGCACACTGGATTCCATTGGTCCAATGACACGCGACATGCGCGACTCCGCAATCCTGACCGAGCTCATGGCTGGTGCAGATCCTCTCGATCCAACATCATGCAACCGCCCCTTGTTCCAGTGGCAAGCACCCGCTGACGGTCCTAAGCCTTTGGCCGGTACGCGTATCGCGATGTTCCCGCCTGCACAGTATCCCATCGCGCTCGGCAACGACGTGTTGCGTGTTCTCGACGAGACACGTCGCGTGCTCGTTGACCTCGGTGCCACGATTATTGAAAAACCGTTCCCATTCGATTTTCACGACATGATGTTGCGCAACGGCCAGATCATTGCGGCCGAGGCCTATGCCATTCACCGTGCCTACATTGATGATGAGGCCAAACCATTTGGTGAGTTCGTGCGTAAGCGTGTGCAGTCCGGGCGCAAAATTTCTGGCGCGGATTACATTGATGCGATGGCTGATCACCGTCGCACGATCGCGATGTGGACTGACTGGATGAGCAACATTGATGCGCTCTTGTCACCTTGCGCACCGATGGGCGCAATACCATTGACCGAAGTTGATGAGTCAAAGACTCCGCTTGCCGCATTTACCCGTGCCGGTAACTACATGGGCACGGCAGGCATTTCGTTGCCGGCGGGTTTTGCTGACAACGGTATGCCACTCGGTATGCAGTTGTTGGGTAAACCGTTTGATGATGCAACCATGGTGCGTATTGGCATGGCCTTTCAGAACGCAACTGACTGGCACTTAAAGCGTCCGAACTTGTCGGCGCTTGGAATCTAAGCTATCGGTTCCGGCCGTCAGCCATAAAAAAACCGCGCGGGTGGTGTGAACTGCACCCGCGCGGTTTTTACTTCTGACTTACTAACGTCTTAGTTGCGACCCAGCGTTGCCTTCACGCGAGCTAAGAAGGCATTGCCATCAAAGCCGACTTCTTTGGCCCGAGCAAGCCACGCGTCATACGTGGGTTTCACAAACTTCTGGTCAAACAAGCGTGCGCGTTCGGCTGGTGGGGCATCCCACAAGATTGCGCCGTTCTTCTTCATGTTGTCATAAGCAGCTTGTGTGAATTTGCTTTGTGTTTCCAGCGCTTCTTTTTGCACCAGCAACATTTCAGCTTTCATTTTCGCTTGCAGATCAGCAGGTAACTTGTTCCAGACATCTTCGTTGATCAACACTGCCCAACCGTTGATCGGACCCAAGCTCCAGTTCTGCACGTTCTTGGCGACGCGCCAGTATTCCTGGCCGTTGCCGTAACAAGACGAAGTAAACAAACCGTCGATCACGCCACGCTCAAGCGATGGCATCACTTCAGGCAGTGCCAGTGGCACAGGCTTGGCACCAAGCGCGTTCATCAACACAGCCGTTTGTGGGTTGTGTACGCGCAGACGCTTGTTGCGGAAGTCTTCGAGTGTGTGGATAGGTGTCTTTGAGAACAGAGCCTGGGTACACCATGCGCCTTCAGCGAGCACGATCGACTTGTAACGCTCTTTCCAGATCTTCTGTGTGTCTGCAAACCAGAACGCCTCGCCAACCTTTTTGTAGTCATCCATGCCTTCGATCAGACCTGGCAGGTTAAAGATTCCGAAACGTGGCTCTTCAGCTGTCAGATAGCTATGCAGACCGGCCGACATTTCGACGCGTCCTTCACGCACGGCCGAGACGATTTGGGTGCCGGGTACCAGCGAGTCGCTGATATTGATCTTGACACGACCGTCGGTTGCTTTCGCAATACGTGCGGGAATAGTTTGCACGACAACGGTGTAGGGATCAGTCGGAGCGGGGATAACCGCCAAATTGAACTCAAAGTTTTGTGCCTGTGCTGCGCCGCAAAGCAGCATTAAAGCTAAGGCGGACTTTCTGAATACATTTTTCACTTGCATGAAGAGTCTCCTAGGGTGTTGAATGGAATTATTGTTATGTTGATTCAGTTCACCACAAACGATCAGATCCAACAAGAGATTTGACGTACACAAAAATATTTGAGGGGTAGACATGCAAAGTGGGACGAAACGTCCGGCGCTTGCCGCGTTCGCGGATCAGGCAGGTAAATTCTCGGCCATGGTCAGCGGCTTGGGGCTGTTAGCGATTGCTGGCATCATTTGCTGGGAGGTATTTGCTCGCTACGTGCTCAACGAGCCCACCACTTGGGTCACCGAGATTGCGACCTACTTGCTGGTGGCCGTGTCCTTTCTGGGTTTGGCCGCAGCGCAGCGTGCGCGCGCCCATATTTACGTTGAGCTCGTCGTTGATCGACTCTCTGAAAAGCGGCAGCAAGACTTTCTGGCGTTTGCTAACTGGATTGCATTGTTTTTTGTGCTGTTTAGCTGCTGGCAAACTGGGATCTTTGTCTACGGCGAATACGTAAACGGCACGCGTGATTGGGGTCTGCTCTCCACGCCGCAGTGGATGCCTGAGACCCCGATTCTGATCGGCTTTGTCTTGTTTGGTTTTTCTCTGCTGGGCGAGAATCTGGGCATCCGTGCTGGACATACAGCGGCGCGCTCGTGGCTTGTCGTGCTATTGATCATTGGTCTTGTCGTGGGCCTGTTGTTATGCGGACGTCAGCTTGTGATGATCCAAGGCACCCGGCTCGATTGGGGCACGCTGTTGATTTGTGCCGTAACGATTTTGCTCATAGGTGTTGTCAGTGGTGCTCGGATGGCACTTGCTGTGGCTGCAACGATTGGTGGCTTAGCACTGCTGTTCTGGTTTGCCCGCACCGCACCTATCTTGGCAATTGGCGGTTTATTGTCCTTAGCTATTTTGGGTCTGATGTTGGCTGGCGTACGCATCGCGATCGCGTTAGGCGTGGTGGGTGTCATCGGCTTGTATGTGTTGTTGCCCAAACCACAACTACTCACAGTCGCTGAGCGCGCATGGAGCAGTGTGAACTCTTTCACACTTACTGCGGTCCCCATGTTCGTCTTGATGAGTACATTGCTGATGCAAAGCGGTGTGACGGGACGCATGTTTGATTCGCTCGTGCGTTGGTTTGGCCGCACACCAGGCGGCTTGGCGCACGCGAGCGTTGGTGCGTCGGCAATTTTTGCAGCGGTCTCTGGTTCGAGTGTTGCCACAGCAGCTACGCTCGGGCGGGTAGCATGTCCCGATATGATCAAGCGTGGCTATAGTCCCAAATTAACGTACGGGGTGACAGCGGCCGGCGCAACACTCGGCATCATGATTCCACCGAGTATCCCCATGATTATTTACGGTAGTGCAGTGGGTGCGCCCGTCAACGTGTTGTTTATCGCAGGGATTGTGCCCGGTCTGTTGCTCGCCGGAATGTTCATGATGGCCGCCTATGTGTGGTCCAAGTCGATCCCAGGCTCAGCACCGCCCGGACGTCGCTACACCTTGCAAGAAAAAATGTCCTCGATCGGCAATATCCTGCCTTTTCTGACAGTGATTGGCGCCGTGCTCGGTTCGCTGTATGCCGGGATCGCCACACCCACTGAGGCCGGTGCCTTAGGCGCCGCCATGGCGGCGTTTCTTTGTATCGTCTACCGACGTTTCAGCTGGAAGATGCTCTACGAGACGGCTGTTGAAACCGCAAGCGTCACGGCCTTCATCATGCTGATTGTTGTCGGTGCAGCGATTCTCAGTTGGGTGTTTGATTATCTAAAAGTGCCACGCACACTCGTCGAATCCATTAAAGAAGCAAACGTGTCGCCCTGGATGGTGATCGCGCTGATCTCGCTCATTTACATCGTGCTTGGCATGTTCGTCGAATCGATCTCGATGATACTGATGACCTTGCCCGTGACGTATCCCGTTGTGATGGCGCTTGGCCTTGACCCCATCTGGTTTGGTATTTATCTGGTCACGATGGTTGAGGTGGGCTTGATTACACCGCCTGTTGGTATGGTGCTGTTTGTATTACGTGGAGTCAGTGGCAACGTGTCCTTGAAAGAAATTTCTGCGGGCGCGTTACCGTTTGTTGGGATCATTCTGATTTTTGTTGCCATCATGTGCATCTTCCCTGAACTCATTGCGTGGCTGCCTTCCAAAGTTCAATAAATACTCATTACCGGAGATTGATATGACTAAACCTGCTCTTGGCTTTGTTGGCGTTGGCCGCATGGGGGCACCGATGGTGCAGCGTTTGCTCGCTGCGGGCTATGCCGTCACGATTTGCGATCCTGTGCCTGCTGCCGTTGACGCACTTGTGACAGCCGGTGCCGTTGCTGCCAAGAACCCGCGCGAGGTCGGCGATCAGGCAGATATCGTGTTTGCAAGCGTTCCAACGCCAAACATTGTGAAACAAGTCGCCGTCGGTGCTGATGGCGTCGTGCATGGCAAGCGCACCAAAATTTTTGTCGACCTGTCGACAACAGGCCCCAAGATGTCTGCTGAGGTCAATCAGGCCTTGGCTTCCGCGGCGCGCCCCATCGTGATGGTGGATTGTCCTGTCAGCGGTGGTGTGGCCGGTGCAGAAAAAGGCACGCTCTCGCTGATGATTGCAGGCCCTGCTGCTGCACGCGCAGAACTTGATCCTGTAATGAAAGAACTGGGCCGTGTCCTCGTGTGCGGTGACAAGCCAGGGCAAGCGCAAATGATTAAGGTTGCCAACAACCTTGCGTCTGTCGCGTGTATGGCCATTAGTTGCGAGATGCTGGTGCTCGGTGCCAAAGCGGGCGTTGATCCGCAGACCATGATGGAAATCATCAGCGTCAGTAGCGGTCGCAGCGGCGCCATGCAAGACAAAGTGCCGAAGCATATTTTGCCGCGCACCTTTGATTTCGGGTTTTCGAATGCGTTGTCTTATAAGGATGCGCGTTTGTGTCTGGATGAAGCCGAGCATTTAGGTGTGCCGCTTTTTATCGGTAATGCGGTCGGGCAGGTGTTGAACATGAGCAAGGCCCAGTTTGGACCCGATGCTGACTTCACCAACATGATCCGTTTGTTCGAAGGGTGGGCCGGGGTCGAGGCGATTCCCCACAAAAAGGACGCGGGCAAAGCGTCTTAATCACTACAACAGCACCGCAAAAGCACCACAAGAGGGCCTGTCGAGCAATTTGGCAGGCCTTTGGCTCAATAATGTTTAGTTTGAGCCAGTCATCTTGCTTTGCAGGCCGCGTCAGAGCAAGGGATGAGCGAAAAAGCCGTTAAAATACAAAGCTTTCCCTTGAATTCTCTGCTTCAAAGAAGACCGTGCCAATCTACGCTTACAAATGCACCGCCTGTGGCCATGCCGAGGACGTGCTCCGAAAGATTTCCGACAAGCCTTTAACCGTCTGTCCCCAATGCAACCAAGAGACCTACGCCAAGCAGGTCACGGCGGCGGGTTTTCAGCTTAAGGGCTCGGGTTGGTATGTCACCGATTTTCGTAACAACAGCAGCGGCGGCGCTAAGATAGCCGAGGCCGCACCCGGCAACACAGCGGCCGATGCCAAACCCGCAGCCAGCGAAGGCAATGCGTCTTCGTCGTCCGAATCTGGTTCAAGTGCAGCAGCTAGTAGCTCAGGCGCCTCGTCGAGCACCGGTTCAACC
>JACCDZ010545449.1_pt1 | contig 13372 bp, 13 predicted proteins | sample 7449551 | NCBI WGS metagenome assembly JACCDZ01 (sample SAMN15323452, study PRJNA562643) | freshwater metagenome | isolation source: river surface water | place: USA:Blue River Watershed | collected 2017-08-18
AAGGCTTCGTAGGGCATGGATTGCCCGAGCAAAAACGCACGTTTGCTGGCCTGTAACCCAAAGCGATTGACGTAGCGGCGCAAGCCACTGGGGTAATAGTGCAACCCCAGTGCGGCTGCAGGCATGCGCCATGTGTATCCCCGTTGTGCCACGGTGAAGTCGCAGGCAAGCACCAAGTCTGTCGCACCGCCATACACGCTGCCATTCAAGGCGCAAATCGTCACAGGACGTAAACGCTCCAGAGCCTCTGGGATCTTTTCAAAGAACAAAGGCGCCATGGGGTCGTTGTCAAACCCACCCACGTTGTAGCCTGCGCTGAACACGGCTTGTTTTTGTGTGCTGGTATCAGCGCGCAACACCACCGCATGTATCGCCGTATTGCGGTTGATGGTTTCAAAGTGAGTCAGCAAGGTATTGAGGTCATCGTCCGTCAAACTGTTGCGCTGCGAGGGACGGCGCAAGGTAAGGGTGGCCACAGCGCCAGAGATGTCGAGGAGAGGGGTGCCTTCAGTCATAGTCTGTGATGTTAGCCAATCACGGAGTAGAGTAAGGGTCAGTACAAAAGACTGCTGGAGGATTCCGCCATGGCACAAGAAATCATGCAAGTGTCGCCCTTGCCCCCGTTCATGATGAACGCGTTGCAAGAGGCCGACTACATCGTGCACGACCACACCCACATCAAAGACCCGGGCGCTTTGAGCAAGGTCACGGCCTTAGTTGGCACAGGTGCGGCGGTGGTGGATAAAAAATTACTGAGCATGTTGCCCAACGTGAAGTTGATTGCCATTTGTGGTGTCGGGTACGACGGTGTAGACGTGGTTACAGCCAAAGAAAAAGGCATCGTGGTCACGCACACGCCAGGTGTGTTGACCGACGATGTGGCCGATTTGGCGTTGGGTTTGGTGTTGTCGATTGGCCGTCGTATTCCACAAGCCGATCGCTTTGTGCGCAACGGCGATTGGGTGAACGACACGTTCCCCATGACCCGCAAAGTCTCGTGTGCACGCTTAGGTGTGGTGGGGATGGGCCGCATTGGCCGTGCCATTGCCAAGCGTGCGGCCGCATTTGACATGCGTATTGCGTACACCGGTCGTGAAGCCAAAGCCGATGTGCCCTACACCTTCTACAAAACTGCCACAGCCTTGGCGGCCGAGGTGGACTATTTGGTGGTGGCGGTGCCCGGCGGTGACGGCACTAAGAATTTGATTGGTGCTTCTGTGTTGCAAGCACTGGGTCCCAAGGGCTACCTCATCAACATCGCGCGTGGCTCGGTGGTGGACCAACCGGTGTTGGTGCAAGCGCTCAAAGGCAAAGCGATAGCGGGCGCGGCGCTCGACGTGTTTTGGGATGAACCCATTGTTGATCCCGAGTTGCGTCGCTTGCCCAATGTGGTGTTGACGCCCCATATCGCCAGCGCGACAGATGAAACACGTCAAGCCATGGCAGCATTGACCCTCGATAACTTGCAAGCCTTCTATGAAAGGAGGGCTTTGCCAACGCCAGTGCCTGAGTGCCAATAATTTGAGGAAGTCCATGACCATCATTTCGTCGTCTTTGCCTGCACGGCCTTATCGACGCATCGCCACTGAAGAGGCGTTTTCTCCCCCCGAAATGCTGGACATTTACAGACGTATCTTGGCCAAAGACGATGTGGATGTGGGCTTCAAACACCTGATGGGCTTTTACATGAGCAGTCCAAGTGAGCGTGCCACGCACATCATGCGCTGCTTGACCGACTTGGATGCGTTGCGCTTGCAGCACATGGACGAAGCGGGTGTGGATGTTCAAGTCATCGGGCTCACATCACCCGGTGTACAGATCATGGACAAAGACACAGCCGTGTCTTTTGCGCCCGTGGCCAATGACATCTTGGCAGATGCCATGCGTCGCCACCCTGATCGTTTGGTTGGCATGATTGCTGTTGCGCCGCAAGACCCTGCCGCCGCAGCGAAAGAGATTCAACGTGGGGTGAACCAACTGGGCATGCACTCGGTGGTGATCAATTCGCACACCCAAGGTGAGTATTTGTCCGACCAAAAGTTCTGGCCCATTTTTGAAGCAGCCGAGGCGATGGACACACCTATTTATCTGCACCCCAATGCCATGCCTGCCAGCATGATTCAACACTTCATTGAAGCGGGTTTAGACGGTGCAATTTATGGGTTTGGCGTGGAGACAGGTTTGCATGCGTTGCGTCTCATCACCTCGGGCGTGTTTGATCGCTTTCCTAAGTTGCAAATCATCTTGGGTCATATGGGTGAGGCCTTGCCGTTTTGGGCTTATCGCTTGGACTACATGCATGCTGCCACCGTTAAATCAAAGCGTTACCCCAGCGTGCTGCCTACCAAGCGCAAACCCAGTGACTACTTGCGTGAGAACTTTCACATCACCAACAGTGGTGTGGCTTGGGGCGCTGCACTGAAATTCACACAAGACTTCATGGGCTCAGATCGTGTGCTCTACGCCATGGACTATCCGTATCAATATGTTCCAGAAGAAGTGGCGATCTTGGAAAACCTCGACATGGCACCGCAAGTGCGCAAAGCCTTCTTCCAAGACAACGCTGAGCGCTTGTTCAAAATTGCGCCAGCAGCCAACGCGAATAAATAAATTGATAACGGAGACTGACATGACTTCTTTTGATCGTCGACAAGCGGCAACCTTTGCTCTCGCTGCCTTAGGGCTTTTCAGTTTTGGCGCTGTGGCGCAAACCCCTTACCCAAGCCAACCCATCAAAATCATTGTGCCTTTCACGCCAGGCACAGGCATGGACACGATTGCCCGCGTCGTGGGGCCGCGTTTGAGCGAACGATTAGGGCAGTCCGTGGTGGTGCAAAACCAACCGGGCGCCAGTGGCAACATTGGCGCAGATGCAGTGGCCAAATCCAATCCGGATGGTTACACCATCTTGATGGGGGCCAACACCATGTTGATGGCATCTCAGATGTACAAAAACGTGAGCTTCGATCCCGTGAAAGATTTCGCACCTGTTTCAATGGCTGCTTACGGCTCGTTGATGTTGGTGGCCAATCCAAAAACCGGCATCAAGTCCTTGGCCGATTTGATCAAAGAGGCGCAAGCCAAGCCTGGTGCGATCAGTTTTGGTTCGCCCGGTGTGGGTACACCGCACCATATGGCGATGGAGTTGTTCAAGCTCGAATCCAATACCTTCATGTTGCATGTGCCGTATCGCGGCACCGCGGGCTACACGCAAGACCTGTTGGGTGGTGAGCTCAATGTGGGCTTCTTGCCTGTGCACATTGCGCAAGGCTTTGTGAAGGGGGGCCGCTTGAATGCTTTAGCAACGGGTAGCCCTAAGCGTCACCCCGTGGCACCCGATGTGCCCACGTTTGACGAGATGGGTGTCAAGCGCATTGACGTTGATCTTTGGTATGCCTTCTTTGCACCTAGCAAGACACCTGCTGCTGTGATCACACGCTTGAACACAGAGATGGCAGCCATCTTGCGCCAACCTGAAGTGAAAGACATTTTGGGCAAAGCGGGGCTGGATGCTTCAGCGTCGACTCCTGCCGAGTTGGCCGCGATCGTCGCCAAAGACTATCCACGATGGGGCACTGTGATTCGCACCAAGCAAATCACAGGAGATTGAACTGACCTCGCATGCGCTTGAACAACTGATGGGCTAGGTCGGGTTGAATCTTTTTCTCTTCGCTGGTCCACGCCACAAATTGATCTGGGCGAATCAAAATCCAATGGGCTTCATAGCGGTCGGTTTGTGAGCCTGTAGGTTCATGAATCACGGTCAGGGAGACGCCTGCAGCGGCGGCAGCATCGATCAGCACTTGCGTGTCGGTTGATGCAGCACCCAAGGCGAGCAGGGTGAAGCCATCGCCCAGTGCTTCAAACACATTTTTCCCGTTGGACAGTGCAGCAGGCGCCAAGTGGTGTCCTGCCTGTGCTTTGAACTGGTGCGAGCCTTTGGCACTGCAAACGTGATGTCCCACACGGTTGTACCACACCACGGGTGAGCCTTCGTAGTTGGGTTCAAACGCGTGTACTTCACCCACCGCACCTTGTGATCGTTCTGTCCAAGCGGCTTCGAACGCCGCAGCATCTTGCGCGGGATCGAATGATTCTAGAAATGTGCGATCTGTCTCAATGGATTTTGCAATGAAGTCATCAATGGTGGAGGCAAACACGGGGCGGCGCTCGGCGTCATACGAGTCGAGCAGGGCATCATCTCCCCAGCCTTGCAAGACAGCGGCTAACTTCCAACCTAGGTTACGCGCATCTTCAAATCCTGAATTGACGCCATAGCCGCCATAAGGTGGGTGGCTGTGTGCAGCATCGCCAGCAATGAAGATCCTGCCTGCGCGGTAGTTGTCGGCCAAGGCAAACCTCAAATCCCAGAACCCAATGTGTTGGAACTCAATTTCAAACTCCGCACCCACGGATTCATGAAGGTATTTTTTGAAATCAAAGTTGTCTGCCGTGGTGCCCATGGGCACTGGTGCGTGAAAGAACCATGTGTTGCCCAGATCGACACGGCCGAAGAACTTCCAATACCCTTTGAGGTCTGGATGCAGCACGTTGTAAAACGATTTGCCAGGGAAACGCGCGAGTAGCGTGTGTAGTTCTTGCGATTTGAAAACCAGCAGCACCATGCACCGATCATGGTCAGACAGTGTTTGTGTGATGCCCGCTTGCTCTCGCGTTGGCGATCGACTGCCGTCGCATCCCACCACATATTTCGCACGGATGATTTGCTGTTGTTGGCTGCTGCGTTCAGTCAGTGTGACGGTTGCGCCTTCATCGTCTTGCGCGATGGTCTCTGCCCCCCAGCCAAACAGCGCCTTGATGGTCGGCAGCGCGGCCACGCGTTGGCGCAATACCTTTTCAGTTTCGTATTGGGGCAGACGTTCGTTGTCTTTGAAGTAATACGGCTTCACCAGTTCACGCTGCAGCCAGTTGTAGTGGTGGTTGCTCAGCAGCGAACCATACGCTGTTAAGCCACCAATACCGTATTCGGGCGGAATGGTGCGTGCCGCACGCAACTGAGGTTCTGCACCCCAAAAATGAAAGTGCTCCATCGTGCGCTGAGTCAGGTTTTGGCCTCTCGGAATAGGCTGGGTTTGCGTGTGGCGTTCAGCCAATATGCAGTGAACACCGCGTTGCCCCAACTCAATCGCCAAGCCAAGACCCACGGGGCCGCCGCCGATGATCACCACATCGGTTTCAAAAGAAGAGTGCATGCTGTCTGTCATGTGAACCATTTCTAAAGAGCACATTGTTGCGGTCTCCATCGCTGATTCCTGTCGCGAACTTGCCACCGTGCGCTAGGCTCTTGCGTTACAACCCATGCGTGAGGATTGCCTCATGCTCTGATGATGAAGATATACGAATGAACGCCTTACCCCTTTTGCTTGTGCCCGGATTGATGTGTGACCACACGGTTTGGGATCCTCTCTTACCTCAGCTGTCGTCCTCGCACGCTTGCACGGTGGTCGATCATGGCGATGCGAATTCGCTTGCCCAAATGGCGGTTCAGTTATTGCAAGATGCGCCGCCTCTGTTTTATCTAGCGGGGCACTCCATGGGGGCTCGTGTGGCGCTGGAGGTGCTGCGCATCGCGCCTGAGCGCGTGGCAGGTGTGGCGCTTTTGGATACAGGCTATTTGCCAAAGTTGGCGGGAGCTGCTGGGGAGGAAGAGGTTCGCAAACGCATGGCGCTGCTGCAAATTGCGCAGAACCAAAGCGTGCGAGCCATGGCGCGTGAATGGGTGCAAGGCATGGTGCATCCAGATCGGTTGGCTGATGCAGATTTGATTGAGCGCATCTTGACCATGTTCGATCGCAAAGACGCCGCAGTTTTTGCGCATCAACTTCATGCGCTCATTCACAGACCCGATGCCAGCGATGTGCTGTCATCCATTCGTGTGCCAACTTTGATTCTTTGTGGGCGACAAGACTTTTGGTCTCCGCCGTCGCAGCACGAGGCTATGCATCAACTTGCGCCGCACGCTCGTTTGGCGGTCATTGAGGAGGCTGGTCACCTGGCGCCGATGGAGCGCCCCGAGGCGGTTGCTTTTGAAATGTTGCGCTGGTTGGATACATAAAACTAGGATTTACCCTTTAAATGCCTATTTATTGAGCTAAATCAAGCCTCAATGTATACAATTTTTGAATGCGTACGGATTGTGTAACTGCCACTCAAGCCTCTACTGGCGAACCTTTTGAAGAAGGTGGGTCGCAGGCCGTCAAAGTTCAGTTGAAGTTACGCGAGATGGTGTTGGCTGGCGATTTGCAGGCCGGATCACGCATCACCGAGTTGGCGCTGGTTGAAAAGCTTGGCGTTTCCAGAACGCCGATTCGCGCTGCTTTGATACGGCTCGAACAAGAAGGCTTGTTGCAACAAATGCCCAGCGGCGGTTTTGCTGTGCGCAAATTCTCAGAAGCCGATGTGGCCGATGCGATTGAGTTGCGAGGCACCGTGGAAGGTTTGGCTGCGCGCATGGCGGCAGAGCGCGGCACGTCTGAGGAAGACCTAGAACGTGCCCATCAGTGCTTGGATGGCATTGATCTTTTGCTTCGCGAGTCGGTGTTGCACGAAGAAGCTTTCTCGCGCTATATCGATTTGAATGCGCAATTTCATGCGTTGTTAGGAGGCTTCTCAGCCTCTCCTGTGATTCAGCGCGAGTTGGAGCGCGTGGGCAGCTTGCCATTTGCGTCGCCTTCCGGCTTTGTCGGCGTGCAAGCGAATTCACCCAAGGCGCGTGACATGCTCATCGTGGCCCAAGACCAGCACCGTCAAGTGATGCAGGCCATTGCCCAGCGTGAGGGTGCAAGGGCCGAAGCATTGATGCGCGAGCACTCGCGCTTGGCACAAAGAAATTTACGTGAAGCGCTGCGAAGCCCGCTTCATTTACCCGGCGCACATTTGATTTCCCCCAGTTCTTGACGACGATTATTTCAAAGGAGACAGTTCATGCAAAAACGTTTTTTCCTCAGCGCCGTGGCGCTTGGTTTGTTGGCCGCTCATGCGGGCACAGCCTTGGCGCAAGAAAAATTCAAGATCGGTTTGATCTTGCCCATGACCGGTCCCTTCGCTTCCACGGGCAAGCAAATTGAAGCCGCAGCCCGCTTGTACATCGCACAAAACGGCGACACCGTCGGCGGTAAAAAAGTGGAGCTGATTGTCAAAGACGACACCAGCGCACCTGATGTGACCAAGCGTATTGCACAAGAATTGGTCGTGAACGAGAAGGTCAATGTGTTGGCTGGCTTCGGCTTGACGCCATTGGCCATGGCCACAGCGCCCTTGGCCACACAATCCAAAACGCCGATGGTGGTGATGGCTGCTGCCACCTCTAGCATCACGCAAGCTTCACCTTATGTGGTGCGCACCAGCTTCGCATTGCCACAAGCTGCGGTGGCTTTGGCCGATTGGGCGCCGAACAATGGCATCAAAAAAGTGGTGACCTTGGTGTCTGACTATGGTCCCGGCATCGATGCTGAAAAGTTTTTCAAAGAGCGTTTGATGTTCAACGGTGGTCAAGTGTTGGACACCTTGCGCGTGCCCATGCGTAACCCAGACTTCGCGCCGTTCTTGCAAAAGGTGCGTGATTTGAAACCGGATGCGGTGTATGTGTTTGTGCCATCTGGCGCAGGCGCTGCCTTGATGAAACAGTTTGCCGAACGTGGCATGGACAAAGCTGGCATCAAGTTGATTGGCACGGGCGACATCACCGATGACGATATCTTGAACAGCATGGGCGATGTGGCCAATGGTGTGGTGACTTCTCACCATTACTCGGCGTCGCACAACTCACCTCTCAACAAAAAGTTTGTGGCTGCATTTGAAAAAGCCAATGCGGGCTTGCGCCCCAACTTCATGGCCGTGGGTGGCTATGACGGCATGCGCGTGATTTATGAAGCAGCCAAGGTCACCAAAGGTGGTAATGGTGAAGCTTTGCTCAACGCCATGAAAGGCCAAGTGTTTGAAAGCCCACGCGGTCCCATGTTCATTGATGCGCAAACGCGTGATGTGGTGCACAACATCTACATCCGTAAAGTCGAGAAGGTGGGTGGTCAGCTCTACAACCAAGAGTTCAACACCATCCCTGACGTCAAAGACCCAGGCAAGAGCAAGTAATGCTCACGCTGTTGTTTGACGGGGTCGCGTACGGCATGCTGCTGTTTATTCTGGCGGTGGGCTTGTGCGTGACCATGGGGTTGATGAACTTCATCAACCTCGCGCATGGCGCGTTTGCCATGCTGGGCGGCTATGTCACCGTGGCGCTGATGCAGCGTCATGGTGTGCCGTTTTTGGTGTGTTTGCCATTGGCATTTTTGGCCTCGGCAGCGGTGGGCGTGGTGTTGGAGCGCACGTTGTACCGACCGATGTACAAGAAGCCACACTTGGACCAAGTGCTGTTTTCGATTGGCTTGGCCTTCATGGCCGTGGCTTCGGCCGACTATTTGATGGGCTCGCAACAGCAAATCATGCAGCTGCCCGATTGGCTGCGCGGGCGTACCGAGCTGTTTGCTGACACACCGTTTGTGTTGGGCATGGGCCACTACCGTTTGTTCATCATTGCGGTGTGTGCGGCGTTGACGATCGGTTTGCAATATGTGTTGTCGGCCACACGTTTTGGCAGTCGCTTGCGCGCCAGTGTGGACGATGCACGCGCGGCGTCGGGCTTAGGCATCAATGTGAATGTGGTGTTTGCGGCTACCTTTGCCGTGGGTTCTGGCTTAGCGGGTTTAGGCGGCGCACTGGGCGCTGAGGTGTTGGGGCTTGACCCGACCTTTCCCTTGAAGTTCATGGTGTACTTTTTGATCGTGGTGGCCGTGGGTGGCACGACCTCCATCACCGGTCCATTGCTGGCAGCCTTGCTGCTAGGCATTGCCGACGTGGCGGGCAAGTACTACATCCCTAAGTTGGGTGCGTTCATTGTGTATGCCTTGATGATTGCGATTTTGATTTGGCGTCCGCAAGGCCTCTTTGTGCGTCAAGGAGGTAAGTCATGAACGCACAGACTTCTTTATTGCGTGCGGCGCGTTGGCAGCCTCTGGAATTTGTGTTTTGGGCGCTCGCCTTTGCCTCACCTTGGTTGCTGGCGCAGCATGCGCTCATCATCAACGAGATTGCCATCGTGGCTTTGTTTGCCGTGTCGCTCGACTTGGTGCTCGGTTACACCGGCATTGTGTCGCTGGGGCATGCGGCGTTTTTGGGTTTTGGTGCGTACTCGGCGGCGTTGTTTGCCAAGCACATCCATCCCGATCCATTGCTGGGATTGTTGGTAGGCATGGCGGCTGCCACTTTGCTGGGCGCTGTGTGTTCGCTGTCCATCATGCGTGGCAGTGATTTGACGCGTTTGATGGTGACCTTGGGCACGGCACTCATCTTGCTAGAGCTGGCCAATAAATTCAGCGACTTGACGGGCGGTGCCGACGGTTTGCAAGGCGTCATCATGGGGCCGTTGCTGGGGCAATTTGAGTTTGACCTGATGGGGCAAACCTCGGCTTGGTATTCGTTGGCTGTGCTGTTGGTGTTGTTTGTGCTTGCTCGTCGTTTGGTGCATGCGCCTTTGGGTGCAACGCTCAAAGCCATTCGTGACAACCGCTTGCGTGCCATGGCTATTGGCATTCCAGTCACCGCACGTTTGGCTGTGGTCTACACCGTGGCAGCTGGCATCGCGGGTGCGGCGGGGGCTTTGATGGCACAGACCACAGGTTTTGCATCGCTCGATGTGTTTGCGATGGACCGCTCTGCCGATGTCATGCTGATGCTGGCCATTGGTGGCGTGGGTTGGTTGTATGGCGGCATCGCAGGTGCGGTCGCGTTCAAACTGATGTACGACGTGATTGCCAACATCACCCCGCAGTACTGGACGTTTTGGATGGGCTTGTTTTTGGTGGTGCTCGTGCTCGTTGGACGTGAACGTTTGATTCGTCCTTGGACTTGGTTTTCTGCGGCACGCAAAGAGGGGCAGTCATGAGCGCGGTGTCTAACCTCAGCGGCTACGCCTTGCAAACGCAAGGGCTGGTCAAACGCTTTGGTGGCATCACGGCCACCGACCATGTCAACCTCAACATCGCACATGGTGCGCGTCACGCCCTGATTGGGCCCAATGGCGCAGGCAAAACCACGCTCATCAACTTGATGACCGGCGTACTGCCTGCGACCGAAGGTCGCATCGTGTTGCAGGGCGAAAACATTTCGCACCTGGCGCCGCATCAACGTGTGGCACGCGGCATGGTGCGCACGTTTCAAATCAACCAACTGTTCAACTCACTCACGCCTTTAGAAACCTTGACGATGGTCGTCACGCAACATCGTGGCGAAGGTGCGCGTTGGTGGCAGCCGCTGGGTCATAGCTTGTCCATCACCGAACGCGCTGAAGCATTGCTGGAACAGTTCCACCTCACCGATGTGATGCAGCAACGCACCGAGCATCTGGCCTACGGCAAACGCCGCTTGCTGGAGATGGCGATTGCGTTGGCTTGTGAACCTCGTGTGCTGTTGCTCGACGAGCCAGTGGCAGGTGTGCCTGCCGGCGAACGTGATGAGTTACTCAACACGGTTGCGGCTTTGCCCAGCGATGTGTCCATCGTGCTGATTGAGCATGACATGGACTTGGTGTTTAACTTTGCTGACCGCATCACCGTATTGGTCAATGGCGCGGTGCTGACCGAGGGCACGCCGCAAGAAATTGCGCATGACCCACAAGTCAAAGCCGTCTATTTGGGGACCAGCCATGACTAAAGCCACAGAACTGTTGCGCATGGAAGGTTTGAGCGCGGGCTACGGTGAAGCCGTGGTGTTGCACGATATTTCGCTGAGCGTGAACGAAGGTGAAACCTTAGCGTTGCTAGGCCGAAACGGCACAGGAAAAACAACGCTGATGGACACCTTGGTGGGTGTGACCACACAACATGGCGGCACGATTCAATTGGGTGACTCTGCTTTGCATCGCATGGCGCCGCACGAACGTGCAGCGGCGGGTATTGGCTGGGTGCCGCAAGAGCGCAATATGTTCAAGTCGCTCACTGTGCATGAAAACCTCACGGCGGTCGCACGTGGTGCGAGCGATACCAAGCATCGCGCTTGGACGCCCGAGCGTGTGTACGAGTTGTTCCCACGTTTGGCCGAGCGCCAAGACAACTTGGGTACACAGCTCTCGGGTGGCGAGCAACAAATGTTGGCAGTGGGCCGCGCCTTGGTGCTCAACCCACGTTTGCTGTTGTTAGACGAGCCTTTAGAGGGGCTAGCGCCCATCATCGTGGAAGAGTTGTTGCGAGCGATTGCACGCATCACCCGTGAAGAGGGCTTGAGCGCCATCATCGTGGAGCAACATCCACAAGCGATTTTGAAGATCAGCCACCAAGCGGTGGTGCTTGACCACGGCACGGTGGTGCACAGCGGCAATGCACAAGCGCTGTTGGATCAACCCGAATTGCTGGATCGTCTGTTGGGCGTTGCCCGTGTCGATTGAAGATTGAGAAAGTGAGTGCGTATGTTCATTAAAAACGCTTGGTACGTAGCAGCAACTGCTGCCGAAGTACAAGACAAGCCACTGGGTCGAACCATTTGCGGCGAGCCCATGGTGTTTTACCGTGGTGAAGCCAACAAAGTGGCTGCGCTCGAAGACTTTTGCCCACACCGTGGCGCACCCTTGTCTTTGGGTAAGGTTTGCAACGGCAAGTTGGTGTGCGGTTACCACGGCCTAGAGATGGGCTGTGACGGAAAGACCGTGTCCATGCCCGGTCAACGTGTGCGCGGCTTTCCTGCCATTCGCAGTTTTGCCGCCGTGGAGCGCTATGGTTTTATTTGGGTGTGGCCCGGTGATGTGGCTGAGGCAGATGAATCCAAACTGCCGGTGTTTGAGTTCTTTGACAACCCTCAGTGGGCCTATGGCGGTGGGCTGTATCACATCCAGTGCAATTACAAATTGATGATCGATAACTTGATGGACTTGACGCACGAAACCTACGTGCATTCCAACAGCATTGGGCAAAAAGAAATTGACGAAGTGCCTTGCACCACCAAGGTGGAGGGTGACCACGTGATCACCAGTCGGTTCATGGAAAACATTGAAGCACCACCGTTTTGGAAAATGGCGCTGCGTCACAACAACTTGGCCGACGATGTGCCTGTGGACCGCTGGCAAATTTGCCACTTCACACCGCCCAGCCATGTGATGATTGAAGTGGGTGTGGCGCATGCTGGCAAGGGCGGTTATGACGCACCCGATGACAGCAAGGTCTACAGCATGGTGGTGGATTTCATCACGCCAGAAACCGAGACATCCATGTTGTATTTCTGGGGCATGGCGCGCAAGTTTCAACCTCAAAACACAGAACTGACCGACGCCATTCGCGAAGGCCAAGGCAAGATCTTTGCCGAAGACTTAGACATGCTGGAGCGTCAGCAACGCAACTTGACGCGCTATCCCGAGCGCGCTTTGCTGATGCTCAACATCGATGCGGGCGGTGTGCAATCACGCCGAGTCATTGACCGAGAACTGGCTAAAGAAACCAACGGAGTTGCTGCATGAGCGATCACATGAACGAGGGTGCAACGACACCCGTGGGTCCAGATGGCGTGTTCACGCTGGCTTTGATGAAGTCGGACAAGCAGCTACAAGTACCCGCAGATCAAACTGCACTTCAAGTGCTGGAGTCTGCAGGCATTGATGTGCCCATGTCGTGTGGGCAAGGTATTTGCGGCACATGCTTGACCCGTGTGGTGGGCGGGGTGCCTGACCACCGAGACATGTATTTGAGTGGGGATGAACAAGACGCGAACGATCAGTTCACGCCTTGTTGTTCACGCAGCAAAACTGCGGTGTTGATGCTTGATCTTTGAGGCTTAGCGGCCGTAACCGCCGCCGCCGCCACCAAAACCACCACCGCTGCGGCCACCGCCTGAACGGCCACCGCCACCAGAACGATTACCGCCGCCACCTGAACGGCGGCCAAAGCCACCGCCACCGCCGCCGCGTTTGCGTTCGGTCATGAGGTCCACGCTGGTACGTGTGGGGTCGGGTTGGCGTTGACCGCCACCTTGTGTTTTATGGCCAAAGGCGTTCACGCCGCTTTGGGTGCCCAAGTGCGCGTTGGCACGGGGTTGGAAGTCATCGTCGTCACGGCGCGGTGCGCGAGGCGCATCAAAGTCGCGTGGTGGACGTGGGCTGTCGTTGCGTGGACCACGGTTGTCGAATTGACGCGGTGGGCGCTGACCTTGGCCTTGTGGGCGATTGTTGCTACGGGGTGGGCGATCGCCGAATTGCTCGGTGCGTTCACCGTCGCGTGCTGGGCGGTCACCCACACGGTCACGGCTCACGTGGCTGTTGGGGCGAGGGGCACGGCCACCGCCAGCGGCTTTGGTATCGCGGATGCGCTGCATC
>JACCDZ010007676.1_pt1 | contig 13341 bp, 9 predicted proteins | sample 7449551 | NCBI WGS metagenome assembly JACCDZ01 (sample SAMN15323452, study PRJNA562643) | freshwater metagenome | isolation source: river surface water | place: USA:Blue River Watershed | collected 2017-08-18
GCAACTTCTAATCCCGCTTGGATGTCGTGACTAATTGTTGAAATCTTGACGTCAGAAGTTTCTACTGAAACAAGTGAAAACTTCTGAGAGAAATCTTTACCGGATCTGTGTCCGAGCAGGGCTGGTCGAGCAGTATTTCCCCTGGAGTTCTCTCGCCAAACTCCATGGAACTGGTGAGCATCGAGTTCGGCATGGGCAGTCGGTTCAACCTGGGCGCGACGCAGCTGCTCAATGCTTGAGGCAATCTCTCTACCCCAGTGCAGAACGTTTGGTGTTCCGGCTGCAAAATCAATCACCAAGCTCACGCCAGCTTGTTTGATTACGGCAGGGGGAAACACAGAATCCTTCATCTTCCTAGTCTGATAGCCGTTACTGGACGGAGTAAAGACCCCGCCCAGTAACTTCTCAGTTGCTATTCAATTGTCTGCTTTTCCCCTTGAGGAAAAGCCTGTCCGCTCGAACCGACCCTCAAAAACTGACCTTGCAAGACCCGGTTTGATTGGGTCTGAACGAACTGGTCCAATATTCCCAAACTTTTCGAAATAAAAACGACAAAAGTAATCATTCCGTTAGTAAGAATTCGGGCAAAATCGTAAATCGGGTTTAACCTTTTGCCAAGAAAAGGACGTGTCAGATGCTCGCTGCCCAGCGAAAAGCCAAGATCCTCGAGGAGGTCGGCACCCTAGGTGCCAGGCGCATTGCCGATTTGGCCGAAACTCTGGGAGTCTCAGAGGTCACCATTCGCCGCGATGTCGAGCAGCTTGCCGCTCAGGGCTTGGTTGACAAAGTTCACGGAGGTGTGACCGCCAACACCTTGTCGCTAACACTTGAACCTCCATTTGCGGCCAACTCGATGAAAGAGCAAAAAGCCAAGGAGGGAATATCTGCTTTGGCGGCCGAGCTGGTTCGCCCCGGTATGGCAGTAGCCCTGATGGGAGGCTCTTCGGTCTACGCTCTGGCTAAAAGACTCAGAGATATTCCATCTCTCACAATTGTTACGAACTCTGTTCCAATTTCAGATTTGTTTGCACAAAAGCCAAGAGCTGATCAGACCGTGGTGCTAACCGGTGGAGTAAGAACTCCAACGGACTCATTGGTTGGAAACATTGCCACCGAAGTCTTTTCGAGATTCAATCTCGACATTGTGTTCATGGGTACACATGGTATGGACAGCGAGTTTGGATTTAGCTCACCGAACCTAGTTGAGGCAGAGACTAATCGTGAAGTCATCCGACGCAGTGCCAAGTTTGTTGTCCTTGCTGATCACACTAAGTGGGGAGTGAGAGGCTTTTCATCATTCTCTACATTTGATAGAGCTGATGTAGTTATCACCAGCAAGGGCTTATCCAACAAAGCTCTGGTCGTGCTGCGCTCAAAGGTCAAAGAAGTTCTACTAGCCGATTAGAGCTTTAGCGAAAACAGATGGCTACCAATTGGTTTGCCAAATCTTTGTGCCACATTCGCAAGATGACCCTGCTCAACAAAGCCATGCTTTTTGTGCAGTGCTAGTGATGCTCCAGCGCCGCGATCAGCAATTACGGCAATCACTTCTTTGATACCAAAGTTTCTGCAGGCGCTGAGCAGTTCTTCCATCAGCCTGCTTCCAAGTTTCTTTCCGGTTGCGGCAGGAGCAAGGTAAATCTGGTTTTCGACGATTTTCATGTGTCCAGTTCGCTGCCGCCATGGAGCCACGTATGCGAAACCCAAAAGCTCTGTGCCACGAGTCATCACCAAGAATGGAAAACCGAGTTTGTTTAGATGTTCGTATTTTTCTTGCCAATAGCCAAGGTCATGCGGTGAGTCATCGAAGGTTATAACTGTGTTTTGAATAAAGAAGTTATAAATGTCTTTTATCTGCGGAAGGTCCGCATCGGTAGCACTGCGAACTGATATTTCGATCTCACTTTTCTCTGATTTCTGCTTGAGTTTTCGAACAATTCGCCATCTGGTTTCGGAATCAACCATTAGCAGCGCCAGTCAATCGGCTGCTCACCTAGTTCAATAAGTGCAGCATTGGTTTTGGAAAAAGGCTTTGAACCAAAGAAACCTCGGTATGAGGACAGTGGTGATGGGTGAGGCGATCGGATGATTTTGGCATTTGGGATCAATGGCGCAATCTCCTGTGCCTTAGACCCCCAGAGAATTGCCACAAGCTTCTCCCCTCGTATTTGATAAAGGTATCGAACCACCTCGGTGGTGAACCGATCCCAACCTAGGTTGAAGTGAGCACCCGTAGCGAAGGGCTGAGTGGTTAGGTGGCGATTTAGCAGCATGACCCCCTGCTGCTGCCAGCTGGCAATGTCGCTCGGGTTTTCAACGCCGACATCATCGGAGAGTTCTTTGAAGATGTTTTGAAGCGAGGGCGGCAAGGGTTTTGTGCCAGGGGGAACTGCGAAAGACAGCCCGACGGCATGGGAAGGATTTGGGTAGGGATCCTGACCAAGAATTAGAACTCGGTAGTCACTGGGTGAGCGTTCAAAGGCCCGGAATACCTGATTTGGACCCGGAACAAATGGTTGCTTTAGGCGGGAGGTGATTTCCGTCAGCAGAACGTGCTGGGCATTAAATAGCGGCAGCCAGTCATCGTGGACGGAATCGAACATGAGCCAATAGTAAAAGTGCAAAGATGATTGCAGAAGAAGGAGTTCAAAATGCCCACACCAGCCGAGCTACTGAGTGAAGCCAGCAAATATGCCGAGACTCTGAGCGGGATTAGAAGGGATCTCCATCGCATCCCGGAGTTTGCACTGGATCTTCCCAAGACTCAGGCCCGCATCCTCGAATCAATCCATGGGCTTGGAGAAATAACGCTGGGTAAGTCCCTGACTTCGATCGTCCTTCATATAAAGGGAGCGAACCCAGGGCCGACCGTTTTGCTCAGAGCCGACATGGATGCTCTGAAGGTCGTTGAAGACACAGGACTGGACTATGCCTCAACTAACGGCTTTATGCACGCGTGTGGTCACGATCTGCACATGGCAGGAGCGATTGGAGCGGCGCATCTTCTTGCAACCCACAAGGACAAACTCAACGGCGATGTCATTGTCTGGTTCCAGCCCGGAGAAGAAGGCCACCACGGCGCTGACATCATGATCGAAGAGGGCATGCTTGAGATCACTGGCTCTCGTCCAATCGCGGCCTATGGTCTGCATGTCTTTACTGCCATGCCAAAAGGATTAATTGCATCAAAGAGCGGTCCGATGATGGCGAGCGCCGGTGATTTGCATGTTACTTTCCACGGCTCCGGCGGACACGGTTCGATGCCTTGGTTGAGTAAAGACCCTGTCACACCAATGATCGAATCAATTTCTGCACTGCAGAGCCTGCTCAACAAAAAATTCGACCAATTTGATCCAGTAATTCTGAACGTGGGTTGGATTCGTGCCGGAGACGATGCAACCACCAACGTGATAGCCGACACCGCCAGCTTCGGGGCAACTGTCAGAACATTCTCAGAGGAGAACACCAAGAAGCTGCATGAGCTAGCACCTAAATTGATTCACAGTATTGCCGAGGGATTCGGCGTGAAAGCGGAAGTTGAGTTTGGAAGAGCAACCAAAGTCCTGATGAATAACGCCGATGCCGTGAAGGCGGTCGAGGATATCGCCAAGCAACTTGTGGGCGAAAAGGGATACATGACAATGGAGAAGCCCATCGCCGGTGGCGAGGATTATGCATCAATCGTTGCTGAGGTACCAGGGGCCTTCATCTTTGTTGGCGCCTGCCCTCCCGATGTTGATCACACCAAAGCCCCAACTAATCACTCGCCAAAAGCAAAGTTTGATGATTCAGTGCTTCCACTGTGCTCTGCTCTGCTGGCCTCCCTTGCATTCAAGCACCTTGGATAGCAGTGGATTTTCAAATATCTGAAGACTCCGCTCCCTCGGAATTCATCACCGAGGAGCAGCGTCGTCAGCTCGTTGGAAGACCTCCTGCCACTGGAGCCTGGATCGTCGGAGATTCCGTTGGAGATCGTAAGTTCACCACTCCATTCAATCTCGAAGTTGAGGCGGGCTCGGAGCTCAAAGGGGCAAGACTTGCCTTTGAGACGTGGGGTGAGCTCAACGAAGAAAAAGATAATGCAGTCTTAGTTCTGCATGCGCTGACTGGCGACAGCCACACAGTTGGGCCAGCCAAGGATGGCCATCCGACTTCTGGCTGGTGGAATGGGGTTATTGGCGATGGCCTGGCAATCGACACGAAGAAGTACTTTGTAATCACACCTAATGCACTGGGAGGTTGTCAGGGATCCACTGGACCGAGTTCGCTTGATGCAAATGGTAAGGAATACGGCCCCAATTTTCCGCAGCTTACAATCAGAGATCAGGCGCGAGCATTCGCCATCCTTATGGATCAGCTAGGGATTGACGCATTCGTGGTCATCGGCGGTTCCATGGCTGGAATGCACGCGTTAGAGCTGGCGATCGAATATCCAAAAAGAATAAAGAAGCTAGGCGTCTTAGCAGCTCCTGCGTATTCAACGGCCGATCAAATAGCGCTAAACACAGTTCAACTGGAAGCCATTAGATCTGATGAGAACTTCCAGGGTGGTCTCTACTACGACGCCAAGCCTGGCTTTGGACCCCACCGCGGATTATCTCTGGCACGGCGCATGGCGCTTTTGAACTATCGCTCGCCTCAAGAGCTCAACGAAAGATTTGGCCGAAGCTGGCAATCAAAAGTGAGTCCTTTGACTGAGCACGGAAAGTACGCAGTTGAAAGCTATCTGGATTTTCATGGAAACAAGTTTGTTAGACGCTTTGACGCAAACAGCTACATCACCTTGGTTAGCGCAATGAATTCGCATGACGTTGGAAGAGAACGAGAGTCAGTAGAGAAAGCTCTTGCATCCATTTCTTGCCCCACCCTGGTCCTTGGGATAAAGAATGATCGACTTTTTCCACTAAGCGGCCAGCAGCTGATAGCGGATTGCATATCGGGAGAATTGATTGGTGGCAAGCTGCAAGTGATTGAAAGTGAATTCGGTCACGATGGTTTTTTGATTGAAACTGAGGCCGTTGGCGAAAGACTGAGGCAGCTACTCCCCTAGAGTTGAGCGTGTGAATCTGCTTCGCTCAAAGATAGCCGTTTGTTTCTTTTTTCTATCGGGCGGTAGCGCATTGGCGTTGTGGGCAGTACACATTCCCCTGATTGAAAAATCCGTTGGAATCAACTACTCAGTTCTGGGAGCGCTACTGATGTTCAGCGGTCTCGGTGGTTTTTTGGCAATGCAGCTCTTTGGTTACCTGGTTGATCACATTGGTTCGAAAACTGCGACACGAATTGGCGGAGTTGCAGTTGGGCTATCACTGTTGGGACCGGCTTTTGCCAGCGATGTCGTAACGCTTGGTCTAGCAATCCTGCTTCTCGGCTTTGGAATTGCAGGGGTTGATGTTGCTATGAATGCAGCAGCGCTGCACGTTGAGCGAGAAAACAAAAGAGCCATATTTACTTTCTTTCATCTGTTCTGGTCAGTAGGAGGACTGGTCGGTGCCACGCTCGGCTTTGCAACCATCGGCGCTGGATTTGTTCAGTCTCAAACCCTGACAGTTGTAGGAATCTTCTTGGCTATTGCAGGTTTCTTCATTGCCTCTTGGCTGCTACCGGATAGGCCAAATGTTGCCAGCGGTGATAAGAGTCAGGACCGAGCGCATGGAAAACAAAACCGGAGAGTCCTAGGATTTGTGATTCTTGCCGGACTAATGAGCGCTTCCGGAGCCATTATTGAAGGAGTTGCCCACGACTGGTCTGCTCTATATCTGAGAGACATTCAGCAAACCGATGTGGCGACTGCCGCCTGGGGATTGGTCGCTTTCAACATCGGAATGATCACGGGAAGAATCTTCATCGACAGAATTGTTGAGAGAAAAGGTCGCGGGTTCATAATCACCTGGGGATCTCTAGCGGCAGCATTAGCAATTGGACTGCAGGCGATTGCGCCAAACCTCACCCTCTCCCTCATCTTTTGGTTCCTTCTGGGGCTTGGCATCTCGGGAGTGGTGCCACAGCTGTTCGCTGCCGCAGGTGAGATTGGTGAGGTTTCACACCAGGGAAGAAACATGGCACGTGTAGTTGGCATTACCTACATCGGCGGCCTTGCTGGTCCATCAATCATTGGTCTTTTGACCCTTGCCATTCCGCTAAATTACGCAATTGGTTGGGGTGCTGTTCTGGGATTGTTTATTGTTTTGTCCTGGCCAAGATTGGAAAAACTAAACCGATGAGCAAGTTATTCACTCCAATCAAGATTCGCAATCTCGAGATTAGAAATCGGCTTTGGGTTTCGCCGATGTGCATGTATTCCTGCGAAAACAAAGACGGAGTCGTCGGCGATTGGCACCTTGTTCACCTCGGCTCTAGAGCGATTGGTGGAGCGGGTCTGGTGATGGCTGAAGCCAGCGGCGTTGTTCCTGAAGGAAGAATTTCTCCATGGTGTCCAGGCATCTGGAGCAAAGAACAGATTGGTGGCTGGAAGAAAGTAACTGACTTCATTCGTGAGGCAGGAGCTGCTAGCGCCATACAGCTTGCACACGCAGGAAGAAAAGCTTCTGTCTACAGAAGCTGGTCCGGGACTGGATCTGTTCCGCTCTCAGATGGCGGTTGGCAGTCGTATTCATCAACCGATGAGGCTTTTCCCGGTTATGCAGCACCAAGAAAGCTCGATACCGAAGAGATTCCAAAGCTCGTCGAAAGATATCGAATTGCAGCAGCGCTTGCGATGGAAAGCGGTTTTGATGCTCTCGAGATTCACGCAGCTCACGGTTACCTTCTGCACCAGTTTTTATCCCCACTGACAAATAAACGCGATGACCAATACGGCGGCTCGCTGGAAAACAGAGCACGTTTTCTTCTAGAAATCGTCGAAACCGTACGCACCGAAATTGGCGATGCTCCGCTCATGATTAGGTTTAGTGCCACCGACTATGTCGAGGGTGGCTGGGATGAGAATCAAACTAACCAGGTTGCCGCATGGGCGCATGAGCGAGGGGCGGACCTGTTTGATCTTTCATCCGGAGGATTGGTTATGGGCGTAAAGATTCCGCTCGGTCCTGGCTATCAGGTCCACTTCAGCGAGGGGACCAAGAGCGCCACGGGTGCAAATGTTTCGGCAGTAGGACAGATTACGGATGCCAAACAGGCCGAGGAGATCGTCGCATCCGGAAAAGTTGATGTTGTGATGATGGGTAGGCAGCTACTGAGGGATCCCTATTTTCCGCTTCGAGCAGCTCACGAACTAGGCGCAGAAGTTGCCTGGCCAAGCCAATACACCAGGGGTATGTGGCCTAGCGCGTAGTTGAGTCCTGGATTTCTCCGACCAGCACTTCAATGATGTCCTCTAGGAACAAGCAGCCCGTGATCTTGCCATCAGCTGAAAAGGTTCTAGCGACATGCGCCCCGTATTTTCTTAGCTGAGCCAAGGCATCCTCCAGTTCGGCCGCCTCAGAAACAGAAATCAGTGTTCGCATTCTCTTCGACTGAAGTGGCTTATATAGCCTTTCTGGATCATCTATCAGCGCGTCCTTGATGTGCCAGTAGCCAACTAAATCCCCGGCTTCGCTCTTAACCGGATACCTGCTGAAGCCGTGCTCACTGACAGCCTCCTGCAGCATGGCCGGAGTTGCATCAGGCGGAAGTGTAATTAGAGAGTCAAGCGGGTGCTTTACATCACCAACTATCTTTTCGGTGAATTCAAAGGTTTTAGAAATTGTCTCGGAAGCATCCGCAATTGTTCCACTGCGCTGCGATTCTTCCACTATGTCTTCCACCTGCTCAAGAGTGAAAGCAGAGTTTGCTTCATCGCGAGGCGTGAAACCAAAAATTCTGAGAATGCCATTTGAAATCTGGTTCATAACCCAGACAATCGGCTTCACAACCTGGGCGACGAAGTAGAGCATCGGTCCGAGAATTAGCGCTGCCGAGGTAGGTATAGAGATGGCAATGTTCTTAGGAACCATTTCGCCCAGCACCACGTGCAGATAGGTCACAAGCAGCAGGGCGATGATGAAGCTGACGACCGAGGTCGTGGCGTAATCAAGACCGATAGCGCTGAGCGGATCCTCCAGCATGTATTTGATCGAAGGCTCCGCCACAACCAGAATTAAAAGCGAAGACACCGTAATTCCAAGCTGCGCAGTGGCAAGCATTAGAGAAACGTTTTCCATCGCCTTTAGCGTCACCTTTGCCGCAGGATTTCCCTTGTCGGCCAGAGGTTCGATCTGGGCACGTCTTGCAGAAATAACGGCAAACTCTGAACCTACGAAAAATGCATTCGAAATTAGCAGCACAACCAGCCAAATCAGGCCCGAAAGATCAGTCATTATCTTCCTCCGAAGGCTGGTACTTGATTCGGTCAACCCTTCGGCCGTCCATGCGGATCACCTTTAGCTGCCCGGTTGGTAATTCAACAACATCGCCATCTTGCGGAATCTTGCCAAGCTCACTCATAACAAAGCCGGCGATGGTGTCGTAATCCTCGTCGTCTGAAATCTTCAGTCCAATTTCCCTCAGCTCCCCCGGTCTTGCTAAACCACTGAAGGAAGCAGATCCGTCTGAGTATTGAACGATGTGCGCCTTGGTCCGATCGTGCTCATCAGATAGATCACCAATTAGCTCCTCGACGGCATCTTCGAGTGTTGCGATTCCGGCAGTGCCGCCGTATTCATCTACCACCACCCCAAACTGCAAACCTCTCCCTCGAAGCGTAAGGATCAGACGATCCAGGGGCATGGTTTCAGGAACTCTCACGGGCTCAACCATGATTGCGCTCACAGGTACCTGTGCTCTGCGCTGGGGAGGAATTGCAACCGCCTGCTTGACGTGGGCAACACCAACAATGTCATCGGAGTCTTCGCCGAGGATTGGGAATCTTGAGTGGCCACTCTCTCGAGCAAGATCAATGAGGTCCTTCGCGCTCTGTTCTCGCTCGAGTGTATGCATCTGGGGCCTTGGGGTCATGATGTCGCTGGCAAGCAGCGAGGTGAGGGTCAGAGTTTTTTCAATCAGCTTTGCGGTGTCGCTTTCAAGTGTTCCCAGGGAAGCCGAGCGTCTTACCAAAGATGTAAGTTCCTCAGCACTCCGAGCAACCGAAAGCTCTTCCTTAGGTTCGATTCCAAACCTCCGAAGAATAAAGTTTCCGTTGTTGTTTAGAAAAACAATCAGGAATTTGAAGATGAAAGTAAACCCAAGCTGAAAAGGTGCGACGGCTTTCAATACTTTCTTGGGAGCACTGAGCGCCATATTCTTCGGAACCAGCTCGCCCAAAAGAAACGATGCGACCGTTGCAATTGCCATTGCTAAAACGGTTGCAAACACTTCCGTGCCCGATTCGCTAAATCCCAGATTAGAAAGTGACGGATAGAGAAGTCTCGATAGAGCAGGCTCAGAAACGAATCCTGTAAGCAACACTGTCAGTGTGATACCGAGCTGAGCCGAGGAAAGCTGAGTGGCAGTGGTCGCAACAGCCCGAATCGATAGATCCAGACCTTTCTCCCCAGCCGAGCGCCTTGACTCAAGGTCAACCCGGTCGAGATTGATAATGGCGAATTCGCTGGCCACGAAAAGACCCGTGCCGACAACCAGCAAGACCCCAAATAAAAGGAGCAGGTAATCGCTCAAGCAATCACCTGCGGGCTACGTTTGTCATGCTCCATTTCAAGACAACACTATAGCCCCCCTTGATTCATTAGACTTTAGGGGTTCCGACCCTCAAACTAAGGGAAAAAGTTGTCCTCGAACACCAACGGCAATTCACAGGCAGATTTTGGCGCAAACGAGTGGCTAGTAGCCGAAATGTATGCCCAGTGGCAAGAAAATCCAGACTCCGTAGATAAATCCTGGCTCCCTATCCTCGAGCGCTACCAGCCAGCAGCTTCAACCGCTTCCGCGACCGTGTCTGCACCAGCGCCAGTTACGAACACCGAGTCGATCACCATGCCAGTAGCCAAGACCGTTGTTTCCAGTCCAATCTCTGCTCCCGTTCCAGCCAATCTTCCTGCCACCGGTTCTATCTCTGTTGCGCATTCGGAAGAAGAGGCCCAACCTGAGGTAAACATTTTGCGCGGTATGGCAAAGACGCTTGCATCAAATATGGATGCCTCGCTGAGTATCCCGACTGCCACCAGCGTTAGACAGATTCCGGCCAAGCTGCTGATTGATAACCGCATCGTGGTCAACTCACACCTAAATCGCACACGTGGTGGCAAGGTTTCATTCACCCAATTAATTGGCTATGCGGTGGTGCAGGCACTGAAAGAGTTTCCAAGCCAGAACGTGTTCTATGAAGAGGTTGATGGAAAACCAGCAGCCATTACTCCAGCTCACGTGAATCTTGGACTTGCTATCGACATTCCCAAGCCCGATGGCACCAGGGCGCTGCTCGTGCCAAATATCAAGCGCGCACAAAAACTCAACTTTGCCGAATTCGTCTCCGCCTATGACGATCTTGTCTATCGAGCAAGAGAAAACAAGCTGACGGCAGATGACTTTGCCGGAACAACTATTTCGCTCACTAATCCCGGAGGAATTGGAACGGTCCACTCGGTCCCAAGACTGACCAAGGGCCAGGGCTGCATCATTGGCGTTGGTGCTTTGGAATACCCAGCTCAGTTCAAGGGACTATCGGAAGAGATGCTGGCTGAGCAGGGAATCGGAAAGATTCTCACCCTGACATCCACCTACGACCACCGCGTGATTCAGGGTGCGGGCAGTGGTGAGTTCCTAAAGATTGTTGAAGAGCTGCTACTAGGTGAGCGCGATTTCTACGTCAAGATTTTTTCAGATATGCGCATCCCCTACACTCCTGTTGTCTGGGTAAATGACTTCCACTGGGATTTAGCAGATCAATCAGGTAAGAACACCAGAATCCAGGAATACATCAATGCCTTCCGCGAGCGCGGACACCTTATTGCTGACATCGATCCACTGGAATACGTTCAGCGCTGGCACCCAGACCTTGATATCCGAAGCTATGGGCTTTCACTTTGGGATCTCGATAGAACATTCAAAACCGGTGGTTTCGGCGGGAGGGTAAAAGCCAAGTTCCGCAACATGCTTGGCATTTTGCGCGACACCTACTGCCGAACAGTGGGCATCGAATACATGCACATCCAAAACCCGGATGAGCGCAAATGGTTCCAGGATCACCTTGAGGTTCCCTACCGCAAGCCATCCCGCGAAGAGCAACTGAGAATCCTTGGAAAGCTCAACGAAGCAGAAGCCTTTGAGACCTTCCTGCAGACAAAGTTTGTTGGCCAGAAGCGTTTCTCTTTGGAAGGTAGCGAGTCCCTGATCCCGGCCCTCGATGAGATTCTGCAGTCGGCCGCCGATGCGGGGCTCGATGAAGTTGCCATTGGCATGGCGCACCGAGGAAGACTGAATGTTCTTACCAACATTGCCGGAAAAACCTACGGCCAGGTCTTCCGAGAGTTTGAAGGATCCACCGATGCCCAGGGTGTGCAGGGCTCAGGAGATGTGAAGTATCACCTAGGAACCAATGGTGTCTTCACATCAGCTAAGGGCAATCCGCTCAAGGTTTATCTTGCAGCAAATCCCTCACATCTAGAGGCTGTGAACCCAGTGCTCGAAGGTATTGTTCGTGCCAAGCAAGACCGACTAGGAAACCCCGAAAGTTTCCCAGTGATGCCAGTTTTGATTCACGGAGATGCAGCCTTTGCAGGCCAGGGAGTTGTACCCGAGACCATGCAGTTCTCTCAGCTTGAGGGATACAAAGTTGGCGGAACAATTCACCTGATTGTTAATAACCAGGTTGGTTTCACCACTTTGCCCAAAGATGCTCGCACCTCTGTGTATGCCACAGATTTTGCCAAGGGCATTCAGGCACCGATATTCCACGTCAATGGTGATGACCCTGAAGCAGTTGTCAGGGTTGCCCAAATCGCATTCGAGTACCGGCAGACATTTAATAAAGACGTCGTTATTGACATTCTTTCCTACCGCAGGCGCGGTCACAACGAAGGTGATGACCCCTCGATGACTCAGCCAATGATGTATAACCTGATTGAAGCCAAGCGCAGCGTCCGCACTCTCTACATGGAAAACCTGATCGGACGAGGAGACATCACTCAGGAAGAGTTTGATCAGGCCAACCTCAGCTTCCAAGCCAAACTGGAGAGCACCTTCGTTGAGGTTCACCAGGCAATGAGTGAACCGGTGGGACTTCCCGAAAGACCAGTTGGTATTGGAACAACCGCTAGTGAAAAGCAGGAGATTGAACATCAAACTGCCATTTCGCGAGAGATCGTAGAAGCAATTGGTAATGCTCATGCCAATCTCCCGCAGGGCTTCACCGTTCACCCCAAACTTGCTCAGCTTCTTCAAAAGCGCGTGGAGATGAGCCGCGAGGGCGGCATCGACTGGGGCTTCGGTGAACTTATTGCCTTCGGATCGCTACTGCTAGAGGGAATCAATGTTCGCCTAGCTGGCCAGGACGCTCGCCGCGGAACCTTCGTTCAGCGCCACGCAACCTTCTTCGACAGAGAAACAGGTGCCGAGTGGATGCCACTTGCTTTCATCTCTGAGCAGCAGGCTAGGTTCCAGGTTTACAACTCTCTGCTAAGCGAATATGCGGCCATGGGATTTGAATACGGCTACTCCGTAGAAGACCCCAAGACACTCACTCTCTGGGAGGCTCAGTTTGGTGACTTTGCCAATGGTGCCCAAACCATCATTGACGAGTTCATCTCATCCGCCGAGCAGAAGTGGCAGCAGCACTCATCGCTGGTGCTGCTTCTTCCTCACGGCTACGAGGGACAGGGTCCAGATCACTCTTCGGCGAGAATAGAAAGATTCCTGCAGCTGTGTGCTGAGAACAACATGACCGTGGCTCAACCATCGACTCCTGCCAGCCACTTCCACCTGCTTCGCCGCCAGGCATATGCAAACCCTAAGCGCCCGCTGATTGTCTTCTCGCCTAAGTCAATGCTTCGCCTAAAGGCAGCTTCTTCTGAGGTTGCGGACTTCACCTCCGGTTCGTTCCAGCCGCTTATTGAAGACCAGCAGGGGCTGAATCCGCAAAGCGTTAGAAGAGTTTTGTTCTGCTCAGGAAAGATTTACTGGGAGCTTCTGGCAGAAAGTCAAAAGCGTGCGCTGCAGGACACGGCCATCATTCGATTAGAGCAGCTGTATCCAACACCGGTTGAAGAGATGAAGGCTGTGATTGCAAAGTATGCAACCAGCGATCCTCGCTGGGTTCAGGATGAGCCTGCCAACCAGGGACCTTGGACATACATGGGACTATTCATGCCAAGATACGGAATCAACTTCAAAGTTATTTCTAGACCTGCCTCAGCCTCCCCCGCCACCGGTTCTAGCAAGCGTCACGCA
>JACCDZ010519024.1_pt1 | contig 13328 bp, 8 predicted proteins | sample 7449551 | NCBI WGS metagenome assembly JACCDZ01 (sample SAMN15323452, study PRJNA562643) | freshwater metagenome | isolation source: river surface water | place: USA:Blue River Watershed | collected 2017-08-18
AGCGGGATCCGCATTGGAAGACTTGGTGCGCGACTGATCAGTAATGAAGCTCAGAGGTAGCTTGCGTGCGTAGAACTCGCCCAGCGTGCGTCTGAATAGCTCAAGAATTACTGACTTACCATTCGAGCCCCCTCCATGAATGATTAAAAATAGTGATTCTTTCTTCTTTCCATCCAACGAGGTGCTAAAGTAGTAGAGCAAGAACTCTAATGCGTCCATTTCGTTATCCGGAACGAGCGACTTCAGCATCTTCCATACTACCTGAATGTATTCGTTGTCCTCATCGTATGGCATGTATGGGGTGTCAGTGTAGAGCGAAATCGGATAGGTGTGGAAATGAGTGATCAGCTTTGTTTCGTGGCGATCAAACTCAACCACGCCATTGCCGACTCCCATAATATTCTCACACTTATCCAAGTTCTTGATGAACTTCTCATTCTTGAGAAAGGTTGCAGCTTCTCTGATAATACCGTCCTTGTGCTTCGCGTCGCGGCAGTTCATAAGGTATTTCTTGAACTGCTTACGGAGCTCTTGGATATAAGTAATGCGGGGATCCTTCAAATCAAATACCGAACAGGCATTGACGAGCCATGCATCAAGATCAGAGTAAAGATTCTCAACTTGAGTTTGGAGCGTTGTGCTCATTGACGCATACAACGAGTCTGGCTTCTGACCGATCAGCTTCCACTTATACAGCTCACCTGGAACGGCGTCTGCGGTGGTTGGTGTCACGAACTGATACCAGTTATAGCTGGTGCATGCCGCGGTGACTGACTGCGTGATATACACATCGCCATACATGAACTTGATGTATTTAGCAAAGTCGTATGGGGATAGCATTCCGTTATAGACAGCGTGCGTCGTATCAAGCTGAAGCATCAGTTTGACTTGTCGCATGATATAGCAGTCGAGCTTCGAAATGTTGTCGCGAGACGCCCAGAATCGGATTGACTTGAAAGAATATTTGTCTTTCATGCCACTCTTCGTAGCTTCGTTCCAATATTGGCTGAACTCGTCCCACGTAAGCGATCGACGCGTTCCGTCTTCATTCACAATAAGTTTCTGAGCACGCTCATGTGTGATCATGATAGCTAAGCACTTATACGAAACATTGCGAGCTTCTGAATCCGCCGATGCAATCGATCGAATGATCTCAAGCCAGTCTTCCAAGTTCTCGAATCGAGATTGCTTGAGAATGTTCTTCAGGATATAGTATGTATGTGTGATGTGATACTCATTGTTGATATCAGCATCGCATACTCCCATCATGAAGTATTTGGCTTTTGCGGCGCAATACTCACTTGCGAATTGCGTTCGCGGGTCCGTTAGATCCCCGAGCATCTTTCGCAACGCATTGTCGTGTGGCGCATATTGCAACTTCTTTACCAACCCATTCTCCATCTCATAACTGATCGAAGTCTCATATGGGAGATTCTTGAAGTCTCCGTGGTTGGCTTTGTTGATCAGTTCGAAAGAAGGGGGATTAACTTGAAAGTTAATCTCACTGATTGATTTCAGAATCATTGGCTGGAGCTGTTCGCCATACACAAACGAGTTGTGCATAGTGATCGGCGCATCCAACGCATCGCGTTGAAAACAGTCGCGCACGCTATAGGCAATCTTGTCTTCGAACAGGTTCTTAATATCTCTGCTTTGCCAAATGCGGTGATATAGGAAGAATCGCGTGTTGCGATCCAACTGGAGACTGGGAATCGAAATACGATAGTTCAGTCTGAACTGCTGGTTATCCGTGTAGATCGGATTCATTGTCGCGTAGAAGAAGGCGTAAAACTTGTTACGTCCTTTCTCCATGCAGATATACTTGCGAACGATCTCAAACAGGTATTGCATAAAGCCAGGGACCACGTCTTCGAATTGAACTTGCTGCACCTTGCTTTCGATTTCAAAGTCGAAAACTAATCCAGCGACGCATTTATTATTGACATCTTGACACTCGAGCAATTGCAGTTGAATGTGTTCATCTGCGCATGCTTTGATGAGCTTCATCAGATCGGGAATCGCGTCATCCGGAACATAGTAGCGTTGGCGGTTGTCGGGATTCATGTTGATGAAGTTCGCTTGAGTAGTGGTATCCATGCTCGAAATAATATATTTTCCGAGATACTCTCGCAAATTGGTGCCGGCCTGACCACGAGCGTGGAAGGAGCGCATAAGCGGAGAGTTGATTAGCTGAGCAACCTTGTCATTATCGTTCTGAGACATAGTGACAGATTGGGTTTGCCGGAGGATTACTATTCAAGATCGAGGAAGTTGTCGAATATATTAGTCAATAGATTCTTCAATTTTACGTCCAGAGGCCATAATCGTCTAAAACGGCCCTAAGTGGCTAATTTGGGGTTGGTTGAAAACTCGGCGATTAGGCCGTAATCGCATCACTTAATATATCGTTCCAAATATAACAATGCCCCCTAAAAAGACTTCAAAAAAATCTAAAGCGCCGATAAGGGCTCCTGTTAATCGCGAATATCTGGAAATAGTCCCAAAACTATCGTCCTTAGGATTTGTGGTCCTTCCGCTGGACGATAAACGCCCCATCCTCAAGGGTTGGAACAAGATAGAAAAGACACCGGAGCGTTTGTATGTATTCGAGAATCGCAATTTGGGTATTATCACCGGCAGACTATCCGGCGTAACTATATTAGATATTGATCTTAAAGATGGCGGCATGGAGCTATGGATAAATATATCATCTGCATATCCAGATATAATAACGCCGATAGTTCAAACCGCCAGCGGAGGAATCCATATCTATTTCAAATACAACAAGAAACTCCATTCATTTTCACGATTTACACTGAAAGGACAACGTATTGGCTGGGACTTATTAAATAACGACCGACAAGCAGTTGTGCCACCATCAGTCAATCCGATAACAAAAAAAGCATACACATGGATTGCAACTCCGGAGGAAGTTCCATTCGCGCATATGCCTCAATGGCTCGAAGAATACTTGTTAATGTGCAAATCATTTAAATAATCAGGAATATAGATCATTTCTGACGAAGACTTAGATATATGATAAAACTCCTATCTATATAATGGATCCACCTTGGAGAAACTGGCGCGTATCGCTAGAAGAATCATCTTCGAGCGACTCGGTAAGTGGCCGGTCGTTTGATTTCAACGAGCAACCATCGGATAGCAACGTTGATAACAATCGCACTTCCGATACCAATCGCATGTCGTATGATGTATTTAATGGAGGCGGAAGCCGAACGATACATCGGAATCGTCAAGATACCCTCAATGATGATCTAATGTGGAGCGCATTGGAGGATGGTTCGGACGAGTTTCGACTATCAATCACAAATATCCCAATGATGACCAATCTATCGCTGGATGGAATGCAAGAAGATTATGTTGATAATATGATTCCGTATTATGCGATTGAAGTCCAATCGCTTGCGACCAATCCATATTATTTATTAGAAACAGCAGGTTGCGCCATTTCATCGTTGTTGCTTTATTCAAATCTCTTTATGTTCGCGATTCTCGCACATAGATATCCCGATAATGACTCGGATGTATTTTTGCGTTATGTATCCATAAAATTAATTAACTTCTCCAGTATCGGATTTATTGTTTATATATTTACCAATCCCGATACTTTCAAGTCAGTTAGCATCACATCCAAGGATCTGATGATTAACGCCATCCTTTATGAATACAAGTTTAACATGATTTTGAAATACCTTGCGATTCATATCATAGTCAATATCCTAATCGCGGTCGCAACAATAGGAATATATTATCATATCATAGATGATATCCCCACGCAATCATTATTAACAAATATATTTGCATCCTCCCGATCCTATACGTTTAATGTTTCATATATTTTGGTTGCAATAATACTTCACTCCGCATGCGGAATTGGACTTGCCGTTATTACCAATATGACAACATCTATCAATGCTCGTAGTAAGGTTATAGATAAGTTCTTTCTTCTATTTTTACTTAGTGTTACGTTTGGCACGGTAGTTGGCCCAATCGGTTATGTATGGCCAAGTTTAGTATTGTATTGTTGTATCATATTGATTAGAGGCGATTTTCATTTATTCGATTACAACCTGTTCATAACATATCTATCCACAATACTGGTAATAGTATGTTTATATCCTTTAATCGCTCTCCAGATCAAATTCGTATGGAGAAAAAAATACATTCAATACATTGAGTATTATCGCAGATCCTGATTTACTCGAAGATCAGATCCTGATTTACTCGAAGATCAGATCCTGATTTACTCGAAGAGCTAAGAAATCAGTCAAGTAGCAAACTCAGCTGATTGACGAATTGTTTGCTGTAAAGTGCATCTTTGATGATGCCAGCGGTGACATCCGGTTCGTTCTTGAAATGGGCGGCGAGCTCATCGATAATTTTATCGGATGAAGTTTTTTTGTCATTTGCGATTGATTGGCCATTGCTCTGAGCAACAATTCGCTCAGTTACAATGTAAGAAACTTCTTCAAGTGCTTTAGTCAGACTGTCGAATTTATCCTTGAACTGCTGGAACATGATCTTGAACTGCCCATAGCGTTCATGGTTCGACGACATCTGGACGACCAACTTGTTGTAGTCGCAATTGCGGATGTATTCGTTGTTCTTGTATAGGCCGTATTTTACGATCTTGAACAATTCGCTTTCGATGTAAATCGTGGAATATTCATCTGGGACCGCGCGGTTCTTCGATCGAAGAATGTATCCGTAGAGAGGCTTGTATTTGAAATTATTCAAATGATAAGCCTTTGCATACTTGGCATATGCGGATCGCGAATAGTTTAGCAGCTGCGATACGCTGTTCTCGCGCATCGTGATTGGGTTCTGCGTAGGTAGGCCTGGCACATTCTTCGATACATATTTGAAAACGGCCGGTTCGGCGACCGACATAATCATGATGTATGAATTCATATCAACACCCGGCTTGGGAATATTCTTTGTGCGGTTAGCGAGATGCTTAGTCTCATCGAAGATGTGATACTTCGAATGACGAAGCGCAATCGTATAAGAATAGTCTTCGTTTAGCATATCAAACGTGAAAGCCTTGTATTTGGTGTCCATAAGATCTTTGAGGGCTTCCATAAAGGTCATTCCCTTGATCATTTCGGTATCGCCAACATCGTAGCCCTTAGTCGATGACATTACCCATTTACCGTTATAGTGGTAAAGCGTAAGGATTGTTGCATCGAGCACTTCATAGACGTCGTAATATCCGGCGCTATGTAGATCGACGAGCTTACGCATCGAGATTTTGTTGGTGCAAAATCCATACTGGGGCATCGCGAGTAGGTTCCATCCATCGTTGTATTCGAAGATAAGTCCGTTGCACTCCTTTGCCATTGGATTCTTGAAATCAACATTGTCGCGTTTGGTGTAAAGCACCACACGAAATGGGGTTTCTGGCTTAAAGTTGCCTTGCGCGCTGTCCGTCCAACAAATACCATGAGAGTATAGCTTGGAGCGCAATGCGGAGACATTGGCGGCAAAGGTGTCAGTTTCAATAGGGAAGCTGTTCAGAAACTTGAAAGTGTTCATCTTTGATGACTGAGGTGAAAGAGCGTTTGATCAATGATCTGAAGTGGTTTGTATATTTATGTATTATAAACATCAATTTTGACAATTCCGCCTTTTGCTTAGAAATCGATATCTATTTTATCTTTGGATACATATTCGCCAATATAATTATATTTTAGCTTTTCGGCATATTTACGTCGCGATGAGACGAACTCGGGATGATTATTACTAATAGAGGATTTCATCTTTGATAACTGCGCTTCGCTATTAATGGAGCTCTTTGTCTTATTTACCTTTATATAATCTTTGAATGCCTTCTCCATGAGCCATGTGATACTACCATGAGTGTTTTCAATATCGAATTCAAACGTAGCCTGCGGATCGTATATTTTATGCATCGTATCACTCGCGAGCTTGATAATTGTATTCAAAATATCTTGCTGCTTAGTAATATCTATTGGCGCCTTCGAATCAGCCAGAGTTATAGCTGCCTCCTGAATAATTCTACTAAGCACCAAACAGAATCTGACAACATCATACATGAGATAACAATTGAAGACTTGGTTGTAGTTATTCACAATTGTCTCTTTTACAGTATCGAACACTATGCCCATCTCTTCATTTATCTTTGTCGAGATTCTATCAAAGAAATTGTGATGGTGATGGGATAAAATCGATTTGTCAAAGTCAATCAATGTTAAATCAAAATTACATTCACCCGCGCTCATAAATTTGTTTGTAGGTAGAAACACTTCAAGCTTACTACTCGAGCGATTTGTAATTAACACATTATTGAGATGCGGGTCGTTATGCATGATCCCATGCTGCGCAAGTAGCGTTATAGAATAACAGAACTGAAAGATTAATTGTCTGAATACTTCTGGGTCAGATATTAGATCAATGTCTGCTGATGTGGATTTATTATTTTTTCGATCTTCAACAAACTTGTTGATTGTGCCAAACAACGATTCTCCCATATTCGAATAAAACACGGCTATAGATAAATCTGCTAATGCATAATCCATATCAATAGTAACATCCTTAAGCTGCGAGGTTATTGCTTTAATTTGTTCAATTTCGTGGTTATGAATCTGATTAGCCACAAGGTCCCCAGCCAATGCGTATTGTTTTATGGCATTGGATCGGATGAACTGAATCCCAGATCCATATCTAATCTTATTGAGCAAAGTCTCATTCGTAAATATTTGTTTAGACGGAGCATGAATGAGGGCCCAATCGAGCGCGGGCGCAAGGAATCGCTTTCTGATTCGAATGGAAATATTTCGGAGAATACGATTGATATACATCGACTTCCAGATAGAATGGGAAAGATCGTTTGTATTATCTATTTGTTCGCGCGTTAATAATAAAAGCTTACTTCCTATGTATTGCGGACTATCCTCAAATGTCATCATACTATGCGCAAAGTGCTTCAGTGCGTTTGCATTCTTGGTTATGGATCCAATCGCATTTTCCATGATATGAATTATATCAACAATAGAGCTAAAGCTATTGAAATCAACCAGTTGCTCTTCCGAATAGCGTTGGTATCCAAGAACCATGTAATAAATCAAACTATAGCATAAGCCATGGCCTGATATATTTTTCAATTCTTGCCCTTTGAATGTAATCGCATTTGCCTTCATTTGTTTCATTAGCTTTGAATGGAGGTCGTAATATATCGGAAACTCCTTTTTTAGTTCCCCCTTAAGGAGTTTATTGATAGGAGTGGTATTCAGTGTGATTCCTCTATATTCTGAGTTCGCACTATTAACGGACGGGCCAATTAGAATGAGTTTCCGCAATACAAGTGCAATGTTTAGTAAATTGCCATTGATTAGCACCGTATGTAGAATTGGTTCTTCTACGCTCGAAGTGCTAAGTAATATATCTTTATATTCCATGGTATTATGAGTATTGGATTTAAGGCGAACTTAGAAAGTATATATAGTGCGATATATCATATCCAAGTAAGGTGGCAAAGATGAAACCGCCGCGCATAGGTCAAATATTCTCCGACAGTTCTTCGGATGAATCGGATCGAGTGATTATAGCAAAGCCCAGACGTGTCAAGACGAGCGCATCAGAATCGGATGGTAAGCCATCGCGCCGTTCGACACTAACATCGATCGAGGATAAACCAAGAGAAAGAATATCACTGAAGGTGCCCATTCTCGAATCGCCCAAAGACGTTGATATACCGGAGGGCTATATCGATTATGATATGACAAAGCTATCATCGGTTGCATTTAATACAACAATTGGATATCAAAAGAATACAGGCAAAGTGATTATCAACAAATATTTCAAGAACTACGATCATGTGGGCGGCATTATCACAATGGGGTTTTATAAGCACGATAAGAAAAATTATTCCGAAAAGCTTCGCAACATTGATCATGTATTTGTGAAAAGCATTACTGGAGGCGTTGATCCATTGAAAGATACGATTGAAATCCCGCCGGATCAATGGTCGGCAATTAAGCGCGACATGGTAGTGTCTTATGAAAAAAAATCCCCACCAGAATGGATATATCGCACTAAGTTCAATACCTTTACCAAAGCTAAAGATGGGACCGAACGGATGAGCTTTACAAGCGAGCGTGGGTTTAATTATATTGCTAATCCGCTCAATATCAAAACGATACGGCGGCACATAACACATGCGGATAAACTCACTACTTATATTTTGGAACAGCTGAACAAGCTGGAGCGGCGCATACAAGAATTAGAAAAAAAGAAATCAAAGTCTTCAAAGAAGTAGCTTAGTTATCCGTTGATCCAAATCCACCGTCGCCGCGATCGGTTAGGAGCTTTTCTTTTTTTGAAACATAGCCTTCGCTGACAACATATGGCTTCAATATGAGTTGAGCAACGCGCGCTGGTAGCACCAGATCGGGTGCGGTAGGTAAAATTTTTACTAAAGGGATCTTGATCGTTCCTGAAAAATTTGGATCTATGACTCCAACACTGTTCGCAAGCATATATCCTGTTTTGGAAATGCTGCTTCGAGGAACGAGCTCAACGTAGTATCCAAGCGGAATATCTAATGCAACATATGTTTCGTATAGAGTCGTCATGGGTGTAGTTTGCTTATAAACATCGATAGCGGTAAGGTCATATCCAACATCTGTGATGCGCTTAGTTGGTAAGACGGCACTTGAGGCTTCCAAATGAAAGCCTAAACGCGGAAGATGCGTTCGTTGGTGCATATTGATTGCTTGAATGAACAACGCATTGTCGTCTGGAGACTCTTGCGCGATCTCATGTAGCTTAGAGATGATATTGATCCCGTAGTATGTTTGATTATCGACCTCAAGCTTAGGAACTGGAGCGAAAGTTAATTTCATGATTGGAGATGAACTATATGTTTCAACTGTGCTGCGAATTCGCATATGGTATATTTACGTATGGGGCCATCAATTTAGACGTTTATTGAAGGTTGTATGTAGAAATCATCAAGCTTAGGGTCAAATAACGGAGAGTATGTAATAACAATTCCACAATACGGCGAGCCAACCTTTTTATAATTTACTGACTTATAGATGCCCGCCTCAACGGCCTCTTGTAAGATAAATTTGAAATTATTCCAGAACGATTCATCGTGGCCCCATGAATCCGTTCCCAGATGCGCAATCTCATGCAAAAGAACAAATATGAGATCGTTCATCTTCTCATCTATTTTATTATTCTTTGTTGGATCGCGAAGGCACATAGCGAATACATCTCCTTTATCAATAACATAAGACGTATCGCCGCCGGATCGCTCTGGTATGTTTTCTTCTAAATTCGCGGTTTTATAATTTGAACGAATCGATTTGGCGATCTTAATAACTCGATCGCGATATTCTGGCTTTATCAAAATTATCTTGTTGGGCGTCTTTAGATACTTTTGATTGAGATGTTCTATTAGCTGATGAGCGACCGTGTTTAGCTTGTCCATGGTATGCGCTGCCAGTTCTGGATTCTCCAGATCTTCATGAACCTTATAGTAATTATTCCCAGCACGCACCTTCGCGAATCCTTCTTTGTTAGAAAAGTGGCTGCATTGAAAATCGATCTGACGATCTTCTATCACAATGTTGTGTCCTCGATGAGGCTTGCGCTTATATATAAATAAATAGAATATGACCGCAGCCAGTAGGAGCCCGATCAGTAAAGTTATCGCACTTCTGCTGCAGTTAGAGATTTTAGATTTAATGGCATTAGACCCAATGGTGGCCGCTTGTCCAATTAACGCAGTTCGTATAATAGCTGTGAGCAATCCCATTTTTTTATTATTGTTCATAAAAGAGGCTTACTGGTTTATATGAAAACAAATATAGTTTATACATTAAGTGGAATGAAAGAACCGGTTGTAGAAAGTGTCTATGCGCGAGTGGATATTCTTGATTATGTAGATAAGGCTTTTGTTCGAACCTCTTCGATATACTTTCTTGGCGACGGGGCTGAATATACGAAATCGCCCAACGACGTCAAACTCAATAACAAGAAATTATCGGAAGCTATTGGATCTCAGGTATTAAAGGAGTTAATTCATAAAGACGAGATAAAGGGCGGAGATGACTGGGATGATCTGGATGACGACGATTTTGAAAATCTTTTAAATGAGGAGCCCCAGCTCAATATCGCCAAAGCCACTAACGAATCTATGAGATCGCAATTGCCAAAGACGGATATAATTAGCGAACTCATTTTCTATTCCAAGGATAAGGGGCCGATGTAAAGCAAAAGATTGCAATGGTGTCCGGCATTAAACCTTACAAACAATATCTATGGGTTCCAAAGTATCATCAATCGGTAAATGGCGATGAGATTAGTTTAATTGCACATTACACAACTTCAATTCGAGATATCGAAGGATACCCCATCGATTCGCACCCTCCAATGCCCGAGCGACCTGAATCTATCGTTCAAGATTTTGTATTTAATCAGACGGCGATTATGTATTGTATTAGCTTGGACTCTATTGTCCAAGAAAAAAACGCTCTCCGCTTTCTTGCCACGAGCGACAGTGAGCTATTCGAGTTAATATACAACAACACAATCAAGCGATTTTATCCAGTCATGACGCGTCCCGTTTTCAATCAGTATTTAATAAATGAGAAGGAAATAGAAAACAAGTTCCATGGGTATTCGTTTAATATTGCCGATATAACAAAGAAATACGATAAGCGCGCAAAGTTGTTTCCTTACTTAAACAAGTATCCAAAGGTTGATATTGATTCCAGTGCTTTAATCACGGCATCCACGATTGACATAGTCCTCGCATCTTTGCGAATGACACTAACGCTTGATACACAACGTTTATTTCAAACATTGAACTTAACATCAATGTCAGATATTGCATTTATAGATTACTACCGCTCCGATGCATCACTACGGCCGATTCGATTGCGCAAGCTGCAACAAAAAGATCAGTTTCGCCGCAACGCATCGGTAACGCAAACGGTGCCGGTGCCGTCGAAAGAACTATTATTCAATCGATGTATTGTATTTTCATATCTGCCACAATCTGAATTTTTAGATTTATGTGTAGTTGTTAATGAAAATGGATCGGTCTGGATCAAAGCTTCACCTAATCAATCGTTTGTGTTTTCAAAACTCGCATTCATTAAATTTATTGCACCAATCATTAATAAACTGATCGGCATGATTAACGCATGCGAATCGTCTTTCTTAGTTAATCTACAATTGCCTCATTTAAGCACGACTGGGATCGGCTATCAAATCATATCATCATCAACCAACCTTACATTTAAAAAGTCAATCGCATACTCCAAAATGACCAATCTTGTCATTGATAAATTGCTCGACGCTGGCATCATCGAAATATCAAAGCAAGAATCTATAAGGGCCGGCAAAGGCTCGACTGTATTTCGGCTACAATATGGTATAACAAATAATGCAACCTCCGGCAGTGAGATGATTTCAGAAATAGAAATTAAAAATGTCAATGAGACCGCGGTGGTATCGCTATCTAACTTAGATGTAAAGGAAACTAATCTTTACGTTGATATTATTGGTCGTTTAATATTATCGGCCGGAGATACTATTAAACTTGTATCAACCAATCAATCTGAATTAGGTCTTGTTGATCCAGTTTTGTTCAGACCTCGAATATCGTCGGATGGGTATAGTCGTATTTGTCAAAAGAAGTTCCAACCCGTTGTGACTACAAAGGATGACAAAAAGGCTGTTGAATATTTTAATTTTACGTTCAATAAGCCCGAATATTACAAATGTCCGTCAAAGGATAATCCGGTTTTAGGTTTTATACAAGGTAAGCACGAACATGGATATTGCTTACCTTGCTGCCGTAAGACACCTCAAGCGAATGCGGAAGAGGCGAGAAAGACTTGTATAAGCAATGAATTTGAAATCGAAGAACGCCAAAGCTCTTACAAGATTGATTACCCGATACACTCTATACCCAATCACAAAATTATGAATCGCAGAATCAAGCTGCCCGATCATCTTATTCAACTTTTTGGCGGCAAGCAATTAGTAGCCAATGGAACTATAATGGCGTCGCATGGTGGCATTCGCGATGGTATCAAACCGGATGTAAAATCATTTTTACAAACAGCAACTATGTTGGCGGCAGTCGATAATGGACAGGGGGTTCCCTTGTTTAAATCATTCAGAGAATTAATTATGGAGTTAATTGCGTTGATACAAACTCCCGCCATGCAACTGAAACTCATGAAGCATAAATTAATATCTTCGCGATTTACGTCCCCAACTGAGCTTACTCATGCGCTGGAAGATTATTTTATGAAACAAACGATTATGATTGATTCAGAGAGCAAGCTTTCGGCTATGGAACTGAATGATATCATTGTATATTTGTGCAATTGCAAGGGCATGAATGCATTGCTATTGTTCGATGACAGACAGACCGATATTACAATTCTTAACCTTCAGGACATTGATGTATCCAAACCAGTGGTCTTGATTATTAAACGATTAAATGTCGAGTGGTCCAGCCATCACCAGAACACGAGAGCGCTATATCTACCGATTACATCTAACGGATTCAAAGTAACTCATAGATCTGAACTACTTATCGAAAGAACAAATCTAATGCAGGCATTGACAAAAATTAAGAACATCGCAATGGGAAAGAAAGAGATCGCGTTCAACAAACAATTTACGATCAATAGGGTGCAGAACATATGCAAGAAGAGCAAGCAATACAGTCTGTTAAAGGAAGATGCTGATCAAAGTTATGCACTGATTGGAATTGGACGTAAGGTTATGATAGCAACCGTGGCGTCGTTAGATATCGTATTGACTATTAATTCTCCAGATGAATCTCCGACCGCGTCATTGGATGATATGCTCACATTTATTACGGATTATAATTTATTGATCTTAGATGATTCGCCCAACCTAAATAAGAGCTATTTAGATTCGTATAAGCAATATTTGCAAGTAGCACTTAAGATAAATAATCGGAAGGACAGATATCACCTGATCGATACCGCAGCGCTGCTATTAAAGATAACGAAGCTGATAGTTTGCGATAATATGATTATCGGCGCGGTTGTAGCTTTGGTGGATCAAACCAGAATCGTAGCATCTGAGCTAATGTTTATCAAACCTCTGCGAGCGGACGACTCTAAGGTAAAAAAGGAAATCCAAAGCCTGTGCGACAAGCAACTATCTTTATATAAAAATATTAACCCCAGGGCTATATTGGCGTCGCCGACCGATCAGTCTTTTATAGATATTACCAAGGTCATCGTTTATTGGGATACCAATCCATTAGAGATCAACATCAAACAAAC
>JACCDZ011899486.1_pt1 | contig 13322 bp, 14 predicted proteins | sample 7449551 | NCBI WGS metagenome assembly JACCDZ01 (sample SAMN15323452, study PRJNA562643) | freshwater metagenome | isolation source: river surface water | place: USA:Blue River Watershed | collected 2017-08-18
CAAAGACGTTGCCATGCACGTTGCCGCCATGAAGCCAGTGGCTTTGACCAGCAACGATGTGCCTGCCGACCTGATCGAAAAAGAGCGTTCAGTGGCCACAGCCAAGGCCGCCGAGTCTGGCAAGCCTGCCGACATCGCACCCAAAATGATCGAAGGTTCTGTTCAGAAATACCTCAAAGAAGTGTCTTTGAACAACCAAACTTTTGTGAAAAACGACAAGCAAACTGTCGAGCAAATGCTCAAAGCCGAAGCCACCCAAGTCAAAGCCTTCACTTTGTACGTGGTGGGCGAGGGCATTGAGAAGAAGGTTGACGACTTTGCCGCTGAAGTGGCTGCACAAGTTGCTGCCGCTCAAAACGCAGGCTAATCTGCCTCTATCAGGGTTAAAACCCGGGTAAAAGAATCGCTCGAAAGGGCGATTCAACGTTAAACTTAAATCTGTCTTTATGAGGAGCCCGTCATGACCATCGCCCAACCAGCTCACAAGCGTATTTTGCTCAAGCTGTCAGGCGAGGCATTGATGGGTGACGACCAGTTTGGTATCAACCGTGCCACCATTGTTCGCATGGTTGAAGAGATTGCCGAAGTTACCCGTTTGGGTGTTGAAGTGGCCGTGGTCATTGGTGGTGGCAACATCTTCAGGGGTGTAGCGGGCGGTGCCGTTGGCATGGACCGTGCCACAGCCGACTACATGGGCATGTTGGCCACCGTCATGAATGCGCTGGCCTTGGCCGACTCCATGGACAAAGCCGGTCTTACTGCTCGCGTCATGTCTGCCATTGCCATTGAGCAGGTGGTGGAGCCCTACGTTCGCCCCAAAGCATTGCAGTACCTGGAAGAAGGTAAAGTGGTTATTTTTGCAGCAGGTACGGGCAATCCATTTTTTACGACAGACACAGCCGCCGCCTTGCGCGGTGCAGAAATTGGTGCTGAATTGGTGCTCAAAGCCACCAAAGTAGATGGCGTGTACAGCGCAGACCCCAAGAAGGATCCCACAGCCACGCGCTACAGCAAAATTTCATTTGACGATGCCATCTCTCAAAACTTGGGCATCATGGACGCCACTGCCTTTGCGCTGTGCCGCGACCAAAAACTACCCGTCAAAGTGTTTTCGATTTTCAAGCATGGGGCCCTCAAGCGAGTGGTCATGGGCGAGGACGAGGGCACTTTGGTGTACGCCTAATATCGCGGAACAGCGACCTCATTCTTGAACCTGCCACATCTGGCACCGGAGAATTTCATGAGCTTAGAAGACATCAAGAAAACCACGCAAACCAAAATGGACCAGTCCATTGCGGCTTTCAAAAACAACCTCACCAAAATTCGCACTGGCCGTGCCAATCCTGCTATTTTGGACACCATCCAGGTGGATTACTACGGCTCAATGATGCCCTTGTCGCAAGTGGCCAACGTTTCTCTCATTGACTCGCGCACCATCAGCGTTCAGCCCTGGGAAAAAAACATGGCTGCCAAAATTGAAAAAGCCATTCGCGAAAGCGACCTCGGTTTAAATCCCGCTTCCATGGGCGATTTGATTCGCGTGCCCATGCCGCCCATGAGCGAAGAGCGTCGCAAAGAAATGACCAAGCTGGTTCGCACCGAAGGTGAAAACGCCAAAATTGCCGTGCGCAATTTGCGCCGCGATGCCAATGAGTCTGTGAAAAAATTGGTCAAAGACAAACTGGCTTCAGAAGACGAACAAAAGCGTTCAGAAGCTGAAGTGCAAAAAGTCACTGACAAGCACATTGCGGAAATCGACCAATTGGTCGCGGGCAAAGAGCAAGAGATCATGGCCGTTTAAGGCCTTTAAATCTTTGAACATGCGTCGAATCATGCTTTTACAGAAGTTTTTTGGCTGATTCGATGCTCAAGCAACGCATCATCACTGCACTGGCTTTGCTGGCTGTTTTGCTGCCAGCACTTTTTGCGGCGTCACCCCAGCCGTTTTATGTTTTGTCCATTCTCATGATGGGCGCAGGTGCTTGGGAGTGGGGCAACATGAACGGCATGTCGGGTCGGCAGGCCATCCTTTCTGGTGTTATTTGTGCCGACCTTTGTGTTTTTGCGTGGTGGGCTGGATGGACCACCCACACCGATGCTTGGGTCTGGTGGTTGGCTGGTTCTGGCTGGGTCGGCGTGACGGCTTGGATGTTGCAGCGTGGTGTTCAAGGCTGGGCCTTGTGGCACCGTGATTTACGTTGGATGCTGGGTCTCATCATGCTGTGGCTTTCTTGGCTTGCCATGGCTCAAGCACGAACCGCAAGCATTCAATTGTTGTTGTCTATTTTTTGTGTCGTGTGGGCTGCCGATGTGTTTGCCTATTTCTGTGGCAAGGCACTGGGCGGTCGCATCATTCACCGAAAATTAGCACCAACTGTCAGTCCTGGCAAAAGCTGGGAAGGCGCCATCGGTGGTTTGTGCGGCGTGTTTGTACTGGCGTGGACTTGGATGCAATTGGAGCAAACATACCAATGGCCGGGAACCAGTTTGTTTACACACATGATGTCGCACGGTGTCTTTTTATGGGTGCTCAGTTTGGTTTTTCTGACCACGATGAGTGTGGTGGGCGACTTGGTGGAGTCGCTGGTTAAACGCAGTGCCGGTGTAAAAGACAGTTCCAATTTGTTGCCAGGCCATGGCGGTGTGCTCGACCGTTTGGATGCATTGTTGCCCAGTTTACCCATCGCCTTGATGTTGCTCAACTGGCCATCGGTTTAGTCAGTGCCCCGCATCATGAAACAAAACATCACCATCCTAGGTTCCACCGGTTCAATCGGTACCAACACTTTGGATGTGTTGTCTCGCCATCTTGATCAATACCAAGTGTTTGCGCTCACAGCCTCTGTACAAGTTGACGTCATCTTGGCGCAATGCGCCAAGTTCAAACCCCGTTATGCGGTGATGGCCCAAGAGCATGCCGGACGTCTGCTTGCAGATCGTGTCAAAGCGGAGGGCTTGTCGGTTGAGGTGTTGTGGGGTGCTGAGGCGCTCGACACTGTGTCCTCTCATCCAGAAGTACACGCCGTGATGGCGGCCATCGTGGGGGCTGCTGGCTTGTCGCCATGCTTGGCCGCTGCTCATGCGGGCAAGCGTTTGCTGTTGGCCAACAAAGAGGCACTGGTTGTGGGCGGCGATGTTTTCCTCAGCGCTGTCAAAAAAGGGGGGGCTGTTTTATTGCCCATCGACAGTGAGCATTCTGCGGTGTTTCAATCTTTGCCAGATGACCCGGCCACTTGGGCCAACCGCATCGAGCAAATCATCTTGACGGCCTCAGGCGGTCCCTTTCGAACACGAGCTGTTGCCAGCCTGCGCGATGTCACACCTGAAGAAGCATGCGCGCATCCCAACTGGGTCATGGGGCGCAAAATTTCGGTTGACTCCGCTACCATGATGAACAAGGCACTCGAAGTCATCGAAGCGCGATATTTGTTTGGCGTCACCCCAGATCAGTTGAGTGTGGTCATTCATCCTCAGAGCATCATCCACTCCATGGTGAAGTACAAAGACACCTCCGTTGTCGCGCAATTGGGTACGCCCGACATGCGCGTGCCTATCGCCTATGGGCTCAGTTGGCCAGAACGCATCACCTCGGGCGCCCAAGGTTTGGATTTTCACAACCTCAAACCCATGACCTTTGAAGCCATTGACGATCATGGTCACGATGTGCGTTTTCCAGGGTTAAAACTGGCGTGGCATGCGCTTGATGCAGCATCCGGTACCTGTGCGGTCTTAAATGCCGCCAATGAAATTGCGGTTGAGGCCTTTCTCAATCGGCAAATTCGATTTGATCAAATTCACCATGTGAACTTGGAAACGCTGACGAAAACCATGCCTCAATCGCCTCAAAGTTTGTCGGACTTATTGGCTTTGGATGCCATCAGTCGTGTGCATGCTGCGGCGCTGGTTCGTCGTCTCGCGACCCACTGATGTTGTTCTAGAGCTTGCATCGCTTGTGTTAACGCTTCTGGCTTTTTTGTTTGCATTGACACTGCTGATTGCGGTGCATGAATACGGCCACTACAGGATGGCGCTGGCCTGGGGGGTGCCAGTCATGGTTTTCTCAATTGGCTTTGGTAAAACCATTTACCAATGGCGGCCCCAAAAACAAAGACCCGGTCAAAACACCGAATTTAGGATAGGCGCGTTGCCTTTGGGGGGCTTCATCCAAATGCTAGACGGCAGGGAGTCTGATGTGCCGCAAGACCAACGGCACATGGCCTTTGATCAAAAAAGTTTGATGGCACGTGCCAGTATTGTGGCAGCAGGTCCCTTGGCTAATTTGTTGTTGGCGGCAGTGCTGTTCAGTGCATTGGCTTGGTGGGGGCATCCCAAGGTTTTGCCCATCATTGGCCGTGTCGAAGTGGGCGCTGCAGCCGATAAAGCCGGCCTGCAGCCCGGCGATCTTGTTTTGACGGTCGATTCGCAAGAAGTCAGGGATTCTCAGCATTTAAGGTCCTTGATTCGTGGTGATGACGAGACGCAGGAAGCGGACAAAGACACGGGCCAATTTGCACCGGTCAAGATGGTTTGGGAGATTGATCGCCAAGGGAATCGCTTATCACTGACGGTGGTCCCCGTTCTAAGCCCTGTCCCAGGCCCGCCTACTTCGAGTCCCATTCGGCGAATTGGTGCGGTGGTCGGCGTGCCCTCCGAAACTGAATGGGTACGTGCTGGTTTTTGGGATGGTCTTGGGCTGGGCTTCAGTCAAGTCAAGCAAATTGCACTGATGACCGGTCAATTGCTGGGCAAAATGTTGACGGGAGAAGCCACTTCTAAGCACCTGAGCGGTCCTTTGACCATTGCTGAGCAAGCGGGCCAGTCGGCTCAGAGGGGCTTGTTTGCGTACACAAGCTTTTTGGCCCTGATCAGTGTCAGCTTAGGCTTGCTGAATCTGCTACCGTTACCGATGTTGGACGGCGGGCACCTGATGTATTATCTTTGGGAGTCACTGACGGGTAAACCGGTATCTGTTGCTTGGCAACGGGGTTTGCAAAAAGTCGGTCTGGCTTTGTTGATTTTCATCATGAGCTTGGCGTTTTTCAATGACCTGACGCGACTCTTTAATTAATACAAACGCATGAAATTTCTTCCACACCAATTTCGCTTACAGCCACTTTGTGTTCTCATTGCAACAGCTTTGAGTAGCATGTCTGCTTGGGCCATTGAACCTTTTAAATTGAAAGACATTCGTGTCGAAGGTTTGCAGCGCATTGAGTCTGGCACTGTGTTTGCGTCACTGCCTTTTCGCGTGGGTGATCTCTACAACGATGAATCTGGATCAGCGGCTATTCGCGCGTTGTTTGCACTTGGCCTGTTCAAGGATGTGCGTCTGGATGCGCAAGGCGATGTGTTGGTTGTGATTGTGGAAGAGCGTCCATCCATCTCAGAAGTTGAATGGGTTGGTTTGAAGGAATTTGACAAAGATGTGTTGATCAAAGCGCTGAAAGAAGTGGGTATTTCTGAAGGTCGTCCTTTTGACAAAGCACTTGCAGACAAAGCTGAGCAAGAGTTAAAACGTCAGTACATCACTCGCAGTTTGTACGGGGCGGAAGTTGTCACCACGGTCACACCCGTTGAGCGCAACCGAGTCAAGCTCACCTTTACAGTCTCCGAAGGTGGCCCTTCTAAAATCAAAGAAATCCGCATCACCGGCAATCAAGCTTTTTCTGAAAACAGCCTCAAAGACCAGTTCAATTTGGATGTGGGGGGCTGGCTCAGTTGGTACACCAAATCAGACCGTTATTCCCGCACCAAACTCAATGCCGATTTGGAATCATTGCGCTCTTATTACCTCAGCCGGGGTTTCTTAGAGTTTCGAATTGACTCGACTCAAGTGGCCATTTCAGCGGATAAACAAGATATCTCTATTGCCATCAATGTCACCGAGGGTGAGCGTTTTGTCGTATCTGGTGTAAAACTGGAAGGTAATTTTCTTGGCAAAGAAGATGAGTTCAAGGCCTTGGTCAAAATTGGTTTGGGCCAGCCCTACAACGCCGAAACTGTGGCTGAAACAAGCAAAGCCTTCACCGATTATTTTGGCAAGTTTGGTTTCGCGTTTGCCCGAGTCGACGTCAGACCCGATATAGACCGCTTGAACAACCGTGTTAATTTTGTGCTGTTGGCTGAGCCTTCCAGGCGCGCATATGTCCGTCGCATCAATGTCGCCGGTAACAATCGAACGCGAGACGAAGTGATTCGGCGTGAGTTCCGTCAGCTCGAGTCTGCTTGGTATGACGGTGACAAAATTAAGTTATCACGAGACCGTGTTGATCGTTTGGGTTTCTTCACCGAGGTCAACATTGACACGCAAGAGGTGCCCGCAACGACCGATCAAGTGGATTTGACGGTGAATGTGGTTGAAAAACCCACGGGCAGTGTGTCATTGGGCGCAGGCTTTTCCTCTACTGAAAAAGTGGCATTGAGTTTTGGCATTCGGCAAGAGAATGCCTTTGGTTCTGGCAACTACTTGGCCACAGAGATCAATACCAGCAAATACAACCGCACCATTGTGGTGAGTACCACCGATCCGTACTTCACACCCGAAGGTATTTCTAGAACCATCGACGTGTTTCACCGCACAACGCGTCCCTATTTGGGCGATTTAAACGCTTACAGTTTGGTCAGCTCTGGGGCGGGCATGCGTTTTGGTGTGCCTTTCAGTGAAATTGACACGGTTTACTTTGGTGCCAACTTAGAGCAAACCGCTATTCGTCCCGGCAACAATTTGCCCAACGCGTATGTAGAGTACATGCAGCAATTTGGCTACACCAGCAACTCGCTGCCCCTGACGGTGGGCTGGGCACGGGATGGGCGGGACAGTGCTTTGGTGCCCACGCGCGGTATGCTGCAGCGCTTCAATGCCGACCTCAGCATGTCAGGCGATGCGCGTTACGTTCGCACCAATTATCAAATTCAACAGTACACCCCACTGACTAAAAAGTATACTTTAGCACTCAACGCCGACTTGGGTTGGGGCCAGGGTTTGTCTGACAGGCCGTATCCTTTGTTCAAGAACTACTTTGTCGGTGGTTTGGGCAGTGTTCGCGGTTTCCAGCAGTCTACTTTGGGTCCTTCAGACAACACCAACAGCCTGTACTTGGGTGGACCTAAGAAGATTGTCATGAACGCAGAATTGCTAGCGCCATTCCCTGGTGCAGGCAACGATCGAACCCTGCGTTTGTTTGCATTTACGGATGTGGGACGTGCTTTTGGTGAAAATGAAAAAATCCAGTTGTCTGAGCTCAGATCATCCTATGGTGTCGGCTTAAGCTGGATTTCACCAATGGGTCCATTGCGCTTTTCTTACGCAGTGCCAATGAGGCGCCAGGTTACGGATAAAATCCAGAGATTGCAATTCCAAATTGGAACTTCCTTTTAATGAAAACACTTCGCCATTTCTCACAAGTTTGTTTGCTGGCCTTGGGCGCTATGGGCGCTAGCCTTGCAAGCGCACAGGAATTCAAAATCGGTTTCGTGAACACCGATCGTATTTTTCGCGAAGCGAGCACCGCTAAATCAGCGCAGGCCAAGTTGGAGCAAGAATTTGCAAAGCGTGAAAAAGATCTGATGGATTTAGGCAACACCATCAAAGCCGCTTCTGAAAAATTCGAGCGCGAAGCACCCACGTTGTAAGAGACACAGCGCAATACGCGTCAAAAACAGCTCATGGACCAAGACCGTGAGTTTCAACGCAAGCGTCGTGAATTCCAAGAAGACTTGAATACACGTAAAAACGAAGAGCAGCAAGTCGTGATCGAGCGCGCTAACAGGGCCGTGAAGCAAGTGGCAGAAGCAGAAAAATACGACGTGATTTTTCAAGAAGCCGTCTACATCAACCCTAAGCACGACATTACTGACAAAGTCATCAAGTCACTCAACGCTTCCGCTGGCAAGTAATTGCTAAGCGCATTGGACCTGTGTTGTGCTGCAGCTTGGTGAAATTATTGAAGTTTTAGGCGGCAGCCTTCACGGTAGTCCACAAACGCCCATTGATAAATTGGCCCCGCTTGAGAGCGCGGGACCACGTGAGCTGAGCTTTCTCAGCCACCCCAAATACCAATCTCATTTGTTGCAGTCGCATGCTGCTTGTGTCATTGTCACAGCACAATTCAAGGATCTGGCCTTAACGCGTGGTGCGTGTATCGTCACAGATGACCCGTATTTTTATTTCGCACAACTCACCCAACTGTGGAAAAAAAGAACGGCACCAGTGCCCGCATACAGAATTCATCCAAGTGCTGTGGTCGATGCTACCGCCACCGTGCACGAGACGGCCATCATTGGACCTCTGTGTGTGGTGGAGCGGGGCGCCAAAGTGGGCGCACTGAGCCAGCTCAAATCAAGGGTCACTTTGGGTGAGAACTGCCAAATTGGCGAGCGCTGTATTGTGCATGCCGGCGTGGTCATTGGCGCCGATGGCTTTGGCTTTGCCATGCACCAAGGCGCATGGGTCAAAATTGAGCAACTGGGTGCCGTGACCATCGGCAACGATGTTGAGATTGGTGCCAATACTTGCATTGACCGAGGTGCCTTGCAGGACACGGTCATTGAAGATGGCGTGAAGTTAGACAACCTCATTCAAATTGGTCACAACGTTCAGATTGGTAAGCACACGGCCATGGCGGGATGCGTGGGTGTGGCGGGCAGTGCGCGCATCGGTGCCAACTGCACGGTAGGTGGTGGTGCCATCATTTTGGGACACCTCAGTCTGGCCGATGGCGTGCATATTTCTGCCGCCTCTGTCGTCACGCGCAGCATCAACAAACCTGGTCAGTACACGGGTCTGTTTCCCATTGACGACAATTCAGCATGGGAAAAAAATGCAGCCAGCCTCAAGCAATTGCACCAACTACGCGATCGAATCAAAGCCATGGAGGCGCAGCGCCTTCAGCCACCCTTACAGGAAAAATCATCATGATGGACATTTATCAAATTCTCAAGCAATTACCACACCGTTTTCCCATCTTATTGGTCGACCGTGTGTTGGAAATTGAAAAAGGGGTTCGCATCAAGGCATTGAAAAATGTGTCGGTCAATGAGCCTTACTTCACAGGTCATTTCCCATCCCGTCCCGTCATGCCAGGCGTGCTGATGCTGGAGGCCTTGGCGCAAGCCGCAGCGTTGTTGGCATTTGACACCATGGGAGAAACACCTGATGAAAATACTGTCTACTACTTTGCTGGCATCGATGGCGCGCGTTTCAAGCGTCCTGTTGAACCCGGTGATCAACTGATTTTGGAAGTGGAACTTGATCGCATGAAGGCTGGCATTTTCAAATTCAAGGCGCGCGCGAAGGTGGGCGAAGAAATTGCAGTTGAAGCTGAACTCATGTGCACCATGCGTAAAGTTGCCTAAAAGTCAAAGCCTATGACCACTGTGTCTCTTATTCATCCCACAGCCATCATTGACCCCCTGGCACAGCTGGACAGTAGTGTCTCGGTAGGTCCTTACACGGTCATTGGCCCTCACGTTCGCATTGATGCTGGCACCACTGTTGCCAGTCACTGTGTGATTGAGGGGCACACCACCATTGGCAAAGACAACAAAATTTTTCAGTTCAATTCACTGGGAGCCGTGCCGCAGGACAAGAAGTACGCGGGCGAGCCTTGTGAGCTGATCATCGGTGATCGCAATACCATTCGTGAGTTTTGCACGTTCAACATTGGCTCACCAGGAGATACCGGTGTTACCAAGCTGGGCAATGACAACTGGATCATGGCCTACGTGCATTTGGCCCACGATTGCGTCGTCGGTAACCACACCATTTTTGCCAACAGTTCGCAACTCGCTGGGCATGTCCACGTCGATGACTGGGTGATCTTGGGTGGCTTTACGGTGGTTCACCAATTCTGCAGATTGGGTGCGCACAGCTTTACGGCCATGCACTCATTGCTTTTTGCAGATTTGCCACCCTTCGTCATGGCACAAGGGCAACCCGCTCAAGCGCGTTCCATGAACTTTGAAGGGCTGCGTCGCCGGGGATTTTCTGCTGAAAGAATTTCTGCGGTCAAAGCCATGCACAAAAGCCTATACCGTCAAAAACTGACGCTGGCCCAAGCGCAATCCGAAATTGAGTTGCTCACGCAAAAATACCCAGAGTCAAAGGCGGATGTCGACATGATGCTCAGCTTCTTGCAAGGCACTTCGCCTGAACGTGGCATTGTGAGATAAGCGGTGCAAGACGTGTCCAATTCTTCGCTATTAAAAGCCCCAGCAGGGGCTTTTTCCATGGCCATGGTGGCGGGCGAAACTTCAGGTGATTTGTTGGCAGGTTTGATGATGCAGGGCATTCGTGAGCAATGGCCCGATGCCAACTTGTATGGCATCGGTGGCCCCCGCATGCAGGCGCAGGGCTTCAATGCCTTGTGGCCTTCGGATAAGCTGGCGGTGCGAGGTTATGTTGAAGTTTTGCGGCACTACCGAGAAATTGTAGGCATTCGAAATCAGCTCAAAGCGCAGCTGTTGGCCCAACCGCCCCAAGTTTTTGTGGGGGTGGATGCGCCCGATTTCAACCTCGATCTAGAACGTGATCTGAAACAGGCTGGGATTCCCACGGTCCATTTTGTGTGCCCCTCCATTTGGGCTTGGCGAGCTGATCGCATTGAGAAAATCAAACAAAGCGTAGACCATGTTTTGTGCATATTTCCTTTTGAATCAGATTTGCTGCATGCTCACGGCATTCCTGCAAGTTATGTGGGTCACCCATTGGCGCAAGCCATTCCCATGCATGTTGACATGCTCAAAGCACGCCACGAATTACAACTAGATCCCGATCGGCCTGTGGTGGCGCTCTTACCGGGAAGCCGTGAATCTGAAATCACTTACTTGGCCGAGCGTTTTTTTGAAACGGCGATGTTGCTCAGCAAGCGAGAGCCCAACTTGCAGTTTGTGTTGCCGGCCATGCCCTCCATGAAAGCGCGCATAGACCAGATGCGCGATAAAGTGGGTGCCGCACAAGTTCAAATTTTGCAAGGTCAATCACATGCGGCATTGGCAGCGTGTGATGTCACACTCATCGCAAGTGGCACCGCTACGCTAGAAGCTGCGCTGTTTAAAAAACCCATGGTGATTGCGTACAACATGAATTGGCTCAGTTGGCAAATGATGAAACGCAAAAAGTTGCAGCCCTGGGTAGGCTTGCCCAACATCTTGGCGCAAGAGTTTTGCGTGCCAGAATTTTTGCAAGATCAGGCCACGCCAGCAAACATGTCCAAGGCTGTCCTGGATTGGTTGCAGTCCCCCTCGAAAGCGCAAGCCTTGGTCGGAAGGTTTGAAACAATGCACGCGTCTTTGTTGCGCGACACCCCTACATTGGCAGCCCATGCGATCCAAACGCTTGTCAACGCCTGAACAGGTAAGCTTGGCATGGGATGCGCCCGGTCTATTGGCTGGCGTGGACGAAGCTGGGCGCGGACCATTGGCGGGTCCGGTGGTCGCTGCAGCTGTCATCTTGGATGACCTCAAACCCATCAAAGGTTTGGCCGACTCCAAAAAGCTTAGCGCCAAAACCCGCGAGCGCTTGTTCGATGAAATTCGAGCCAAAGCTTTGTGCTTTGCCATTGCCGAGGCCAGTGTGGAAGAAATTGACAGCTTGAATATTTTGCAAGCCACCATGCTGGCCATGCAAAGGGCCGTCGAGGCTCTGCGCTTGAAACCTACTTTGGTGTATGTTGATGGGAATCGTTTGCCAATTTTGGATGTGCGGGGGGAAGCCATCGTGAAGGGCGACGAAAAGGTGCAAGAAATTTCAGCGGCTTCTATCTTGGCCAAAGTGCACCGCGACCGCATGTGCGATGAGATGCATCGGCAATTCCCAGCCTACGGTTTCGATGCTCACAAAGGATATGGCACGGCCATTCACTTAAAGGCACTGCAAACTTGGGGTGCAACACCGTTTCACCGTAAAACTTTTGCGCCAGTGACGCAGGCCATTTTGGCCGCCCAAAAATCATGAAACTCATCACGTCGCGAGACAACCCCCGTTTGAAAATTATTCGTCGTTTGGCGCAAGATTCTCAAGCTTATCGAAAAGCGGGCTTGGTTTGGATGGAGGGTGACCATCTGTGCCGAGCTGCATTGTCGCGAGGCGTGAAGCCCGATTTGGCCATTTTCTCAGAGTCCATTTGGCAAGCTTCAGAGTTTGAGTGGGGGCATTGCGCTGTCGACGTGTGGGTGGTGCCAGATGAGTTGTTTGCAGGACTGAGCGCGCTGGAGTCACCTGCCAAAATGGGCTTTCTTCTGACTTTGCCTGTGCCACCCGAGCTAGACCCTGATGCGGCAACAGTGGTTCTTGACAGGCTGCAGGATGCCGGCAACGTGGGTGCTATTTTGCGCAGTGCTTCCGCTTTTGGTTTCAAACAAGTGGTGGCCCTTAAAGGAACGGCAGGCATGTGGTCCTCCAAGGTCTTGCGAGCTGGAATGGGTGCGCACTTTGGTTTGCGTCTGATCGAGTCGGCCAGTGCAGATGACTTAAAGGCCCTGAACGTGCCATTGTTGGGTACCGATGTGCATGAAGGTCGTTTTTTGCATGAGTTGATTCAACAAAACAAGTTGCCTCGGCAATGTGCTTGGGTGATGGGGCATGAAGGGCAGGGTGTGTCGCCCGAATTGATGGCTCAGGTGCATCAGAAGGTCAGAATTGCACAGCCTGGTGGTGAGGAGTCGTTGAATGTGGCCACAGCCGCCGCCATCTGCCTGCACGCCAGCGCCACTTCCTTGTAAAGATCCCCTTGGGGGCGTGTAGTGTGTGTCAATTTGTTGAAAAATCAAGGCGCTCAAGCTTGGGTTAGGGAATACTCGCGGCTATAATGAGAGGCTTTCCCGCATCAACCTGTACGCACCCGCTCACTACAAGCCACATCCCTTCAAAAGCAGCTAAAAAGTTAACCTTTTAAGGTGAACCTTGCGCGTGCTGGGGCGTACCCGAACCATACCGGAGAACCCAGTGCTTTTGTCTCTTCAGGGAACTTTCCCCTTAGCCATTTTGGCGCTTGCAGACGGCACAGTCTTTGTCGGCAATTCCATTGGAGCCCCTGGCTCCACAGTTGGTGAGGTGGTTTTTAATACCTCTCTTACCGGCTATCAAGAAATCCTCACAGACCCCAGCTATTGCCAGCAGATCGTGACTCTCACGTATCCGCACATCGGCAACTATGGCGTCAACCCCGAGGATGTCGAATCTGACAAAGTCCATGCTGCTGGCCTGATCATCAAAGATCTGCCCAGGGTCGCAAGCAATTTCCGCTCTACCGAAACGCTCTCGGCCTACTTGTCACGCAGTGGCACCGTGGCCATTGCCAACATCGACACCCGCAAACTCACAC
>JACCDZ010158003.1_pt1 | contig 13321 bp, 12 predicted proteins | sample 7449551 | NCBI WGS metagenome assembly JACCDZ01 (sample SAMN15323452, study PRJNA562643) | freshwater metagenome | isolation source: river surface water | place: USA:Blue River Watershed | collected 2017-08-18
CGGCACGGTGCAGGGCCAGCTGGACATCGCCCGCTACCTCACCACCCCCAAGGGCGAGATGGCCGGCCGCCTGCTGCTGGTCGACGACCTGGCCGACTCCGGCGTGACCCTGCGCCGGGTGGTCGACCAGCTCAAGACCAACTACGCGCCCATCACGGAGCTGCGCAGCGCCGTGATCTGGACCAAGGGCGTGTCCACCTTCACGCCGGACTACCAGGTCGAGTTCCTGCCGACCAACCCCTGGATCCACCAGCCCTTCGAGAGCTACGACAACCTGTCGCCCGAGAAGCTGCTCGAGAAGTGGAAGATCTGATCGCCTGATCGATCCCGGCGCGGTCGCTACCATGCGTGCATGAGCGACCGCATCACAGACCTCATCCACCACCCCTACGTCCCGCCGGCCGGCTTTGCCGCGCCGCAGCCGGGGGTCTTCAAGGCCTCCACGGTCATCTTCCCCAACGTTGCCGCCATGCGCGCGCGCGACTGGCGGCACAAGAGCGGCTACACCTACGGCCTGCACGGCACGCCCACCACCTTCCTGCTGGAGGAGCGCATCGCGGCGCTGGAGGGGGGCCTGCAGTGCGTGCTGGCCCCCAGCGGGCTGGCCGCCATCGCCAACGTGAACTTCGCCTTCCTCAAGGCGGGCGACGAGGTGCTGGTCCCCGACAACGCTTACGGGCCCTCGAAGTCGCTGTGCGAGGGCGAGCTCGCGCATTGGGGCATCACCCACCAGCGCTACGACCCCATGGACCCCGACGACCTGCGCGCGCGCCTGTCGCCGCGCACGAGGCTGGTGTGGGTGGAGGCCCCCGGCTCCGTCACCATGGAATTCCCCCCGGTGCCGCAACTGGCCGCGATGTGCCACGAGCGCGGCATCCTTGTCGCGCTGGACAACACCTGGGGCGCCGGACTGGCCTTCGACGGCTTCGCGCAGGGCGGGGCGGACCTCGTGGTGCAGGCCCTGACCAAGTACCCCAGCGGCGGCGGCGACGTCCTCATGGGCAGCGTGACCACCCGGGACGAGAAGCTGCACCGGGTGGTCAAGCTGTGCCACATGCGCATGGGCCTGGGCATCGGCGCCAACGATGCCGAGGCCGTGCTGCGGGCCTTGCCCAGCATCGAGCTGCGCTACCGGGCGCATGACGCTGCCGCCCGCGAGCTGGCCCGGTGGCTGCAGTCCCGGCCCGCGGTCGCGCGCGTGCTGCACCCCGCCTTGCCCGGCTCGCCCGGCCATGCGCACTGGCAGGCCTTGTGCGGTCCGCAGGGGCTGGCGGCGGGCCTGTTCTCGGTCGTCTTCGACGAGCGCTACACGCCGGCGCAGGTCGATGCCTTCTGCGATGCGCTGCGGCTGTTCAAGCTGGGCTATTCCTGGGCCGGCCCGGTCAGCCTGGCCGTGCCGTATGACGTGCCGTCCATGCGCAGCCACGCCCTGGGCACCTGGACCGCCCGGGGCTCGGTGGTGCGTTTCTCGGTGGGCCTGGAGGCGGTGGAGGACCTGCGGGCCGACCTGGCGCAGGCGCTGGCCGTGCTGGGCTGACAGCGCGCGGACCGGCGGGGGACACGCCTGGATACGGGCGCTGTCGCGGCGCCGCCGGATCGCTTACATTGGGCGCATTGCCCTGCATGAAAGGATGCGCCTTGGCTACGCCCAATTACGGATACGAGAAGCGCCAGCGCGAGCTGGCCAAGAAGCAGAAGAAAGAGGAAAAGCTGCGCGCCAAGGCGGACCGCAAGGCCTCCGAGGCCGGCGGCCCGGGCGGCGACGAGTCCCTGCCGGAGGACGCGCAGGCGCAGGATGCCGGCGCGCCGGACCAGCCGGCGCCTGCGGCAGGCTGACCGGCCGGCGGGTTCCGCGCTGCGTCAGCGTCCAGTTAGCCGGGGGCTGCCAAGGCCCCGCTAGGATCCGGCCTCCTTCACTGGCCGGATTCCCCATGAGCCTCGTCACGGCACCGCGTCTGCATGCCGCCGCCCCTGTCGCCAGCGCCAGCGAGCCCGCCGCGGCCGAGCGCGACTTCATCACCACCTGCCTGACCCTGGAGCCCGACGGCCTCGTGCGCGAGGCCGCCCGTGCCTATGGCGCTCGCCTGGGCGGGCCGTCCGTCACGGCCGCCGACTGGGTGGCCTTCACGGACACCTGGGTCGAGGCCATGGCCTACTGGGACGAACCCGTCGAGCGCGCCCGCCTGTCCGAGGCCCTGGCCGGGGTCCTGGACGCGGTGGAACCTGCGGGCCAGGCCTTCGGCCCGCGCGTCGGCCACCTCGTCGAGCGCCTGTTCGCGCGCTGGGCGATGGAGCCTGTGGATCCCTTCGAGCGGGCCTCGGCCCTCAGCGCCATGCTGGACCTCGTGGATGGCGTGGTGCGCGCCTGCGGCGGGGAGGCGATCGAGCCGGCTGCCCTGCGCGGCCTGCTGGGCGCGATCGACCCGCCGCCGCAAGGGCTGGGCCCGCTCGATGCGCGTGGGTGGATGGACGATGGCGAGCTGTCCCATTTCATCCAGGCGGTCGCCTCCGGCGTGGGGGGCGCGGGCACCAGCGCCGCCCAACGGCATGAGTTGCTCGAGCATGTCCTGGCCGCATGGCGTCCGGGGGAGCACCTGGCGGTGTGCCTGCAGCAGCTCGTGGGTGCATTGGGCGGCGCACAGGCGCCCGATGCCTTCCGCCTGGCGTGGCTGGACCGGCTGCTGAACGACCTCACGCATGGCCGGCAGGACCTCGACCGCTGCCTCTGGCTGGTGGGGGGTGACCACCCGCATTACGCGCGCAACGCCGCCCATGTGCTGCGCGCCGCCGGCCCGCTGCTCGAGGCGCACGGCGCCCGGCTGGTGCGGGCCCTGGCGCAGACGGGCCAGGATCGCCAGCAGGCCCCGCAGGTCCTGGTGGGCGAGCTGGCCCGCGCGGCCGATGGCTGGCCCCGCTCGCTCACCGTGGACATGGGCTGCGCCCTGGCGGCAGCCCATGGCGTCGCGGCGATGGACGAGGCCGAGTTCGCGCCCTGGCTGGAGGGCCATGCCCCGGACGATGACGCGCCCGGCGAACCCGGCAGCCGGCAGGCGCTCATCCTCGGCCTTCGGGTCGCGCGTGACCCCCTGGTGCTGTGGGAGGCGCCCGGGCTCACGCCGGCCGACCGGCTCGCGCTGCTGCCCCGGATCTACGGCCAGCCGCGGCTGATGTCCGCGCCCCTGGCGCGGCGCTGCTTCGAGCGCACGCTGGCGGCGGACATGACGGCCGCGCAGCGCCGCGAGCTGCTGCTGGCGCTGTTCGCCAGCGCCCGGGCGTACCTGCCGCCCGAGGCCTGCTCACAGGCCCGGCTGGTGCTGTCGCGAGACATGGCGGGCCTGGACGCGAGTGAGCGAGAGGCGTCGATCGAGGCGATCGCTTCCATCATGGAGGCGTGGGTCGCGTGGACACAGCCGCTGCGGGTGGCGACGGACATCCTTCCGGCCATCCGCAACTGGCCGCAGGAGACCCTGGCCTGGCACGAACGGGTGCGCCTGGAACTGGCCGGGCCGCCGGGCACCCTGGAGCATCCCGAGGTCGCCGCGCGCCTGGCGCCCGGGCTGCGCGACCTGATGGAGCAGCTGGCGCAGGCCTTGACCCGCTGGGAGCGGGTGCCCGCCGCCGCGCGGGCGGAGATCGGTGCCCTGGAGGCCGAGGAAATCTGAGCGGGCCGAGGCGGCCGCAGGGACGCGGGACGATTCGCCATGTGCGTCAGCTTCCGTGAATGATGGGGCCGCCCTGCGCCGATACGATGCCTGCCTTCCGAACCCCGAGAGGCTGCTCCCCGATGTCGCCCTTCCTGTTGACGGGCGCCCTGGCGCTGTGGTCCGTGCTGAGTGCGTGGGTGGCCTTCCAGGCCGGCGCGCTGTTCGACCCGGCGCTGCGCACGGGCTGCAAGGCCCTGGCGTTCGCCGTGCTGCTGCCCCTGCCGCTGCTCGACGAGATCCTGGCCCAGCCGCAGTTCACCGCCCTGTGCCGGGACCTGGCCGTCGTCACCGTGCACGAGCCGGCCGTTCCCGGGCGCGGGGTCACGCTCACGGGCCTGCCGCCCGAGGCCGTGCCGGGCGTGATGGTGCACGTGACCCTGCGCAAGTGGCTCTACCTGGACGCCGCCACCGGGCGCACGGTGATGAGCTTCAACACCCTGGAGGCGCGCGCCGGCAAGCTCGCGTCGTCGCTGGGCGAGCCCTGGCTGTCGCAGCCGCTCTTGTTCGCGGGCCGTTGCGAGGCCGGCGCGCGGCAGCGGACCTTCGAGGCCCTGTCGCTGCGACTGGCCAGCCCGGCACTGCCGGCGCCGGGTGCACCCTGATCCCCCTGATCCGATCCTGCGGCGCACGGGCCCACACGCATCCCTCCCCTGGAGAAACCCATGGACAAGACCGATGGCAAGCATCCGCCTCCCTACGCCGGGCGCCCTGCGGGTTCGCCGGTATCGCCCGGGCCTGCAGGCGGCGTGTCCACCCTGTGGAACGGGCGCAGCACCACGGTCGGCCGCTCGTCCATGAGCAGTTCAGCCGATCCCTTGCACAGCGCGGCAGGGCAGCCGGGCGCACGCACCTGGGCGCAGGTCGCCGCGCAGCCGGCCGCCCGTACCTGGGCCCAGGTCGCGGGCGGCCCGGGGAGCCGGGGCCTTGTGCGGGACGTCGCGCCCCGCGTGGCCGATCGGCGGGCGGCGGTCGTCAGCCTGAAGGCCGACACGAAGGGCGCCGGCAAGGACGACATCCAGGCCGCCGCGAGGACCGGGACGGCGGCCACGCCGCGGGTCGAGACGAAGGCGGACAGGAAACCGGACACGAAAACGGGCACGAAATCGCCCGCCGTCCCGCTGCCGGACTTCCGGCAGCACCTGGCGGCGTGCCTGCTCGAGCCCGGGGACGACGCCGGCCTGGAAACGGGCTGGCGCCTGGCCGATGCCCTGCGCGGGCCTGGCGGTGATGCCAGGCCCGCGACGCCGCCCGCCCCGGCGCGGGCCGCCTTCTGCCAGGCCTGGGTCGCGGAAATCGCCCGCACCACCGAACCGGCCGCGCGTGACCGGCTGTTCGATGCCCTGGACGGCTTCCTCGGCGGCATGCCGTCCACGGCCGATGAACTCACCCCGCTGCTGGACCCCCTGGCCAGGCTGCCGCTGGCCCAGGTGCCGCAGCTCGCCGCCGAACTCCTGGGCCGCATGGACCGGTCCCACGGGCTGGAGGCGCTGCCGGATGCGCTGGCCCGCGCGCACGCCGCGCTGCCGCCCCGGCAGCGGCCGGCCCTCGCCGTCGTGGCCTGCGCCCACGCGGCCACGGTGCATGCCGGGTCGGGTGCCTCGCAGGACTGGGACGCCTTCCTGCAGGCCTACCCGCAGGCGCAGGTGCCCGAGGCCCACCTGGGCGTGCGCATGTCCATCGACCCGATGGCCGTGTTCGATGGCGATGTCATCGCGCCCGCGCAGCGTCAGGCGCTGCTGGATGCCGTCTACGCCATCCCCGGCCTGGTGACCGAGGGCTTCATCCAGGGCAGCTTCGCCACGGCCTGGGGCGTGGAGGTCACGCCGGCGCAGCGGCAGCGGCTGCTGGAGCAGCTGATGAACCTGGGCCAGGCCTGGGTGCAGCCAGGGCATGCGCGGGTGAATCGCACCATCCTGGACGCCGACTGCCGCTACGCCGCGCAGCCCATGCCCACGCCCATGCTGGAGCAGGTGGGCCGTTGGTACGCGGCCACGCTGGCCCGCGCCGAATGGGACGGGCCGCAGCAGCGGCGCGAGTTCCTGGAAGGGGAGCGGCGCGCGGTGCTGCGCATGCCCGTGGCGGACCCGCAGGCCCGGCTGGCATTGCTGGCCGTGCTGGCCGAGCCGGAGGGTGCGCGGGAAGATGCGGCCGCAACGCAGGGGGCGGGTGGACGCGGGGAGGCGGCCGCCGCGCCCGTCCGCCGGGCGGATGGCAAGGTCGAGACCAAGTCACGCCCGGCCGCAGGCCCGGCCACCTCCCTGGATGACGACGAGGCCTGAGCCCCGGCTGCCCACGGCCCTTCGGTCGACCGCCTTCAGCCCTGCGCCAGCAGCTGCGTCGCCGCCCGCGCCATGCTGGCTGGCGTGCGGTCGGCCACCGCCTGCACCAGCGCCTGCGGGTACTGCGTGAAGTTGCGGCGGATGGAGACGGCGTACATGGGGTCGTAGTGCTGCACCAGCAGCTCGCGCACCACCTCCGGCGTGCGGCCGGCCCGGGCCCGCGCCTGCCAGCCGTCCACCACCGCGTGGCCGCGCAACTCGGTGAGCGTGGCCAGGCGGTCGCAGAAGAAGTCCGGGTCCTTCACGAACCAGTCGTAGTCCTCCATCAGCAGGGCCACGCGTTCCTCGTCGTCCAGGCGCAGGTCGATGCAGGGGCTGGCGCGCATGGCCAGGATCAGCGCCTCGGGCACCGAGACGTTGCCCACCTTCTTGCTCTCGCTTTCCACGTAGACGGGCCGCGCCGGGTCGAAGCCGCGCAGCGCCTGCCAGACCCGGGTGTCGTAGTGCTTCTGCGAGGGCTGCTTCTGGCCGGGCACCAGGCCCAGCACGGAGCTGCGGTGGTGGGCCAGGCCCTCGAGGTCCAGCACCTGCGCGCCTTGTTCGCGCAGGGCATGCAGCAGGCGCGTCTTGCCCGAGCCGGTGGGCCCGCAGACCACGCGGTACTGCAAGGCGGCCGCGAGGCGGGGGATGTCCTCCAGCACGGCGCTGCGGAAGGCCTTGTAGCCTCCCTCGACCAGGTGGACGCGAAAGCCGATCTGGTCCAGCACCAGCGACAGCGAGCCGCTGCGCTTGCCGCCGCGCCAGCAGTACACCAGCGGCTTCCAGTCCTTGGGCTTGTCCAGTACCTCGCGCTCGATGTGGCGGGCGATGTTGGCGGACACCAGCGCGGCACCGCGCTTGCGGGCTTCGAAGGGGCTGACCTGCTTGTACAGCGTGCCGACGGTGGCCCGCTCCTCGTTGTTCAGGGAGGGCCAGTTGACGGCCCCGGGCAGGTGGTCCTCGGCGTATTCGTCTTCGCTGCGCGCGTCGATGACGGCGCTGAATTCGGCCAGGCGGGCAATGGCTTCGGCGGCCGGGAGGATCTGGACGGTCACTTGGCGGTCAGGAGTTTCTTGATCGGGGGCCACACGGTGGCCAGCATCAGGGGTTGGGCCTGCTCGGTCGGGTGGATCCGGTCAGGCTGGAAATAGCGGGCGGCGTCGGGGCCTTCGGCGAAGCCCTCCAGGAAGAAGGGCACGGCCGCGGCCTTCTGCTCCTTCGCCACCTGGGTGAACAGCGCCGAGAAGCGCTCGCCGTAGTCGCGGCCGTAGTTGGGCGGCAGGCGCATGCCCACCAGCAGCACGCGCGCGCCGGCCTTCTGCGCGGCCTGCGTCATGGCGGTGAGGTTGGCCTTGGTGGCGTCCAGCGCCAGCCCGCGCAGCGCGTCGTTGCCGCCCAGCTCCACCACCACATGGGTGGGCCGGTGCTGCGCCAGCAGCGCGGGCAGGCGCGAGCGGCCGCCGGCGGTGGTCTCGCCGCTGATGCTGGCGTTGACCACCCGGGCGGCGATTTTCTCCTGCGCCAGGCGGGCTTCCAGCAGGGCCACCCAGCCGGTGCCGCGTTTGAGGCCATACTCCGCGCTGAGCGAATCGCCCAGCACCAGCAGCACGGGCGTGGCGGCGCGGGCCGGCACCGCGGCCAGGGCCGCCAGCGCCGGCAGCAGCGCCGCCAGGAACATCCGTCGAGTGAAACAGGGAAATTGCATGTCCGAACCCATCATCGCCGTCGAGCACGTCTACAAATCCGTCACCGACTCGACCGGCACGCTCGACATTCTCCGTGATATCGACTTCAGCCTCGCGCCGAAGGAAACCGTGGCCATCGTGGGCGCCTCGGGCTCGGGCAAGAGCACGCTGCTGTCCATCATCGCCGGCCTGGACACCCCCACGCGCGGCACGGTCAAGCTGGCGGGGCAGGACCTGTTCGCGCTGGACGAGGACGCGCGCGCCGAGGTGCGCGCCCGCCGCATCGGCTTCGTCTTCCAGAGCTTCCAGCTGCTGGGCAACCTCACGGCGCTGGAGAACGTGATGCTGCCGCTGGAGCTGGCGGGCCGGCGCGACGCCCGCGCCGCCGCCACCGAGATGCTGGGCCGGGTGGGCCTGGGCGCCCGCCTGGGGCATTACCCGCGGGTGCTGTCGGGCGGCGAGCAGCAGCGCGTGGCCCTGGCGCGGGCCTTCGTGGTGCAGCCGGCCGCGCTGCTGGCCGACGAGCCCACCGGCAGCCTGGACTTCGCCACCGGCGAGACGGTGATGCAGCTGATGCTGGACCTCAACCGCGAGCAGGGCACGACCCTGGTGCTGGTGACGCACGACCGCGGCATCGCGGCGCGCTGCGACCGGCGCATCACCATCGACGCGGGCCGGGTGGTTCCCGGCTGAGGGACACGCGCCACCGCGGCGCCTCGCGCAGGCCCGGCGCCTGCCGCGCCAGGCGCCGTCATCCCGCTTGCCGCAGCAGGCGCAGGGCCAGCAGCCGGAATTCCTCCCGCGCCGCCGGCGCATCGATCTGCGCGCACAGCGCCGCGACCAGGGTGTCGTTGTCGCAGCGGGTGTCCAGCTGCTGGCGCAGCAGCACGCGGGCCATGGGGCCCAGGTGGCGGCACAGTGCCTGCTCGAGTGCCACCAGGGCGGCAGGGGAGGTGGGTCGGCTGGTGAGGGGTTGCGAGGCCGCGTGGGCCACCGGGGGCGCCGGCAGGGTCACGGCATGGACCTCATGGAGCCGGCCGTGCTTGTCTGGCCGGGGCCCGATGTAGCGGAACAGGCCGGCGGTGTCGTCGGTGATGCGGCTGATCACGTCGTGGTAGGCCCGCGAGGCCAGCACCTGCCCCGGGCGGGCCAGCGTCATGATGCGCTGGGCCACGTTGATGCCGTCGCCGATGACGTTGGTGCGTTCGTTCACGTCCGTCACCACGCGCACCGGGCCCAGGTGCAGGCCCATGCGCACGGCCACCTGCTGCCCGCCGTGCCGGCCGAGCAGCTCCCGGATGCGCAGTGCTGCCTGCAGGGCGGCCTCGGGGTCGCCCAGGAAGCACAGGGCCGCGCCGTCGCCCGTGTCGATGGCCAGCCGGCCCTCGGGCGGGGCCTCGCGCAGGGTGCGGGTGACCAGATCGTTCAGCCGCCCCTTGATCGCCACCTGGTCGTCGACCGAGCGGGCGGTGTAACCCACCAGGTCCATGAACAGGATGGTGCACAGCAGGTTGCGCCGGCTGGGGGTGTCGAAGGAGGCCAGGGCCTCGAAAGCGTCGTCCCCGGTGGGTGCGCTGGCGCCGGCGGGGGCGAAGGCGCCCCTGCGGCGCGGGTCGACCGGTACCGTGCGCGCGTCGCCCTGGAGTGCCTCGCGCAGCTGGGCCACGGACTGCGGCCGCTGCTGGGGCTCGGGCCGCAGCGCCCAGTCGATGGCGCGCAGCAGCGGCGCGCCGAAGGCGGTGCCTTCGGCCGCGCGCAGGGCCGGCACCAGCGGATCCGACGGGACGCGGGCCGCGGCCTCCAGCGGGCGCTGGCCCGTGACCATCCAGTACATCACGGCGCCCAGCGAATAGAGGTCGGTCCAGGGCCCCTGCGCGCCCTGGCCGTGGTACTGCTCGAAGGGGGAGAAGCCCGGGCTGACGATGTGGGTCAGCTCGCCCTGCGGCGTGAGGCGGCGGGCCGCGCCGAAGTCCAGCAGCACCGGGGCGCCGTCCTCGCGCACGACGATGTTGTCCGGCTTGATGTCGCGGTGCAGGAAGCCGGCCGCATGCACGGCGCCCACGCCATCGAGCAGCGGCAGCAGGATGGCCAGCAGGCCGTCCTGGCCCAGCGCGCCCTGGCGGGGCAGCCAGCGCTTGAGGGACAGGCCGGGCTCGTACTCCATGACGATGCAGGCCGTGCCGTGGGCGCGGAAGTAGCGCAGCACGCGCACGATGTGCGGGTGGCGGAAGGCGGCCAGTGCCCGCGCCTCGTCGACGAAGCGCTGCAGGCCCTGCCGGAAGCGGTGCAGGGCCTCCACGTCGCCGCTGCGCGGCAGGACCCGGCCGTCCGGCGCGCGCGTGAGCAGGTCGGCCGGGAAGTACTCCTTGATGGCGACCGGCAGGTCCAGGTGCGCGTCACGCGCCAGGTAGGTGATGCCGAAGCCGCCCCCGCCCAGCACCCGCTGCACCTCGTACTCCTGCAGCCGGGTGCCCGGCGCCAGCGCCGCGCCGTCCGCCGGCGGGGGTCCGGAAGGCGGGGCGGGGCCGGGGCGGGCACTCACCGCAGGTCCTCGCGCGGTGGCCGGGTCATGGCCGCGATTCGAGGGTCAGCATCTGCATCGCCTTCTCCAGGCTGCGGCGCATGCGGTTGAAGGAGCTGCCCAGGACGGCGATCTCGTCCTCGCCGCGCTCGGCCAGCTCGGGCTCGGTGAAGTCGCCGGTGCTGATGCGGTCGGCGGCCACGGACATGCGGCGGATGGGCCGCAGGATCAGCCAGCCGAGCATGAGGTTCAGCGCGGCGAAGACGGCGATGAACACCGCCGCCAGCGAGAACATGAAGGTGGTGTAGGCCCGGTGGGCCTGGGCCAGGGGCACGGCCATGGGGACGCTGACGATCTGCGCCCCCACGACCTCGCCCTGGCGCCAGCCGAAGCCGTTGGACTCGCCGTAGATGCGCACCATGCTGGGCGGGGCGGCGGCCGGGGTGCTGTGGCACTGCAGGCAGGCCGTGTGGCTGACCTGTATCGGCTTGGCGATGAACAGGCTGCGGCCATTGGCCGACTGGCGCTCGGCGATCTGCTCGTCCAGGTCCGGGTACTGGCGGAAGCGCTGCACCACGTCGGCCTCCCAGTCGGCCGTGCGGTTGCGCGGGTTGGTGGGGTTGAGCGTGGCCTCCTTGTAGCTGTAGTCGGCGTAGCGCTTGCGCAGGGCGTTGATGGCCTCGGTGGCGGCGAAGGCCGGGACCGTCTGCGGCAGGAAGACCTCGGCCATCTGGTTGATGAGGTGGGGGCGGATGTGGTCCACCGTGTAGGTGCGCACCGAGGTGGCGGCCTCGAGCATGAGGCGGGCTTCGCGCACGACCTCCTGGCGCGCGTTGTCCTGCAGCAGCTGCTGCGAGATCACGCCCGCGGCGGCGAAGCCGGCCAGGAACACCACGATCAACACGAGGTTGAACTTCAGGCGTAATCCCATGGTATTAACTCCCTGCGTCTTGGCGCGGATTCTAGGCCTTGGCAAGGAATATTCCACCCCTGCGCCGCGGCCGCGCTGAGGTAACGGCGCGGGCGGGATAATCGGGCCAATGTCTGCTCCCAAAGTCCTGTTCGGGTTCCACGCCGTCGGCGTGCGGCTCAAGACCTCGCCCGCCTCGGTGCTCGAGGTGGTTTTCGATGCCAGCCGGCGTGATGCGCGCATGCGCCAGTTCCTCGACCGCGCCCGCGAGGCGGGAGTGCGCCTGGTGGAGGCCGACGCCCTGCGCGTCGCCAAGCTCGCCGGCAGCCATGGCCACCAGGGCGTGGCCGCCCGGGTCAACCCGGTGGAGGTGTCCCGTTCGCTGGACGACCTGCTGGACGCGCTGGAGGCGCGTGGCGAGCCGCCGCTGCTGCTGGTGCTCGACGGCGTGACCGACCCGCACAACCTGGGCGCCTGCCTGCGCGTGGCCGACGGCGCCGGCGCGCACGCCGTGATCGCACCCAAGGACCATGCCGTGGGCATCAATGCCACGGTGGCCAAGGTGGCCAGCGGGGCGGCCGAGACGGTGCCTTACTTCATGGTGACCAACCTGGCCCGTACCCTGGGCGAGCTGCAGGAGCGCAACATCTGGTGCATCGGCACCAGCGGCGACGCGGACAAGACCGTCTACCAGGTGGACCTGAAGGGCCCTGTGGCCCTGGTGCTGGGCGCCGAGGGCCCCGGCATGCGCCAGCTCACGCGCAAGACCTGCGACGAGCTGGTGTCCATTCCCATGTGCGGCGCGGTGGAGAGCCTGAACGTCTCCGTGGCCAGCGGCGTGTGCCTGTACGAGGCGCGCCGGCAGCGCCTCTGACGCCCCAGCGCGCGGGCCGGGTGGCTCAGACCAACCCGAACCAACCCGCCAGCGCGCCGGCCCCCAGCAGCCACAGCAGGTGGATGCGGGTGCGCCAGCACAGCAGCATGGCGCCCAGGCTCAGCAGCCACAGCGGCCAGTGCGCCAGCTCGTAGCGGCCGCCCGTGCTCAGGATCCAGCCCGTGGACATCATGAGGGCGATGACCATGGGCGTCATGCCCATCTTGAACGCCCGGACCCAGCGCAGGTCGCGGTTGCGGTGGCCCCACTGGGCGGCCAGGTAGGTGAGGGCGGAGCTGGGTCCCATCATGCCCACCAGCGTCAAGGCCATGCCCAGGGCCGCCCCCGGCCAGCCCGCGGCATTCAGGCCGGCATTCCAGCCCAGCAGTCCGACGAACAGCACGTTCGGGCCCGGTGCGACCTGGGCGATGGCGACCGAGGACGTGAATTGGGCGTCCGTCATCCAGGGGTTCTGGTCGACCAGGTAGCGGTGCATGTCCGGCGTCATGGCGATCGCGCCGCCGACAGACAGCAGGGACAGGGACAGGAAGTGGGTGAACAGGCCCAGCCAGTCGGTGGCGGCCAGGGCTTGCAGGGAGGCGTTCATGGGCGCGCTCCCAGCTTGCGCCACGTGAGCACGCAGGCCAGCCCGCCCAGCCCCAGGAGGATCCAGGCCAGCGGCAGGCGCAGGAAGACGATGCCCGCGAAGGCCAGCACGGCGAAGGCGATGCTGGCCGGCAGGCCCAGGGGATGGCGCAGCAGCGCCGGGGCCAGCTTGAGCCCGGTGGCGGCGATCAGGCCGGCGGCCACGGCGCCCATGCCGCGCAGGGCACCCGCCACCTGCGGCACGTCGCTGTAGCGGACATAGAAGAGCGTCAGCGCCAGCACGATGCACATGGGCACGGCCAGCATGCCGGCCACGGCCACGATGGCACCGCGCAGGCCGAACCAGCGGCTGCCCAGCATGATGGACAGGTTGATCACGTTGGGGCCGGGCATGATCTGAGCGACCGCCCATTCCTCGACGAATTCCTCGCGGGTCATCCAGCGCCGGCGTTCGACCACCTCGCGCTGCACGATGACCAGCACGCCGCCGAAGCCCTGCAGGGCCAGCGTGGTGAAGGCGACAAACAGTTCGGCCAGGGAGCGGGGCCGGGGGGAGAGGTCTTCAGCGGGAGCGTTCACGGCCGTGATTATCGGTGGCCGTGCGGGGCAGCCCATCGGCGGTGGCGGGCGCCCATAAAAAATCCCCCGGGTGCCGTACCCAGGGGATAAGGGCCGGGGGAAGAAACTTGAAAAAAACCCGGCA
>JACCDZ011412014.1_pt1 | contig 13321 bp, 10 predicted proteins | sample 7449551 | NCBI WGS metagenome assembly JACCDZ01 (sample SAMN15323452, study PRJNA562643) | freshwater metagenome | isolation source: river surface water | place: USA:Blue River Watershed | collected 2017-08-18
CAGTGACCCGAGCGCTGCCACAACTCTTTGCCCATGAGGGTCGGCGTTTTAATTTCGATATAACCCCGCTTGAGTTGAAGCTCTCTTAAAAACTCAACCAGCCGATTCCACACAACCATTCCTTTGGGATGAATAAAAGGAATCCCTGGAGCCTCTTCTTTCAAAGAAAAAAGATCGAGCTTAGGACCTAGAATTTTATGATCTCTTTTTTTTGCCTCTTCTAAAAAAGTGAGATACTCTTTGAGCTGCTTTCTATCAGGAAAAGAAATCGCATAGATCCGCGTTAACATTTCACGCTCTTGATCTCCCTTCCAGTAAGCTCCTGAAGTTTTTAATACTTTAAACGCTTTGATCTTGCCCAAATTAGGAATATGCGGACCTCTACAAAGATCAAAAAATTCGCCCTGCTCATAGGCGGTAAACACACCCTCTTCAAACCCTTCAATCAGCTCAACTTTGTAAGGGTTATCAGAAAAGCGAGCTTTAGCCTCTTGCCGATTTTTTAAAACATGCCGCTTTGTTAAATAGTTTTCGGCAATAATTTTTTGGACTTCCGCCTCAATTTTTTCAAAATCTTCTTCACTCACTGTTAAGTTGGCAAAATCGTAATAAAACCCATTCTCAATCGGAGGGCCAATGGTCGGCTTAGCGTCCGGAAAAAGACGTAAAATCGCTTGGGCCAAAACGTGCGCAGACGTATGCCAAAAAATTTCTTTTCCCGCAGGCTCCTCAAAGCTTAAAAAACGGACAATATCTCCCTCTTGTAGAGGAGAAGCAAGATCCCTACGTACTCCATTAATTTCTGCAGCAAGGGCCTGATGAGGCTCGCGCAAGTTAAGTTTTTCTGAAAGGTCTTTGGCTAAAGCGCCATCGTGCATCTCAATTCGGTCATTATTTACTTGTATCTTCATAAGATTTCGCTATAAATGTTAAAACGACCAAGTATACGTGGGCGCGCCGTCTTTAAGCGAGAAAAAAATACATGGATGACCTTCTTCCTCTCTTTTATCTATCGGGTATTCAGGCCGGCCTTAGCTACCAAAATGTGACGAGATCTCGCCAAATTGCAAGCCGCCTTGTTTTAGAAGATGGCTCTCTTCAGAGAGCCGAAGGAAAAAAAATCCTTGCCTCTTTAGAAAAATCTATTTTTGATCCCTTTGTCCACCACCACTATACGCAATTTTTAGAAAAATGGCTCTCAGATGATCTTTTTTTTAAGGCTCTTCAAACCCTCTCTTTACCCGTCTGTCACGCGAGTGCAGAGAAACTGATTTACGACTCTTTAGCCCTCCCTTTCTCCACCCCCTTAACACACGCGCACCTACGCAAAGCCGTCATCTCTGCTTTCCTGACACCTTTAAGACAAACCGTCGGCTCTTGTTTTGCCACAGCCCCCGCCATTTTAATTCACGAAGAGCAACCCTTTTTATTTTTAACAGACCTCAAAGAACTTCTTTTCACGGGAAAATTAAAAAGGGTGTTGCACGGAGAAGAATATAGCGTTCCTTTAAGCGGGGTGTGGGGAAGAGGGGACTTAAGAAAAAGGGTGGACGAAAAAATTATTCTCTCTCCAGGAATGCTCGCGGCTTTAGAGGCTGCCAAGCTCATCAACTCTTCTCTTCCCTTAAATGAAAAACTGGAAAAACAAAAAGAGCTTCTTTTCCCTTTTTTGAAAAAACAAAAAAGAGACATGAATTTAGAAGAACTCTTAGATAAAGTTGTGCCTCCTTCCTTGCAAAATGGGGCAAAAACAGCCTTCAAAGCGGTTGTCGATCACGCCCTTTTAAAAGCATGGGAGTTTACAATCGCCTCTCTTGCAGAGGCAAAAAGCGACTTTTCTAAATGGAACCTTTTCGTATCCCTCGGGCTTAACCCCGAAGAAAAGGGGGGTATCGGAGAAATTCTTTACTCTGAAGTTGAAGAAGCGCTTAAAGAAGCCAATGAAAAAATTGAGAATTTTCAAAATGAACTAACCCATGCCTACGATGCAACAAGACTCTCTGAAACCCTCATTAAACAAGCAGAATCTGAGAGAGAAGCAAGACGGCTTCAAGCAGACTACCAAGGCAAGGCCTACCACTTTCACATCTGCTTAGAGCTGCGCGATAAATGGATTTTAGTGGGAAAAAAGCTCTCCTCTCTCTTTTCTTTTATCTCTGAGCGCTACTACGCCCTTTTTCCTCTCTATTTTCAAGAAATTTACGACCCAGAAATTGCCGAATTTATGTCTAAAGAAGAGTATGCAGATAGCCCTGCTGGTTTTCGGCTTGTTTTTAAGCAAGGAAGATCGAATGCGTCCCTCTGGAAGCCCATCTACAATGCCGAAGAATTTATACAAGCCCTCATTGATTTTTTTACCCTTGTTGAACACGAAATTAAACACGGCCTTTCTACAGAAGAAGAGCAAGGTTGCTTTTCACAGGCCTCTTTACGCCTGATTCACCACATTAGATCCCCCGATTTTTTGCAAAGCGCCTATGAAAGAAACGCTCCTCGCCATGCTAAACCCTGGTCTTATATCTCCGGAGGAACCCTGCCTACACTTCTCCAGCTCTATTTTTCGAAAGAAACTCCCTTAACAGAAGAGAGGCGAGATGTGGAGAGCGAGCTAGATCTACTAACGTTTATCATCGACACCCTTAAAGAGCTGCCCCCTAAAATCTCTAATGCCTTTTTACAAAACCCTCAAGCTAGCCTTCTCATGCATTCGCCAACCCACGCCTTCTTACTTAAACCGGGCCTGCCTTTTTTTGAAAAGGCTTGGGAAGATCGTGGCCTTACCTATACGTGGATTCGGGATGAGTTTTTGGTCCCCATGCAACAGTTTTTTAATATCACCCTATCGCGTCATGAGCTTACATTCCTAAGAGAAAGGTTTAAACTTCCCCTTAAAATAAAAGGGGAGGCCTCCCTAAAAGAGCTCTATGAACATCTAGAACCTTTGAAACTCGATTCTTTTTTCTACGAAAGCTTCCCCCTCATCCCTCAAGAGAGATGTCAAGCCGTTTTACATGAACTTCTAGCCTCTTTTAATCTTCATCCTGAACTAGCCCCCTCTTCAGAGTCTTATGTCACCGCCTTCGAAATCCGACAAATTGCCCACTATTTTCTTCTACAGCAAGGCCTTTTGAGCGCAAAAACTAAAGAAGAAGTCCTAGAAAAAGCGCGCCAAATGGGTATAGCTCCCCGCCCCTGCCTCTTTGCCGACACGAACTGGGTAAACTCTTACTTTGCCTTTATCGTTCATCCTGCCACGCAAAAACTAGAGCTGTGGAGAACTGATCCCCTAGGAGAAAGGGGAGAGCCCATGCGGGAGTGGACGCCTTGGCTTAATAAAAGCAAAAAATCGACCTGGGTGATCTTTACCAATACGCAGCAATACGTGGGAGTGCTAAAGGATAGCTTCCTAAAATGGAAAAAAGTGTAGCCTCTAAACTAAAAATTTCTTAAACTCGCGTTCTATGAAAAAATTTATTCCTTCCCTTTTTGCCCTCAGCCTTCCTTTTCAGGCCCACGCCCTCTATCTCGGAAATCCCGCTGAACCCCAAATCATGGATCAAGGCTTTTTCTTTTCTCAAGATGCTCTTTTTACAATTAAGGTCGGCTACCAAGGAGACTTTGTTTTAAACAGGCGCCTAAGAGCTGAAGGCCCCTCTGGCCACCGGATTGATCGGTTTGAATACCAAATGAACCAAGGTGTCATCACCTTTAATTTTTTAGACCGCCTAGAGGCTTACGGCTCTGTGGGTGCCTTTAACACGACCTTTTGGCATAGACCTCCTCCTGATAGCGCTCTTAGAGAAGTGACCTCTCATGATAGCTGGACTGCCGGAGGCGGCCTGCGCGCCCTTCTTATGCAATGGGGGCATACGGCTCTTGGCATCGATGCAAAATTTCAGTACGGAAGAAGCCCTGCGCGTTGGATTTCGGTCAGCGGCGTAGGTTATGGAACACACGCCCATCTCACCTATCGCGAATGGCAAACAGGGATTGCGGTCTCTCACACCATCGATTGGTTTACTCCCTATATCGGAGCTACGTACTCTAACGTGCATGCGGACATCAACGGGCTAAAGCACTCAACCTACCCTTATTCACACTTTAAAATGCGCAATCCTGCCCACTTTGGCCTGGTGATTGGATGCACACTATCTTCAGGGAAAAAGTTTGATTTGACAGGGGAGGCCCATATGGTCGATGAGCTGGCCTTTAGCTTAACCGGAAATTTAAAGTTTTAAACCCTCCTCTTAAAAATCACATCTTAAAAAAACCATACATTGTTGTTTTACAAAAAAATGTTCACCATTTAACTTTAAAACCTCTCTTAGAAAAACCTAAAACACCTTTTCTTTTGCAAAAATTACGGGACATATTTATAATCCGTCGCCTATATGTCGACTTGAAGGAGCTTTAAATGCAATTACCTCGCTATCTACGCCCGTTTACCTCTCTCTTTGCCGCCTCTCTTTTTACTTCTACAGCAATGGCTGCCGATCTGGATAACCAAGATATTGAGGCCTTAAGAGATTGGATTAACTCCAAGCGCCTTGTCACCGTTAAAGAATTAGGCGGTCAGCTCTCTATCTCTGGCGACGTTCACGCTGAATACCAATCTTCCAAAGAGATCGTCAATGGCAAAAACATGAAGCGCTATAGCCACAACTACGACCCTCCCAATGTCTACGACATCGAATTTAACCTCTCCATCGACTACCGCGCAGGGGAAAGCACTTGGGCAGCAGCACGCGTCCGCTTTGACAACGATGCAGGCGTCACTTCTGAGGGTATTGGAACCGGCCGTAACGACAAGATTAAAGTCGATCGCGCCTACTTTGGCTACCGTATCTACGATCAAAATCGGCACACAACAGACATCGAGCTCGGCAGACGCCCCATGAGTAACGTCTTTGAATCCAAAATCGAATTTAATACAAACTTTGATGGCGCTCTCTTTAAAGACAGTTACGCCTATGATTCCGTAGGAGATTTCTACTATCAAATCGGCGTCTTTATGATCAATGAACGAAAAAGTCAGCCTGGCTATGCTGGAGAAATCGGACTACAAAACATTGCAGGCACCGGCTTTTATGGGAAGTACTCTATTATTGACTGGGATACGCGCCGCTGGAATAAAGCGCCTAGCCAATTTGATTTTATTATTTCTCAACTCATTTTAGGCTACAAATTCATCGCTCCCAAAATGGATAAAATCACCAATTTTTACCTCGCAGGCCTCCTTAACCACAGAGCAAGACCTATGGCGATCTCCGCCCATAAAAAAGCTAATGCCGGAGGATATGCAGGGGTAACAATGGGCCAGATCAAGGTCAAAGGCGACTGGTCCTTTGATGCTAACTACCAAGTCGTACAAGCCCAAAGCATCCCTTCCTTTGATGTCTCTGGAATTGGAATGGGTAACACCTCCAATAGTGGTTTTTACTACTCTAAATCAGGTAAAACCATCACAGAAAATACCGCCTCTACCCCCAAAGAAGATATCCAAGGTAATGTCAACTATAGGGGCTTTGAGCTAACACTCCAATATCTTCTCACAAACAACCTCAATATCTTCCAGCAATGGAAACAATCAATCACCTTAGATGATGATATTGGGCCTTTTCGTCGTTTTAGACAGTACGAAATCGACTTTATTTACCTTTTTTAAAAAAAATACTTTACAATATAATCTCCTCTTTCGCATTTAGAAGCTAGGAGGAGAACTATATGAGATATGATATTTTATCTTTGACAGCCCTATCTATGGTCCTGTCACTGACGGCCCCTGCCTATGCGGGTGTCTTTTCACGCTATGCCAATGTCGATCTGGCAACACGCACATTTGAGACCAAGAAGGAAAAAGAAGAAGAAAAACAACCTGCGATGCAAGGGGATATGCTAAAAGAAGGCTCGCTTCCTGCAGCCTACAATGCTCCTGCAGCTACTCAAGTTAAAAACACCTGGGACTGGGATGTGACAGCCAGCTACATCTACTGGCAAGCTCTTCAAGAAGGGATGACTCTCGGATGGGCTGTTCCCTCTGGCACAGCTTCAGGAACTCCGGCTGCCAGCGCTCAAAGAATCGATTTTGACTTCAAATACCAATCGGGCTTTAAAGTCGGCTTTGGAACATGCTTTAATAAGCATGATGCCTGGGCTTTGGATTTTGAGTATACAAGGCTCAACTTCACAGAAAACACCCATAAGGCAGCACCTACAGGTGAGAAGTACGGAACCATTGAATGGCTTCTTTCTTCCAACCAAACAAGCAGCAACACATTCATGAATAACATGAGCGCGCAGTGGAAGTTAAACCTCAACATTGCAGATGGTTATCTCGCAAGACCCTTCTACAATGGGACTAAGCTGACACTGACTCCTTTCTTTGGCGTTCGTGCTGCGTGGATTAACCAAAAGTATAACATTTCCTACACATCACTTTCAGGAAACGTCATTGCTTCTCACAATAACTCGACTTCTTGGGGCCTTGGAGCCAGAGGTGGTTTTAGCGGGAATTGGCTGCTGGGCTATGGATTTAGAGTGCAAGGAAGCGCTGCAGGAAGCCTTCTCTACACGCAATACAATATCAACCACAGCGAAAGTAACCAAGCAAGCACAACTCCAGGAAATAACTACTTTAGCGCCTCTCAAAAAGAGAAGTGCGGTAGATTTATTGGAGAAGTGGGTCTAGGTCTTGGTTGGGGCATGTATGTCAATAAAAATAGAGAGCATTTTGATATCTTAGCAAGTTACGATTTTACCTACTTGCCGAATCAAAACGTGATGCGTCTTAAAGGTGATTACAACAACTACTCAAGCGAAGGTGCACAAGACCTGATGCTTCAAGGGTTGACTGTAAGAGCTACGCTCGATTTCTAAAAGAAACGAGTTGTAACCTATCTTCTGCTCTACCTCCTTGGGTAAACCCAAGGAGGTTTTTTTATGCTACAGCCTTTCTAAAAAATTTTCAGCAAGACTAAGGAACTCTTTGTCTTTTTTCTTTTTTTTGGCCATCTGACAGAGCATACTCAAGCGAGGTTGCTTTTCAAAAAATTGAAGATGTTTAATCATAAAGCGCCAAAAAAGAGCGTCCCAAATCTCACACCACTTACCCTTTGGATAGTCGCTCATCTTTAAGACGTAGTTAGAACCACTAAAATACGGCTTTGTGCTCATCATGCCTCCATCGGCATACTGGCTCATCCCGTACACATTAGGCACCATCACCCAATCGTAGGCATCGATAAAAAACTCCATAAACCATGTATACACCTCAGAAGGATCGATTTCGCAAAGCAGAAAAAAATTTCCCAAAAGCATTAAGCGCTCAATATGGTGTAGATAGGCATGCGCTTTTACTTTTTTGATTGTCTCATCGATCGGTAAAATCCCCGTCGATCCCTCGTAAAAAGATTTAGGCAATTTTCTTTTATGATTAAAAAAATTCCCCTTTCTTTCTTGATTGCCCACCACATGGTAGATTCCCCGAATGTACTCTCTCCAGCCAATGACCTGCCGGATAAACCCTTCAATGCTGTTTAAAGGGAGTTTATGCTCTTTCCCGTACTGTATCGCTTCTTTGACAACCATGTCTGGCGTTAAAAGTCCCACATTGAGAAGAGGAGAAAGGCAAGAATGGAATAGGATCTGTTCTTTTTGAACAATCGCATCTTCATAATCTCCAAAAAACTTAAGGCGATTTTCCAGAAAATTTCTTAATGCTTTTTTAGCGCCTACGTGGGTTACAGGATAATTAAAAAGATCAAAACTACCTAGATTCTTTGGATAATATTTTTCTACATAAGAAAAGGCTTCTTTCACTTCCTTTGTCTTGGCAACCTTAAAAGGCCTCGGAATTTTACAAGAGCGGGGAAGCTTTTTTCGATTTTCTTCGTCTAAACTCCATTTACCGCTAAGAGGTTTTCCTTTTTCATCCAGCAAAATATCCAGTCTTTTTCTTTGAAAAATATAAAATGTATCAAACCTAAACTGCTTTTTTCCTTTAAAAAGAGAGGAAAAATCTTTTAGATCTGTCAAAAAACCGGGTGTCGGCGCTATTTCTAGACTAGTCTTCAACTCTTTAGCTAGAGTTAACACCATTTTTTCTAAGTAAACATCGTCTAATTCAACAAAATGCACCACAGAAGGCCCTATTTTTTTGAGGGCCTTCTTTAAATCTCCCTCAATGTATTGCGTTTTATACCCTTTTTTAATGAGAAGAGACGCAAAACTTTTCATGGACGCTCGATGAAAAATGAGCTTTTGTTTATGAAAGCAAAAGGCAGAAAAAAACCTGGGGTCTTCAATAAGAAGAATCGGTCTCTCTTTTTTAAAACTTGGATGCTTCTCAAAAAGCTGGTGAGGAAAAACTAAAACCACTTCCATAAGTCATATACTTATAAGAAATTTCTTACTTTAAAGAGAAGATTTAAATAGAAACTTGAAGCTTAGAAAAAATTTCTTCCCACTCGACGGCTAGATCTAAAAAATCTAGAACCGATTGTTCCATCGTCTGAAGCTGTAAAAGAGGGATAATTTCGGCTTTAAGAAAGACCGTATCGCACATCTCGTCAATATGTAATTGAAAGCCCTCGTCCCATTTTAGCATTTGCGCAGAAGAAACCCATTCTTCCATGTTCTCTCCCTTAAAAACAGGAGTAGAAAGGAAACATTTACCTTCATTCCATTCCAGTAAAAGCTCTCTTCCTCGAAAAGAAAAATGCGCTATCCGATTAGCCGCTAATTGACCGATTATATCTAAAAACTTGTAATTAAAATCCATAAACTATAAACAGTATATCATTATTATCAATTAATAATCAATGATATCGCCCCACTGAAGCTTCTTAGAAGATTTATAGACGATCCCCTCTTTTTTTGTTACAACTTTATTTTTTAATCCACCGGAAGTGCACAAAGAAAAAGAAATAAACCCCTCTCCCTTATGAGGATGCCTTAAGATGCGCGCTGCGTAGGGAGCTCTTTTTTCCCGGGTTGCAATCAGGTAAGAAAATTTTTCATCCTCAAAACCCAGAGTTCCCTCCTTGGCAAACCTGTGCAGGGAATTTCTTGAAAGACGCGCAAAAAAGTGGCACCAATCCCCCTTTTCCATAGGACACTTTGCCGCGTGAGGGCAAGGTCCTGCCAAATAAGCTCCCCACGAGAGGAGTTTTTCTCGTATAAAACGAATCCTTTCAAAGCCTTGCGGGGTTCCAGGCTCGATCACAACAAGGGCTTTTTCGGTCAAATCCCAAGCCCTTTTGATAACAGCTTCTTGTTCCTTCTCTATGGCTTCTCCCAGTGAGTAGGAAAATAATACGAGGTCATGAGACTTTAAATCCTCCATCTGACAAAAATCTTTACGCATAAAGAGAACGCCCGTACCAATGAGCTGCCTTGCTATTTCAATAAAAACCTCATCTCTTTCCAAAAGCGTGGCGTGGCTTAAAGAAGAAAACACCTGCCTGGCTGCCAAAAATCCCGTACCAGGCCCTGCCCCCACATCTAAAAGAGAGTGAATGGAGAGGTCCTTGATCTGCTCAAAAACCTTTTCTGCGACGGCAAATGTGGCAGGAAAGCGCGTGGCTAGATAGGCTAGCCGGTGTTCTTTTTTGAGTAAAAAAGGAGTTTGTCTCTTCCTGTATCTCTCGGAGACTTCAGCGGAAAATTTTTTTACTTGGGAAGGGGTTAAAGAAGAAAGGAGCTTTTCTATTTTTTCCTGCATAGGCATTTTATTCTATCAGCTACTTTCAATCAAAGAAAGAGCGGATGGGTCCTGTTGGTTTTTTCAAGAAAAAAAGAGGAATACAAGAGAAAAAAGTGATCCCGCCTGCAATCAAAAGATTATCAGCGATGGCCTGAATAAAAACGTGGTTTTCAATCTGGGATAAAATGAGCTCTTGCGCTTGAAGGGCCCCCTTAAAAAATCCAGACCCTACTCTAGAGTAGGCTTCATGGGCAAGCTCCACTTTAACTTTAGCAAAAGCCGGGGAGTCTTCTCTAATTACCGATCCAAACATCGCGCTATGATAGACTTTACGTGTGATAAAAATTGTCTCAAAGACAGCCACCCCTAAAACCGCTCCAATTTGTCTCTGGACGCTAAAGAGGCCTGTGGCTTGCAACATCTTCTCTTCTGGCATGGTACTTAACGTAAGCGAGACTAAAGGGGCAAAAAGAAGAGCCATAGCCAGGCCTCTAAACGCAAAAATCCAAAAGATCGACTCTTTTTCTGTGTAGAGAGAAAAATGGGCATTAAAGTGATAGGTGATACCAAGCAAGACAATCCCTGCAAAAATCACAAAGCGCGTGGGAATTTTTTTCGTGATCCAGCCTGTAAAGCCCGCAAAGAGTCCTTGGGTCAGACCAATAGGCAAAAGCATAAGACCCGTCTCATAGGTCGAATAACCAAGACCATTTTGAAAATAAAGAGGGAGGAGGAAACTTGAACCAAACAGGGTAAATGAAAAAATAAATAAAACAAGATTTCCCAAAAGAAAATTCCTATCACAAAATGTCGTCAAATCGACAATAGGATGGGAGTTTGCGAGCTCAACATAGATAAACAGAGCAAAAAAAAGAGCCGAAAGGAAAAAACAAAAAAGGGTATAGGTCGATGTCCACCCCTCCGCATTCCAAGCGGCATTACCGGATGAAATTCCCATGATGAGCGTCACTAAAAACACCGTGAGAGAAAAGACCCCAGCCCAGTCAAATCTCTCTATTGTTTTACCCCAACAACTCTTCAAAATGAGAATAGCTGCCAAAGCTGTTAAAAGACCGAAGGGGACATTGATAAAAAAGATCCACCCCCAATTGATTTTCTGGATCAGATACCCTCCAAAGCTTGGCCCCAAAGAGATCGCGGCAGCTACTGCAATCGAATAAAACCCGAGTGAAACAGCTCTTTGCTTTGGAGGAAACTCATCTGTAAAAAGGGTCATCCCCACGGGCATTAAAATACCCCCACCCACGCCTTGAAGCACCCGAAAAAAGACGAGCGCATGCAAATTCCAGGCAATACCACAAAGGTAAGAACTCAAGGTAAAGATAAAAAGACCTGCGAGATAGGCCTGCTTTTTACCAAAGTGATTGGCAATCCACCCGGCAGTTGAAAGCAGAACAGAAAGAGCGATTAAATACGCCGTTGAAATCCAGACAACTTCACCCACTGTTACCCCAAAAGAGGCCATGATGCTGGGAATGGCTACATTGACAATTGTTCCATCTAGCACCACCATAAACGTGCCTAGCATCACAGTCAGAAGAACAAGCCAAGGGTAGGCGGGATGATTCGTCCTCAAAGAAGGAAAAAAAGAGATAGCCCAGTGGCGAAGTGACCCTTCTTCTTCCATCTCTTACCGTATCTTAATTTTAACTTCAGCAGACATTCCAGGGCGCAAATAAAGCGCCTGACCTGCATAAGGCGGCTGAAGGGAGATCTTCAAAGGAATTCTTTGTGTGACTTTTGTGAAATTACCAGAAGCGTTGTTAGAGGGGATGAGGGAAAATTGAGAGGCAGCGCCCGCTCCAATCACTTGCACGCTTCCCTTAAACTCTAAATCAGGATAAGCATCAATGGAGATAAAAACAGGATCATTCTGGTGAATACAGGCCACCTTGGTTTCCTCTAAATTAGCCACAATCCAAATCTCTTGAAGATTGAAAAGGGAAAAAACCGTCTGACCTTCTTGGACAATATCGCCAGGGAAATGCCATTTTTTTGCAATCACCCCATCTAAGGGAGCAAAAATTAACGTCTTTTCAATTTGCGCTTTGACCATCTTTAAAGCAGACTCTTGGACAGCGACTTCTGAATAGATGCTTTGAAGCTGCGCCTTTTCTGCCTCATAGGTTTTCTGTATATGGTCTCTCATCTCATCAGAAATCACTCTCTCTGAAAATTCTACAAGAGCCCTCTCTAAGTCTCTTTCAGCAAGATCGACTCTAATCTGTTGCACGAGGGCCACATCTTTAGCATGCTGGACAGCCGCCTCTATTTTCTCTTTCTGTCTTTGTAAAAGCGTATCATCCACCACAAAGAGAAGATCTCCTGCTTTGACAAGACTACCTTCATCTTTTAAAATCCGAACAATGCGGCCCCCCACCTCAGACCCTACATCGACGACCACGCCCTCTATATTGGCGTTATCTGTAGATTCATAGGGGTAGATAAAAAACCGCCACCAAAAAAAAGAGCCTGTCAGCAAAATAAGAAGGGTCGCTATTAACAGATAAACCTTTCGTTTATCTTGAAAAAAGGAGAGGGGAGATGGTTTATCTTCCATTCCCGCACCATAAAATTAAAATTATTTTTTATCAACTAAACAGAAGAGACGGGGCTAGAAACAGCTGTCCAGTCGATGGGCTCTTTGCCCACTTTTTCTAAAAAGGCATTTGCCTTAGAGAAGTGTTTACAGCCAAAAAACCCCCCATGAGCCGCATAAGGGGAGGGGTGGGCCGCTTGAAAAACGGCATGATGCGTCCCCAGCACCTGAGAGCACTTTTCTTCGGCAGACTTGCCCCAAAGCAAAAAAACAATCGGATCTTTTTTTTCACAAAGCAAACGGATAACAGCATCGGTAAAGCGCTCCCACCCTTTGCCGTGGTGAGATTTAGGCTCGCCTGCACGCACTGTCAGGGTCGCATTAAGAAGCAAAACGCCTTGGGATGCCCACCCCTCTAAGCAACCACAAGAAGAGGGGAATGTCTCTAAAGGAAGCTCAAGGTCTGAGCTAATTTCTTTAAAAATGTTTTTTAGAGAAGGAGGTGGACGAACTCCCTGAGGAACGCTAAAGCTAAGGCCATGCGCCTGTCCATATCCGTGGTAGGGATCTTGGCCTATAATTACAACCTTCACCTGATCAAAGGGGGTGTAAGAAAAGGCTGAAAAAATTTGAGACTCTGGGGGATAGACTGTGAAGCCCTGCTCTTTTTCTAAATGTAAAAAATGCTTTAGCTCACCCATATAGGGCTTTTCAAGCTCTGGTTTTAATTTTTCGTACCAACTTTTTTCTATTTTCATAGCCATAACGGTCCGGCATTTCTTGACTTTATGCCTAGAAGAAAGTATCATGGCCACTCTTTGTAAGCAAGCACCGAAAAACTGGATTTATATGCAAGATTTAGCTGAAAACAACCTCATTCGCTTTAAGAATATTTCGAAGAAAAAAGAGACTATGGTCGCCAATTTCAAAGTAAAAGGGCTGCGAGCGGGAGTAAATTTTACAGCCTCCATCTCGGTTGATATTTCCGCTGCAGAGGTACATCCCGGTGATGTGCTGGAAAAAATTATCGAAGAGTGTGCCCGCATTGGCGTAAAAGA
>JACCDZ010771569.1_pt1 | contig 13313 bp, 12 predicted proteins | sample 7449551 | NCBI WGS metagenome assembly JACCDZ01 (sample SAMN15323452, study PRJNA562643) | freshwater metagenome | isolation source: river surface water | place: USA:Blue River Watershed | collected 2017-08-18
CGGATGGGTCAATCGGGATGGCGAGGTAAAGGTCGCCATAGAGTGCGTGAAAGATTGAGTCAGGACCAATTTCATTGAGTCCCGTATCTCGCTGACCGAGTATGACTACACAGGCATCGGCATCCTTCTCGTGCGCCTTGAGTTGTTTACAGGCGGCATCTATCCTGCGGCGCAGGAGGTTGGTCAGCTCTTTAGGATCGAACGAAAACGCCGCCGAGTTGTTCACAGCAAGCCGTGCATTAACTTCCTTCTGGAAAGGGGTTTCTTCTATCTCTTTTATTTCTGCTAGGATGGTCTTGCCGTCAGAAGTGAAGCGATAGTCGGGGTTCTTTTCTTCCTGACCAAACGGCTCGTATTCAAAGCAAAGACCGCGCTGGGTCAGGTACGCTTCAAACAGATTTTCGGTCTTCGATTTTTCTCGCTCTTGTGAAGCCATAGTTATAGCAACCTGTAGGCTTGTGGGTCACAGCTCGGCATCGAGCACATGGGTCAACAAAACTAACAGGTTGTCAATGCGGAAACGGAGGGATTCGAACCCTCGAGGGCTTTCACCCTACTTGCTTTCCAAGCAAGCGCACTCGGCCGCTATGCGACGTTTCCATATTTTTATTTACGCACCCGCTCATTACTACACACTTTTATAAACAAAAATCGACAAGAATGCAAAAATAATTGAAAGCAGAACTAGAATTTGGCCGATCACTAGAATCCAACCAATCGACAGAAATGCTCCGTGCAAAATTAGCAAACCAATACCGAAACATTGCAAAATCATTTTTATCTTTCCGATTTTCTTTGCCTCAATTTTATGTCCATGTAATTTATTTCTATAAACTGCACCAAGCAAAATCACAATTTCACTCAAAACAATTAAAAAAGTATAAAACGGACTTTGAAATTTACTCACCACAACAATTGCAGTGCTAACAATTAATAATTTATCAGCAACTGGGTCAATTATTTTTCCGAGGTCAGTCACCTGAGATCTGGTTCTTGCCATCGCACCATCAATCGCATCCGACAGTGCTGCGATTGTGAAAAGAGGAACTAAAACAAGATAGTTCTCCATCATTAAAAAATAAATCACAAAGGGAATACTGATAAATCTAAAAATTGTAACTTGATTAGGTGTAATCCATTTTGGAATCGCCCACAAAATTGCAACTTTAAAAAATTTATCGAAAATTGTTATTTTTTCTGCTTTTTGATATTCCATTTAATTGTGTTCTCTTAATTTATTAATTCTCTCTTCAACTGGTGGATGTGTAGCAAAAATTTTATCAAGGAAGTTCGCCTTCTTTCCTTCCTTATAATCAGGAATACCATTTCCATCTCTATCGCCGCCAAGAGGTGAAGCAATAAACAAGTGAGCAGTCGCATGATTTTTGGCACGAATTCCCTCTCCATGTTGAGAAATTTTTTCAAGTGCACTCGCAAGACCTTCTGGATATCTTGTGATGAGTGCACCCGTAGCGTCAGCCAAAAATTCTCTTTTTCTAGAAATCGCCAATTGAATTGCGGTTGCAACAAACGGAGAAAGAATCGACAAAATAATTCCAACGATAAATAAAATTATTCCAAGTTGTCCGCTATCGCGATCTCTGCCACCTCTGAAAAAATTAGCGCGCAAGAAAAAATCTGCGATGAGCGTAATAACACCAACCAAAACAACCACAACTGTTTGAAGCAAAATATCTTTGTTTCCAATGTGTGCAAGTTCGTGTGCAATAACTCCTTCCAACTCTGATCTATCGAGAATCGCAAGTAGTCCTGTCGTCACAGCAATTGCCGCGTTCTCTTGATTCCTACCTGTTGCAAATGCGTTTGGAGATGAATCGTTAATCACATAGAGTCTTGGCATTTTTAATCCTGCGCTAATGCAAAGATTTTCGGTAATGCGATAAAGTTCTTTGTATTCATTTTCATCTGCTTGTTTAGCGCGACTGACCGATAGTGCAATTTTGTCAGAATAAAAATAGCTGAAAAAGTTCATGAAGAAGCTTAGACCAACTGCAATATATAGAATTAATACATCATTATAGACATAACTAAACACCCAACCAATCATCATTATCATCACAAAAAACAAACTCATTAAAAGCCATGTCTTTCGAATGTTTTTATCTTGCTCCGTATAAAGTGTAGCCATGTTTCAATTTAGAAATTAATTTGTGGAGCGTTTTTTGCTGCTTGTTCATCTTCTGCAAGTTCAAACAATTCAAATGTTTCGAATGTAAACATTTTTGCAATTAAATTACTTGGGAAAGATTGAAGTGCGATGCTAAGGTCTCGAACATTTCCGTTATAAAATCTTCTTGATGCTTGGATTTTATTTTCTGTGTCGCTTAGTTCTCTTTGTAGTTCCAAGAAATTTGTATTTGCTTTTAGGTCTGGGTAAGCTTCTGAAACTGCGAATAGTGATTTAAGTGCGCCTGTTAGTTGATTTTCAGCTTCAATTTTATCGTGCGTACCAGTTGCACTCATAGCTGAAACTCTTGCGGCTGTAACTTTTTCCAAAGTTCCTGCTTCGTGTGATGCATATCCTTTTACAACATTCACCAAATTTGGAATAAGGTCATAACGTCTTTTTAATTGAACATCGATATCTGCCCAAGCTTCTTTTGTGCGATTTACTAATTTTACGAATTTGTTATAAGTTCCTGCGATTGATATTAAAACGATTACAAGAATCGCTATCAAGGCAATCAATACTATAAATGTAATTTCCATATTTTTAAATTAATTTTTAATTGTGTGAATTATAGCATATTTTTCAGTTAAAAGGGCTTGACTTTGCGGTTTGAAATTTGATATTATTTAGACCTAAATGCCTTCGGGTTTGTCTGCCAATTTGGCAGAAGAAAATCACAACATATCTTTTATTGCTTTTTTTATGTTTTGGAAATCTATTTGACTCATGCTTTCAATTTTTTCATTTAATCTAGACACATCCATTAATCTAATCTGCAACAATATAACACTTACTTCCAAACCATCTTTTGTTTTAATTTTGAAGTAGAAAACATTTTCCTTATTTTTAGTTGTTAAGGGTAGAGCCCAAAATATTCGATTATTAAATTTTTTAATAATAAGAATTGGCCTCTCAAATTGTTCACCTTTACCATCTTGTTCATGTCCCAAATTACAACCCAATTTACACCACCAAATATCTCTAATTTTAAAGAATTTATTATTGTAAGTTCTCTCGGATTTTTGTTTTAACTTATTCCAATTTTCAAAATCATAATTATTTTTTTCCATAAACGAATAGTATCTTTTCAGTGTTAAATTATTTTAAATTTTTATTAAAATAATTATTAAGAAAATATTTGACAATCTCAATAAGTTGTGATATTGTTCTGGGCAGAACTGGGCGCCACCCTTTTCCTACATAATGACGTAGGTTGCGGTGGTCGAAAGCCACCATTATGCAACCTTGGGCACAGGAGCCCCTTTGTGTATTGACTGGCAACACCAAACAAACAAGTACCTACCATGAACAACGAAACTAAAAGAGCACTGTCGAGAGTTTTCTCCCAACTTTGGCTCAAAAGGAAAAATAAAACTATTGAACTGGATGCGGAAGCGTGTCTGTTAATTCTCGGAAAAATCAGATTAGCCCATCTGACAATCTTCTTCTCCATACTTTATGCATCATTTTTTACACTAGTCGGGGTCTTGGGAGATTTCCAGGGATATGAATATGATGGGACAATAATTGCAGGTGCAATCCTGTCCCTAATAGTTTCTTATGTTTCAAACGTGAGAAAAACCAGACTCAACAGATCAATCGGTGAGGCCGGAATAAAACTAGCGAGGGACTGGAGCTCATTTCTGAAAGACCTGAAAAGGTTGAATATTACAATCTCAACCTGTGAACCCGAATCAATGGATGTGGGGCGAATCAGAATGTATGCCATCGATATACTTGAAAAAAGAGCAAAAGAGGTCTATAACCTCGAGCAGCTCGAACTTGAGAGTGAAAGACTGAGGCTTAGGCCCACAATGGAACAAATAATAGCACTATTCAAGACTCACTTCGAAATTGTTAATCTTGGGAAAGTCGGTAGCTATTTTCCTGCCGGTTCTGAATCTCGGCGTGCTGAGGAGGAAAAGGAGAAAAATGTGAAAATCCGCATTTCTCTTCGTCCAATTGTCGAAGGCGGCATGACACAACACTGAATTGCCTTCTTCACCTGCCCGCGGTCGCTACCAAGCGATCCGCGGGCTTTTTTATTTCCTGATTAAACAACGTGTTTTGGGCTTTTTGGGTGTCTGACCCCCTATCCTATTGCGGAAATTTCATGAATATGCTATCTTATAGAAGTTATATGGCTACTATTTTGCCTATTATACAGATTATTCTTTCGGTCCTTCTTGTCGTAGCAATCTTGCTTCAAAGCAGATCAGCTGGCATAGGGGCACTAGGAGGTTCAGAGGACACTGGAACGTCTTTTGCCACACGCAGAGGTTTTGAAAAATTCCTATTCACTGGAACAATAGTTATTGCAATTCTATTCATTATTGTTTCTGTGCTTTCTTTTATTTTCGCCTAAGCATACACTCAAAAGAGTCGCGGTTGTCATTCTTTGAAAAAAATCTAAATATTTTAATTTCAAACACGTGAATTTTATTAAATTCAATACACTTAAACAGAAATTTCTAACTTTATCTTTTTCTGAAAAGGTTCTAGTTAGCTTTCTATCTACAATTATTTTCCTATCAGCATTAGGAATGCTTTTTGTATTCATTGATAAAAATTCAATCATAATTCCCGCAAAAGGTGGGGAAATTACAGAAGGCATCATCGGCACACCCAGGTTTATTAATCCCCTGATTGCAAACTCAGAGGCAGATAGAGACCTAACAGAATTAATTTTTTCTGGATTAATGAGAAGCACAGCCACAGGAGAACTAGTGCCAGACCTTGCAGAAAGTTACGAAATCAGCGAAGACAAATTGCAATACACTTTTCATTTGAAAGATGCGTATTTTCATGATGAAACAAAAGTCACAGCAGATGACATTATATATACAATAGAGAAAACTCAGGATGCAGACATAAAGAGTCCAAAACTTTCAAACTGGGAAGGAATTGAAGTCGCAAAAACTGATGATAAAACAGTTGTCTTTACCCTTCCTCAACCTTATGCACCATTCCTTCAAAACACAACTCTTGGAATTTTGCCAAAGCATATTTGGGGCAAAATTGAAAACAGCGAATTTGGTTTGAATGTCTTTAACGTTGAGCCAATTGGTTCCGGACCTTTTATGATCAGCAAGATTACAAAAAATAATTTAGGGATTGCAGAAATTTATTCTCTGAAATCTTTTGATAAGTTTGCAATCAATGAACCCTATTTAAATAAAATAAATTTCGTTTTTGTGAAAAACCAAGAAGAACTATTTTCAAAGTTTGAAAATGATGAAATCGATTCTATCCAAGGAATAAGCCCTGAAAAGGCAAAAGAACTTTTAGATAATGGTGTTTCAATTCAAAATTATACCCTGCCCCGAATCTACGGAATATTTTTAAATCAAACAAAGGCAACTGTTTTTACAGATCCCGCTGTTAGAAAAGCTTTGAATATTTTAATACCTCGTGATGAAATTACCCAAGAAGTTTTCAAGGGATTTGCTGTGCCAATCAACTCGCCTATACCAAATAAGGAATATGCAAAATCAGAAAAATCACAAGACGAACTTGTCGCAGAAGCAAAATCAATTTTAGAAAAAGCTGGTTGGAAATTAAACGCAGATGGAAAATATGTTTTGGAAAAAGGTAGTGATAAAAAAATGCTTGCCTTTACCCTAACAACTTCAAACGTTCCTGAACTTGTTCAAACTGCAGAAAAAACTGTTGAGGTTTGGAAAAAACTTGGAGCAGATGTAACCCTACAAGTTTATCAACCTGGAGATTTTAATCAAAACATAATCAGGTCAAGAAATTATGACGCCGTATTGTTTGGAATGGTTATTGGAAAAGATTTAGACCTATATGCCTTCTGGCATTCATCACAAAGAAATGATCCTGGATTAAACATTGCAGGATACGCAAATATTGATACAGACAAACTACTCACACAAATTAGAGAAACCGACGACCTAGAAATTAAAAATCAAAAACTAGACTTATTTGAAAAAGAAATCATCAAAGACATACCAGCATTCTTTATATACTCCCCAAAATTTATTTATGTACTTCCAGACAAGATAATGGGCATCGAGATCGGAAATCTGACGCGGTCAGATGAAAGGTTTCTGAATGTACATGAGTGGTATGTAAATACAGATAAGGTTTTAAAAATATTTAATAAATAACAATTATAAAAATGAACAACGAATACAAAAAAAATACAGGAAACACATATAGAGTTCCACAAACAAATTCAACAAACAGAACAAGTGCTTTTAGTGATACTAGAAAGCCAGCTTTTGCTAGCAACACATATAGAATTAATCAACCAGGCACAACAGGTCAAACACCTGCACCAAGCACACACACAAGTGCGCCTGCAAACACACAGCACCCAAAACCTTCTGGAAATTTTGGCGATAGACCAAGGACAAAGCCAAAGGCTCAAAAAAGAGGTCCTTCTCTAAGAAGCACAATCAGACAAAGTCGAAGCATTGGTCGTTCAACCGGCCCAAGTGTTAACTTACCTATTCCACCAGTTGCACCTGGAAACATCAGAATCGTGCCACTTGGAGGTGTGGAAGAAATCGGAAAGAACATGACTGCGATTGAATTCGGCAATGACATTATTGTTATTGACGCAGGTATTCAATTCAAAGACGCATCAACTCCTGGTGTTGACTATATTTTGCCTAACTCTAAATATTTAGAGGAAAGAAAAGATCGTATTCGAGCTATGTTCATCACTCACGGTCACTTGGACCACATCGGAGGTATTCCCTATATTCTTGAAAAAATTGGAAACCCTGTGATGTATTCAAGACAATTCGGTGCCATCATGATTCAAAAGAAGATGGAAGATTTTCCTCACTTACAAAAACCTGACATTAGAATTATTGAAGGAACTGAAACTATCACAGCAGGAGGATTCAAAGTTGAGACCTTTCCTATTTCACACACAATTCCAGACTCAATGGGTCTAATTATTAACACACCAGTTGGAGATATTGTATTCATCGAAGACGTACGTGTTGATAACGTTAACGGTGTGCCAACAGAAGAAGAGGAAGAACAATACAAGAGATTCAAAGGAAGAAAATTCCTGATGCTTACCCTAGACTCAACATCAGTTGAAAAATCTGGTTACTCAATTTCAGAATCAGTGGTTGTTAAAAACATTGAAAAAATTGTTAAGGAAACAGACAGTCGATTGATTATCGGAACTTTTGCTTCACAGGTAGAAAGAATTTTGGCGATTATCGAAGCAGCTGAAAGATATGGAAAGAAAGTTGCAGTTGAAGGTAGATCAATGAAATCAAACCTGGAAATTGTTAAATTGTTGGGATTAGTAAAGACAGACAATATTATTTCAATTTCACAAATTGATGATTTTCCACCAGACAGAGTTATCATGCTTGTAACAGGTGCTCAAGGTGAAGAGTTTGCTGCTCTGATGAGAATGGCAAACGGAAATCACAAATATGTAAAACTACGACCAAACGATACTATTCTATTGTCTTCATCAATCATCCCTACAAACTATATGGCGGTGGTTAAATTGAAAGATCAATTATATAGATCACAAGCTCGCGTTATTACCTATCTTGATTCCGATGTTCACGCATCAGGTCACGGAAACAGAGACGAGTTGAAATGGATTCACGAACACATTGATTACAAATTCTTTGTTCCATTGCACGGATACCATTTCCTTCTAAGACAACACGGAGAACTTGCTCAATCACTAGGAGTACCTACTTCAAATATTATTATTCCAGACAACGGATCAATAATTGAAATTCAAGATAACGGTGAAAAAATTGTGAAGCTTGCAATGAAGGCACCTAATGAAATTGTTACCGTAGACGGATTCGAAGTTGGTGCAATTCAAGATGTTGTTATCGAAGATAGACAATTACTTTCAGAAGCTGGAATCTTTGTTATCGTCGCAAGCATAAACACACATACTGGAAAATTGAAAAAATCTCCAGATATTATTTCAAGAGGTTTCGTGTATTTGAGAGAATCACAAGAATTGTTAAGGAGAAGTCGATTCATGATCAAGAAAATTATCGAAGATCACACTGCGAAAAACAAAGGTCCTGTTGATTTCGATAAATTGAAAAAGATTATTGCTGATGATATTAGCAAGTTCTTGTTCCAAGAGACTGCAAAACAACCGCTAGTTATTCCTGTTATTCTGGGTGTGTAGTTTAGGCGGAGCACAAATTTAATTAGAGAAATAAAAACAACGCAGGTAGAAAATCTATCCGCGCTGTTTTTATTTTAGCAAATTCACTTATAATTTAACTTTATATAAGTGAGTCCTTTATATTTTATCTCGATGCATCAGTTTATTATTCTGGCAAAATTGCAATTAATGGTCTTAAACCCAACTCAATCCTTTCTTTTTTAAAAAAGTACGCCCTATTCGGATCCATATTCCCAGGCCCTAGAACACTTATGCCAGAAACTAATGAAGGTGCTAGGTAATTACTATTACCATAGGTGGTGCCTAAAAAATATACATCTCGATTCTCCCATTCCTTTGGGTATTTTCCATTATTAAGAATATATTGCAAAACTGTAGCATTAAGTGGTTTGTGCTTAGTTTTTGAATAAATGCCTCTTACAAGATCTGTAACCGATACATTAACATCAAAATACCTACTAGGAGGGTTTATCTCTATTTTTAGTTCCTTAAGTAATTCATCAGTTATTTCTAGAGATGCTTTTCCAATTGCTTCAATATTAACTTCTATAACACCCAAACTTCTATCGTGTGACCTCAACGGCAATTTCACAATATCGTCCATATGGCTTAGATCTTTAATCATTGGGTCTTCACTTGAGTCAATTCTGATTGGCACCATTTCTGGATTTAATGGTTGTTCCATATATTTTATTAATTTTTAATAAATCAATTTTACCCCCCCCATTTATTTGTCAATTCATTGTGTCCGTTACACCAACTTAGTTTTGTTTTAATTTGCTATAATATTTTCATATGGATAATGACATTAAAATTAGTAGCGCGCACGAATTAAAAGCAAAACCAACGAAAGCCAATCAGCGAAACTTAATCTTTTTATTAATCTTTCTCTTTACCCTTCACTTCACCCCCTCAACCTATGTTGAATCAACTTTCATTGAAAGTCTAATCGGTGGAGAAAAAACCGGTCTAATCTATTCGCTCGCATCGGTTGTGACAATAATCGGAATTATTTTGGCGAGAAAGATTATTAAAAAATCGGGGAATTTCAAAACATTTATTTCGGTTTTGTTCATTGAATTTATTTCGCTTGCAATTTTGTCATTAAGTTTGTTTGCCGAAAAAACCGCCTTATCAACGGCAATATTCTTGTGTGCATTCATTGCAGGATTTTTGGCAAGAAGTATTGCTTTTCTAAACTTTGATATCTTTATTGAAACACTTTCAAAAGATGAAAACACTGGGAGTATTCGCGGAGGATTTTTAACTTCTTTAAATTTTGCTTTTGTGATTGGTCCAGTGATTGCGGGATTAATTTTAAATGACAACACTGAAATTCCAAAAGTTTTCTTTTTAGGAAATTTGATTTTAATTCCTGTAATTTATATTGCGATTGTATATTTCAAAAACTTTAATGAAGCCAAATATGAAAAATATCACTACATCGACACAATAAAATACATAATGCGACACGGTGATTTGTGGAGAATTTTTGCTTGCAACTTTTTATTATTTTTCTTTTATTCATGGATGATTATTTACACCCCCGTTTTTCTGCACAAAGAATTAGGATTTAGTTTAACCGAAGTCGGACTGATTACAGGTTTTGCTCTTCTTCCATTTTTATTCTTGCAATACTTTCTTGGTGACCTCGCAGATAAAAAATATGGCGAAAAAGAAATTCTGACAATCGGTTTTATTGTTATGGGGATTTCAACGCTAATGATGAGTATTATTAGCGCGAAAGTATTTATGTTGTGGGCAATTATTTTGTTCATCACTCGCATTGGTGCAAGTATGGTTGAATCAATGGTTGAAACTTATTTATTCAAAAAAATTGATGCAGGAAATGTAGACATAATTGGAGTATTTAGATCAACACGACCAATGGCATACATCCTTGCGCCGATAATTGCGTCTATCCTGTTGTTATCAATACAAACAAGCGCCCTATTTCTAGTGCTTGGTTTGATAATGATTTCTGGAACAATCCTAAGCCTCTATATTACAGACACCCTTTAATCCAGGTGCATCGTTTTCAAAATTAACTCCTTTGTTTTTTAGGAAAAGTTTAATTTGATCTGCATCTGTGTCTGCGATAACTTCGCCATCAATAACTACAGTTGGAGCCTTTTCTTGACCTGATAAATTTTTCATCTCTTCGAACAATTTTGAATCAGCAGAAACATCAACTCTTTCATATTTAATACTATTCACATTTAGGAATGCTTCTAATTGAATGCACCAAGGACAACTGTCTTTTACATAAACTTTTATATTCATTTTGCTATTTTAACATTAATCAACCATTTGACTATTAACTAGGTCACGATAAATTTCACACCTCTTCACTAACTCAGAGTGATTACCAATATCAACAACCTCACCATTATTCATCACAAGAATTTTATCTGCATCCACAACTGTTGAAAGCCTGTGCGCAATAATTATTGTTGTTCTGCCTTTTGACGCCTTGTCGATTGAATCCTTGATAAGTTTCTCGTTCAGAGGATCAAGGTGACTTGTGGCTTCATCAAAAATAAGTATTCGTGGATTTCGCAAAATTGCTCGGGCAATTCCCACTCTTTGTTTTTCACCACCTGATAATTTAACACCTCTTTCACCAACCCTGGTTTCAAGTTTTTGAGGAAGTTTTGTTAGCAATACAGAAAGTGTAGATTGCTCGCAAACCTCAAGTAGCATTTCATCGGTGACAACATCTTTGTCTTGGATACCAAATAATAAATTTTCCTTGAGAGTTCTATCAAGCAAAACAACATCTTGTTCCACCACACCTAAACTCATTCTATATTTTTTGTAGTCATAATCTTTTAAATCATAACCATCAATTAAAACCTGACCTAGTTGTGGATCGTATCCTCGGCAAATCAAATTCACAATTGTAGATTTTCCAGAACCAGACTGTCCCACAATCGCAAGCTTTTCACCCAAGTTCACCCTAAACGAAACGTTCTTCAACGCGTTCCCTCGCTTTTCAGTTTCATTGTCTTGTGGATTTTCATCGACTTTTTTGACAATCTTTTCTACAGGATATTCAAAACTCACATTATTGAACTCAATTTCACCCATAATTTCCTTGTCTATTTTAGGAGTATTAACAATCGCCGGTGCAGTATTCAAGACATCAAAATATTTTTTAACTGATTCAACAGAAGCGCTAAGTCTCCTGTGCATTCTTGATATAAAACCAAGTTCTGAGGTCGCAATGTTAATCCACATGTTAATTATAATAAAGTCACCAACAGTCATAATTCCCCTGTATACATACAAACCCGAAAAGAAAAAGATTGCGAGTCTTGTTCCAATAAATGAAATATCTTTGATTATTGATGCGATTTCAAAACCATTCCAGACACTGATTGATTGTTTAACATAACTATCTGCGATTCCCGCGAATTTATTCTTTGAAAATTCCTCCTCTGCATTTAGAGAAATGTGACTGGTGAATCGAATTATTTCTGTTGAGTTTTTATTCATTTCATCCTCTGCATCAAAAGTAGCGCGCAATCTTTTCTTGAACTTTATGTTGATAAGAAAAGCAAAAAACAAAAATAGCGAAACACCGAGTAGTGTGATCAAACCAAGTTTTATATTCAAAAACATTATTGCAAAAACCGCCACAAAAGTTTTAACCGTGGAAGGAAAAACCCCGTAGACAAAGTTGAAAATTAATTCAAACAATTTTCCTTGACCTCTAGTCACGACCGATTGAGTCATTCCTGAATTTTCATTCCTTACCTGTCCAATTGAAAAAGTTAATACTTTACCAACGGTTTTCGACATTAGAAACTTTTCAAATTTAAAGGTAAAGTTTGAATTTTCGTAGAGTGTAAACAATAGACCGAAAACCTTTGATGCAACAAGGAGAACCACACCGAGAATGAAATAATTTATGAACACATCAAAGCCCTGATTTGAAACAATTGCGTCTGTAGATTTTCCAATTAAATATGGGAGGGAAAGGGCAAAAAGGTTTTCAACAACAACCATGAATAAATAAACAAACATCACCATGTGAAATGGCTTTGTTTCGCGCAGCACGCTACCAACAAACGATTTTTTGATCATATCTGCACATTATACCACATTAAAATTTCTTGGATTAACAGGTTGAAAAAAATTTTATGTTAATATAAGTAAATTACAAAGAATTTATTCAGAAAGAAATTATATGCAATTTGAAAGCAAGAAAAGAGGTTCAGTAGCGATAATTGGTTCAGGTTTTGGCGGTCTATCTGTGGCCTGCTTGCTTGCAAAAAAGGGATTTGAGGTGACAGTTTTTGAAAAAAATAAAACTTTGGGAGGTCATGCGCGGACACTAGAAAAAAATGGTTTTAAATTTGATATGAGTTCCGCTTGGTACATGATGCCAGATATTTTTGAACATTTCTTTGAACTCATGGAGGAAAAAATCGAAGATCACTATGAGCTAATAAAGTTATCGCCTTCATACAAAATTAAAATTCAAAATTCTGGCAAGGAATATGTTTTTAATTCCGGTTTTAAAGACAGACTAGATATTTTTGAAAAACACGAACCGGGATCAAGAAAAAGGGTTCAAGAATATTTGCGTGTGGCAAAATTTCAATACGAACTTGCAAAAAAAGAGTTACTTTATAGAAATCACAATTCTCTTTTTGAATTTCTTAGGCCTTCATTTCTAAAGGAAATTTTAAAACTTTCTCTATTCAAAACTACAGAAAAAATGATTGAGAGCCATGTCTCTGATCCTGATTTGCGTCACGCCCTGTTATTTCATTCTGTATTTATTGGAACTTCACCAAAAGAGACTCCTGGGCTTTATTCAATCATGAATCACATCGATTTGAATATGGGCATTTTTTATCCCATGGGTGGCTTTGGAAAAGTGGTTGAAAGTTTCGTTAACATGGCTTCTAAACACGGTGTTAATTTCGTTACAAACACTGCGATTTCAAAAATTAA
>JACCDZ010088871.1_pt1 | contig 13310 bp, 11 predicted proteins | sample 7449551 | NCBI WGS metagenome assembly JACCDZ01 (sample SAMN15323452, study PRJNA562643) | freshwater metagenome | isolation source: river surface water | place: USA:Blue River Watershed | collected 2017-08-18
GGCCTGAAGCTGCAGGCGCACCGGGCTGTGCGTGGGCAAATCGGGGGCAGCCACATGCACGTCCATGCCCTTGGCCTGCAAAGCTGCGATCAGCGGACCACGAAAATTGATCAGGGAATCAGCCAGACCTGCGACGAGGAGCAGTTTCATTTGGAACTTAGCAACGAAGACCGCTGTTCTGCTAACCACGACTGAAACATCAACACACACCAAAGCGCATGCTGGTTGTTACGTTGGCCGCTCAAATGCTCTGCCCATTTCTTGCGTATGGGTGCCGTATGCAAATACCCTTCGCGCTTGAGGCGATCTTCACTCAACAAGTCTTCAGCCCAGTCGCGCAGCGGGCCGCGAAGCCAATGCTCCAAAGGCACGCCAAAGCCCACTTTAGGTCTTTCAATCAGTGTTTTCGGTACATGCCTGTAAAGCACTTGGCGCAAAGCCCACTTGGTAACCAGCTCACCATTTTCGGGGCGCAACTTGTAGGCCATGGGCAAGCGCCAGGCAAACTCCACCACACGATGGTCCAAAAACGGCACGCGCGTCTCCAAGCTCACGCCCATAGCGGCACGGTCGACCTTGGTCAAAATGTCATCCGGCAAATAGTTCAGCGCATCCAGCACCATCATCCGTTCCACATCGCTCAGACCCTTCATTTCGGGCATCTGCATGGGGCTGGTGTAGTCGAACAAACCGCGTACAACCAATGTCGGATCAGGCCAGCCCATGGCCACCATGCCGCGATACAAGTCATCCACAGAACTTGCCGACATGACCCTCGCCCCTTTGTGCAGCTTGTCGCCCACGCTGGCCCAACGCTGCGACATCGGCATCAGCGACACCCAGCGGTTCAGGGTTTCGGGCGCCAAGCGCGTCAGGCCCCAAGCCGCAGCCTGCCGCAGGGGCTGCGGCACACGGGACAGCTTTGGCCAAAGACTGGCCGTCAGCTGATACCGGTTGTAGCCCGCAAACAACTCATCACCCGCATCACCTGACAACGCCACCGTCACATGCTGCTTGGTCATTTGGCTGACCAAAAAAGTAGGAATTTGCGACGAATCAGCAAACGGCTCGTCGTAAAGGGTAGGCAGACGCGGAATCACATCCAGCGCCTGCTGTGGCGTGACATACAAATCGGTGTGCTCTGTGCCCAAATGAGTGGCTACGGCCCTGGCGTATTCGGCCTCGTTGTAAGCGTCTTCGTCAAAGCCAATAGAAAACGTCTTGACTGGGCGCGCACTTTGGGACTGCATCAGTGCCACGATAGTGGACGAATCCACACCACCCGACAAAAATGCACCCAGAGGCACATCGGCCATCGTTTGCTGGGCAACTGCGTCTTTAAGCAAAACCTCCAAAGCATCCACAGCTTGAGATGCAGACCCGGCAAATGGTTGGCCTACGCCACTGACAGCCACTTGCTCAAGCGACCAATAAGGCTGAATAACCGGTTCAGGTTGATGACGACTCACGGTCAGCAAGGCACCAGGGGGCAGCTTCTCAATGCCCTTATAGATGCTCTGCGAACCTGCAACCGCCATGTTTTGAAAATAGCTCCCCAAAGCAGCAGGGGAAATGTCGGCATTAAAAGCGGGATGCGCACGCAAAGCCTTCAACTCTGACCCGAACAGAAACACAGCCTGACGGCCCTGGCCCTGCCAGCCGTAATACAAAGGCTTTTCGCCTAAACGGTCGCGGCCCAATGTCAAAGTTTGCGCGTGTTTGTCCCACACCGCAAATGCAAACATGCCAGTGCATTTTTTAACCGTGGCCTCAATGCCCCACGCATCAAAACCCGCCAAAAGCGTCTCGGTATCGGAATGCCCCCGCCACATTCCCGGCCTGGCATTGCCGTGAAGACGGTGATCCATGCCCAACTCAACACGCAAGTTCAAATGGTTATAAATCTCGCCATTGAATGCCATCACATAGCGTGTGCTGACGGACACCATGGGCTGCGCGCCCGCTGGCGACAAGTCCACAATGGCTAAGCGCCGATGCCCCAAAGCCATGCCAGCCTGAGCATCCTGCCAATAACCCGCAGAATCTGGCCCACGATGCGCAATGGGGTTCGTCATGCGTGTGACCCAAGACAACTGCTCGTCAGCAGTCGCCTGCCCACCCAAAAAACCACTCAGTCCACACATATCAATTCTTGCCCGCAGCTTCAATGAGCCATTGCGCCAAAACCGGCCCCGTTTTTTGGATGCAATAAACATCCTCCACACGCTGGCGGCCAGCTTGACCGAGCTGCTGGCGCAAAGCGGCGTCATTCAACAAGCGCGCCAAAGCATCCAGCCACTGATCTGAGTTGTGTGCCAAATAGCCATTGACACCCACTTGCACAATTTCGCCATTCACCCCCACATCACTGGCCACCACCGGCAAGCCACACGCCATGTATTGAATGAGCTTATAGCCGCATTTACCGCGCTCCCAAGCCGAATCCAGCAAAGGCATCACGCCCACATCACATTCAGCAATGGCGGCGACCTCAGTGGCCTCGGTCCACTGCACGCACTCCACCTGCACGCCGGGCAAAGCAAACTCAGCGCCAATCACCCGCAACACAAAGGGCATGCGCTGAGCCAGGGTCTGCAAGGGTTGCGCTAAGAGATCAAGGTATTTGGCTGTGCTGGGTGAACCGATCCAGACGATTCTTGGCGCATCAGCGCCTCCATCCTTTTGCACCCGAACTTGAGAGGGCGCCACGCTGTACCGCGCCAAATCAATGACCGTGGGCAACTGCTCAACCCGCGCAGCACCGGCTTGAACGGCCCGCTGCGCCAAATATGCATTACCGCAAACCACCAAAGCAGCTTTGGCCATCAACTTGTCCAGACGCTTGCCATACAGCTGCCGCACCAGCATGGAACGGTGCAAATCGTAGTTGTGAAAAACTGCGTCGTCGTAATCCAGCACATAAGGCACACCGCTCAGTAGGGCAGATTCAAGCCAAACTGGACACCACGGCAAGGCTTCTTTTTCGATCCAAACCACATCAAAAGCATGGCGGCCCAGCATGGCTTTGATGCGGTGCCCAAAGGCCGCAATGGCCGAAGCTGCGCCGTACTGCCCAAGCAAATACCGAGATTGCAAAGCAGCATCGCTGAACAAGGGCTGCCATTGCACCTGAATGCCAGCAAATTCAAATGCTGGGAAATACTGCAAAGACCGCAAGCGGCTGGATGCCCCCAAAGCACCGTAGCGCGTCAACACCAGTACACGCAGCTGCCTCACCGCGTGACCCCTTTGAACCACCATTGCGGCAGCCAGCGCCACAACATGCCATAGCCCTGCCAAGTTTCATTGAACGACGGCCACGAACGCCTGGCCACAGCCAGAGCGCTGCGCGAGACAGGCTCAACAAGCAAAGTGCTCAGCATGACCAACATGGCCCCCGCCCAGCTGAAGTGCTTGAATGCATACAGCAAACGGCTGCGCAGTGAATAAAACAAACGTCGCGCCTTGACTTGGTTAGACGTGCCACCACCGGCGTGAAAAGCTTGCACATCGGCCAAATAGACGCTGCGCCAACCTGCTTGGCGGGCGCGGTAAGAAAAGTCTAAGTCTTCCAAATAAACAAAAAACCGTTCGTCAAAGCCATTGAGAGATTCAAACAGCTCACGGCGAACCATATAAAAAGCGCCGATAACATGGTCCACATCGCGTGTGGTGTCGTGCGGCCATTCGGCCATGAAGTGACCCAAGCGGGGAAACAGCTTACCCAAGCCAAAGGCATGCGCCGCGATACCCCAGGGTGTCGGAAAACGAGCGCAGCTGCGCGACACATGGCCCGATTCGTCGATCAATTGCACACCGCAAATGCCCACGTCTGCATGGGCAGGGTCTTGCATGTAGGCAAGGGTCTTTTTTAGCGTATCGGGATAAACGGCGGCATCGGGGTTGAGGAAAAGCAAGTATTCGGATTGGGCTTGTTGAGCGCCTAGGTTGCAGGCTTTTCCGAAGCCTAGGTTTTGATCAGACTGAACCAGCGTCACGCCAGGCAGGTTGGCGACAGCATTTTGCGAGTAATCGGTTGAAGCGTTGTCAACTACTATTCCTCCCACATATTCAGATTTATTTGCAATTGAAATTGAATGCAAGCAGGAATTCAACTGCACACCAGAATTCCAATTTACAATTACGACTATTATATTCAGCATCTTATCGATTAACTTTATTTAAATTTATATCTTTAAAATATGAGATGCATATATAAATCAACATAGGAGCAAACATCCATTTTTGACGTAGCGCGATACCCATATTTGAAGTTGTCATAGCAAAAATACTCCACACAACAAACAAATACGTAAAAATGTAAATTTTGCTTATTTTGTTCAATCTCACAACCCCTTTGCGCAAATTAAATACTGCAACAATAAAAATACATAATAAAATTAAATTATCCAAAGCTGCAGCCAATGAAAATATATTTGAAATCTCAAAAATTGTTGGCCTAAACATATACGCGAACAATTGCTCGGGGTAAGTCAGAGAGGAGATATCAATACCTCCACCACCTTCCAAATTATAAGATTGGCGCGTTTCCACAAAATCTGACACCTCAGAAAAATCAGAAATATCGCCAAGCCCCGCAAAATCAATCAGAAAAGGCACCAATACCACGACAGAAAATAAGACTGGAAGTAACAAATATAATCTCTTTATCCAAGAAATCGAAGAAGCAAAAACAAGAGAAAATAGAAGCGTCAATATCATTACTCCCGCAATATGAGGCCGGATCATTAGCATACACAGAATTGAAAACAAAAGAACCGTGGCACGTCTTTCAAAATTCAACAAGGCCCATAAAGCAAGACAAATAGCCATGAAAGAAATTGCATCCTTTCCAAGAGCAGAAGACCAAAAACTTATCGAAGGTAGAAATACAATTAATACAGATAACCTCTTCGCAAAAGAACCCTTTAATTTACATGCAGATTGAAGAGAAGAATCAAATGCCATCAACCCAATAACACCAAATATATTAAAAAATAGAAAATTCCCCAAAAATGACAACCCAAAAACTGCCGTCAATATCACAGAAAAAAATTCAATAAATTCTGTACCCAATCCGAAATTATAGCCCCCCATATTTCCAGCCTCATAATAACCAACAGCATCACTTACAAAATTAACAGAATACCAAAATGACAAAATACAAAATAATGTATGCCATGCATAAATTAAAAAAATTCTCGATGTCTTCAAGCCCATTTTTCGTCCGACCATTAATGAGCAGGACAATCCAATAGCAAAAACACTCAAAGAACTAAAAATGCTTGTTATCGAAGGAAAAAAATTATTCACTTGCAATTTTTTTAGTTTTATTTAAACAAAATAACGCCATAAAATCAAAAATCATTCGCGCGACCCAAGCCAAAGCAGAACCCAACAATCCGTAATAACCAATAAGAAAATATAATGACGCCACATATAAAGGTAACTCGATAATATGCATTTTAGCCGTCAAATCTGCACGGCCACTAGCATGCAATACCGAATAAAACATTGAACCAACAGAATTAGCGAATACTCCCACGCAAAGTATTTGACCAATCAAAATAGACTGATGATCTAAATTTTCTCCAATCCATTTTGGCAGCAACCATGGCAAAATAAAAATAAGAATCAAGCAAACACACCCCATAAACACAGCAACTCGGACTAACCATTTTTGAAAATAGGGTTGCCATGCGTTTGGTTGCTCTTTCATGAGTTTACTCAACCCTGGGAACATGACCGAAGAAATCGCTCCAACCAACACTAAACTCTGCACTACAACCTCGTACGGCAGAACATACACAGACACAGCCGATGCTGAAATCATGGCAGCAATAAAAAACCGATCTGCCTGCACCAGGATCGGTCCGATGACACTACTTACTGTGACCCACCCGCCAAATGAAAACAATTTTTTAGCGATGACGAATGAATATCTTGCCGGATGTTGTGTTTCGAGTTCACGATGCAAACATTGCGCAGCAAGCTGTCTATAAATGAGGAGTGATGCCAACCGACTAACGACCAGCGTGGACACCAACCAAGGCAACTGGGTGGTAAACAAAGAAACGGCATATGGGCCTGCAAAATTGATGATGCCAAGCCCTGCACGCAACAAGCTAACCCCCTTAAAGTTCATGAATGCTTCATTCAGACCCTTGTAGGTGGCGCTCATGGCTTGTGCGGGTAATGCAATGGCCAACAGTAAAATCGAGAGCTGAATTTCTGATTCAGGTGTACTCTGAGTTTGAATCATGCTGGCGCCACCCATCATCCCAAACATGACAATCAAAACTGCGCCGACAAAACCCGCCAACAAAGTGATACGACTGGCCGTGGCTAATGTGTCTGGTATTGCAATTAATCTCTGCTCTCCTCGCAAGCTGGCTACCATTTGTGTCAATGCTCTACCCAAACCAAGGTCGAGTGCACCTGCATATCCGACAAGTCCCCAAGCGAGTGCCAAAAGTCCAAATTTTTCTTGACCTAATGTCTCCAAAAGTGCGGGAATTGTCATGGCAGCCACAAGCAATGGGACTGTCATCCCAGCTAAACTCCAAGCAATGCTTGAAATCTTCACCGCTTATGCCTTTCTACTTGGTCTGCATTCGCTAAATAGATATATTGACTAGTCAACAATTCACTGAACAATCCCAAAGTCAATGCGTTCAGCTTGCCGCTGTTTAAAGACCAATCAAGGCTTGTAGATTTGACTTTTTCAATAGAAAGACCAGCTTCTGAGATCATCTTCTCGCCTGACTTTCTCGAAAAAAATCGCAGATGTGTCTTGTCAAGAATGCCACGTTCTTGATAATCAAATTCGCCGCTAATGACCAAAGGCAATACAAAGGAAAAGTGCCTAGCATTTGGTAAAGAAATAATTATTTTTCCACCAAGCTTTAAATGTGAGCTTTGAATACGATGCAAAACAGACCAAGGATCAACTAAGTGTTCTAACACATCAAGAATAAGGATCAAATCGAACTGACCCAAGTCTGATGGCAGAGCATCTGTTTCAATATTTAGTTGGAAAACTTTATCTACACGCTCACGGGCATTTCTTGCTGCTTGTTCAAACAACTCTATGCCAACGGTACTTTCACAAAGTTCAAGTTTTTTTATTAATTCGAGCGTCTGCCCTGATCCACAGCCTACCTCTAGCACACGCGGTGAAAATTTAGGTAATAGATCGAGAATTTCGCTACGTGCAGCTGAAAAGTAATTTTCAACTTTTGATTCGTATAAATTGATGGCTTTTTTATTTTTCATATTTTTTAAGTATTGAATAATTTATTGTTTCAGTCACATACCAAGGCATGGCCACAGTAATTCCTTGCTGTATGGCGTGTGTGGGCGCATAACCCAGCAGGCGCTCGGCTTTACCGATGTCGGCTTGGCTGTGGCGCACGTCCCCTGCCCTGAAGTCGCGGTAGCTGGGCTGGGTGGCGGGGTCAACACCATCGGTCTGCAGCGCATTGCGCAATGCGGCAAACAGTTGGTTCAGCGTGGTGCGGTCGCCCACGGCCACGTTGTAGACCTGGTCTTTGGCTTTGTCTTCGCTGCAAGCGGCCAAGATGTTGGCTTGCACGGCGTTGGCCACAAAACAAAAGTCGCGGCTGGTTTCGCCGTCGCCGTTGATGTATACAGGCTCGCCTTGCAGCAAGGCCGCCATCCATTTGGGGATAACGGCAGCATAGGCACCGTTAGGGTCTTGACGGGGGCCAAACACATTGAAGTAGCGCAGGCCAATGGTTTTAAAGCCATAGCTGCGGGCAAACACGCTGGCGTACAGCTCGTTCACATATTTGGTGACGGCGTAGGGGCTGAGCGGGCTGCCGATGTTTTCTTCCACCTTGGGCAGCGCAGGGTGATCGCCATAGGTGCTGCTGCTGGCAGCGTAGGTGAAGCTTTGCACTTGGGCGTCGCGGGCGGCTACCAGCATGTTCAAAAAGCCACTGATGTTGGTGTCGTTGGTGGCAATGGGGTCGGCCAAGCTGCGGGGCACGCTGCCCAGGGCGGCTTGGTGCAGGACGTGGTTAACGGGGTGGCTGATCGCTGGCAGGCCAGCGCCTACAGCAGACCAAGTCATGGCTTTCTGGCAGTCGGTCAGTTGGCGGATATCGCCTTGTATGAACTGGAAGTTGGCCCATTGCTCGGGGCTGACCAGGGTTTGCACTTCGTCTAAGTTGCGTTGGTGCCCGGTGGCAAAGTTGTCCAGGCCGACCACGCGCTGGTCGAGCTTGAGCAGGGTTTCGAGCAGGTTGCTGCCAATAAACCCGGCCACGCCGGTGACGAGCCAGGTTTTGGGTTGCTGGCGCAGTTGGGTTTGGATGTGTTCGTAACGGGTCATTTTGGGGTCATAAGCGGGTCATGGTTGTGCATACACGGGCGTATAGGCATGGGTGCGCCTGGGGTGGGCACCGTGGTGTTAGCTGTCGGGGGCGGCCACGTGGGCGGCGGCGAGATAAGGCTTGTTCTTAGCCGGGGAATCGGTCTTGGCGCAGTTGCGCCCGGATGTCGTCTTCGTCGTCTGTGTTGACCGTGCCACTGTTCAAAATTTGGGTCTTGGCCACTTTGGGGCTGACGTCAAAGGTTTTGATGAGGCTGGTGATGGCGTCGCGCAGTGTGGGGTGCTGTGCATAGGCGTTGGCAGCGCTATCGCGGGGCAGCAGCAGTTCGGCAGCGAAGGCTTTGGCGCGCTGTTCAGTGCTGGTGCTGGTGGTATTGGCCCCCAATACGTCGGCTGCGGGCTGGGCGTGTTGCCTGTCAAACAACAGGTGACAAAGTTCATGCGCCAACAGGATGCGCCGGACGTGGCTTGCACTGGTGTTGGCGTCTATGTCGGCATTGAGCAAGATGGCGGGCCCACGGTGTCCCCAGATGGCCATGGCCTGTAGTTGGGGGCAGTCAAAGCGGGTGCTGCACATGGGCAGCTTGAGTTGCTCAATCACTTGGGTGATCGGGAATGGCTGACTGGCGCTGACTTGGTAATGGCTGCGCAGCAGTTGGGCCAGTTGGTAGCCTTGTTCGTGGGGTTTGCCGTTGGGTGCGGGGTCTTGGCTAAGGGCACCAGCCAGCGCGTCGAGTTGTTGCAATGCCTGCGGATTGGCGGGCTGTTGGCGCAGTTCGGCCAGTAGCTGTTGTTTTTGCTCTGCTCCCAGGTGCAGGGGGGCGATCATTCGTGCAGCGGCCAGCAGCCCGTTGGCGTTAAAGTGTTCGTCATTGGCGCTGCCAGGCAGTTCCCAGTATTGGTCTGGGCTCTGTCCTTCCTGCAGTTGGCTTAATTCTGTGGCGCTCAGTCCAGTGCTGATGCTGATTTGTCTCGGGATTTTGTTGCGGTTTCGGTTGCGCCAGGCCTTTTGAGCTTGCAGTGCGCGGGCGTGTGTGGTGTGGCCCAGGCCTTGGTCAATTTGTTCACCGAGCTTTTCCAGCATTGCGATGAATTGGTTAGCGGGCATACGCAAGGGGACCATGCCTTCTGGGCACAGTTGCATGTCTTTGCCTTGGCGGTAGCAATAAAGGGCGGGCAGTGACAGGCCTTGCAGCGCATGGGCCAGGTTTCGCGGCCTGACGAAGGCCAGCAATTGGGCTTCTTCTTGGTCTGCTGCGTCTGGTGACATGTCGCTCCAGTCGTCTTCGGCCAGCGCCCAAAAGTCTTTTCCTTCTTGCATGGCTGCAACCAGTCGCTCGTTGGGCCATGGGGCTTCGGTGATGATGTCCAGCCAGCTCCGCCCGAGGTGGTGGAGCAAATCGATCCATGTCCACTCCAGCGCCTCGGAGTTTTGCGCTGTGCCGCCGTACCAAAATGGCTGCTGATGGATCTCGACCATGCACCGACCCCACCCTTGCGCTGCGCGCAAAGTGTCGGGGTCTGGGTGATAGGTGATGTCCATCATGTGTTGTGTGCGTTGAGCCAATTTTGCAGCTCTTTGCTTTCGCCTCGATTTTCCGCCATTTTTATCAGTTCTTTAAGGACGGGTCTGGCAACTCTGTTATGTCCGGGTCGGCCCCGCCACGGAAAGCCATGGTACGAAAGGCCTGGTTCTGTGGGGACGGCAACATAAACGGCACCTTGGTAATAAGTGAATATGCGTGCCGGGTGCGCTTCGCTGGGGTCATCCCATTCGCCAATGCCGTCCCTGAGCAACGTTTCAGCGGTTACTTTGTCGAGGTTGACCGGACATTGACCAATCCGGGCGCTACCTTGCCTTTGAAAGCTGGCTTTGGTTTGCGAACCGCAATGCTTTTCGCGGTGTTCTGCGGGGTCATAGCGGTACGCGAAAGCCATTGATTCAAAGTTTTTTCAGAGGCGTCCGTCAGCCGTGCCCAGTGGCAGGATGCTTTTCACGTCGTAGACCACGGCACCGGTTTGGCCCCAGGCTTTGATGCCTTCTTCGCCCAGGCTCAAAAACTGGTGGTGGCCCACGGCCAACACGATGGCAGCGTATTGGCCGGGTGCGGGGGCTTGGGCCAGGCATTGCAGGCCGTATTCGTGTTCGGCCTCGGCCACGTCGATCCAGGGGTCGTACACGTCCACCTGGGTGTTGTAGCCGCGCAGGGCTTTCACAATGTCCACCACTTTGGTATTGCGCACGTCAGGGCAGTTTTCTTTGAAGGTCAAGCCCAGCACCAAAACCTTGCTACCGAGCACCGGTTTGCCTTTGCGCAGCATGAGCTTGACGGTTTCGTCAGCCACGTGTGCGGCCATGCCGTCGTTGATGCGGCGGCCCGCCAAAATCACTTCTGGGTGGTAGCCAACTTCTTGTGCTTTGTGCGTCAGGTAATAAGGGTCCACGCCAATGCAGTGGCCTCCCACCAGACCGGGCCTGAATGGCAAGAAGTTCCACTTGGTGCCAGCGGCTTTGAGCACTTCCAGGGTGTCAATGCCCAGTTTTTTGAAGATGAGGCTCAGCTCGTTCATCAGGGCGATGTTCAGGTCACGCTGGGTGTTTTCAATCACTTTGGCGGCTTCGGCCACTTTGATGCTGCTGGCTTTGTAGGTGCCTGCGGTAATGATCTGCCCATAGAGCTGGTCTACCTCGTCGGCCACGTTCGGTGTGCTGCCGCTGGTGACTTTTTGGATACTGGGCAGGCGGTGTTCTTTGTCGCCGGGGTTGATGCGCTCAGGGCTGTAGCCGCAGAAAAAGTCTTGATTGAATTTGAGGTCGCTGAATTTCTCCAACACGGGCACACACACTTCTTCGGTGGCACCGGGGTAGACGGTCGATTCGTAAATGACGATGTCACCCGCTTTGAGCACTTTGCCCACGGTTTCGCTGGCCTTGACCAGCGGGGTCATGTCGGGGCGGTTGGCTTGGTCCACCGGGGTGGGCACGGTGACGATGAAAATTTGCGCTTGTTGCAAGTCTTGCGCATTGGCGCTGTAGCGCAGGTGTGTGGCGCTTTGCAGCTCTTGCGGACTGCATTCAAGTGTATGGTCATGACCAGATTGCAGTTCGTTGATACGGGCTTGGTTGATGTCAAACCCGATGGTGGCGCGGTGTTTTCCGAATTCAACGGCCAGCGGCAAGCCGACATAGCCCAGGCCAATGATGGCGATGGTTTTTTGGTGGGAATTCATAACTCAAATGAAGGCGATGGCTTGAGCACCGACTTTGGGGACGAGAGAGATGTGTCGGGGCTGAAGCCGCCGACCTACGGACCGTTTGTATGGGTTCAACGGCCTATGGCTTTGCGCCACGAGGTCTGGAGCGCTTTGATTTTTTGTGCCGATTCGCTGTCTTGGCCTGCGTTGCGCAAGGCTTGACGAATGAAGATGAACAGCAGCAACGCAAAGCCGGTTACCAGCGTGGCCATAACAGCGATCAATGCTTTTTTGGGTTTGGCTTTTTTCTCTGGCGACTGAGCGGCATCAACTACTTGCACGACTGCGCCTTCGCGACCTTCGTCAACACGGGCCAGCTCATACTGTTTGGCAAACAATTCAAACAGGGTTTCCTGATACTTGAAGTTGCGGTAGCGCTCTACGTAGTTACTTTGGCCTTCTGCTTGCGGCTCGGCTTTTTCGGCATTGGTCAGTTGGGCGCGCAGCGCGCTCAGCTCGACCATGGCTTGTTTGACTTCGGGGGCAGAGTCGGTCAGGTAGCCACGCATGGCGGCCACTTTGACCTCTTGGGCCACAATGCCGGCGCGCACGCGGGCCACCACTTCCACCGCCGCAGCGGGGCTGGACTTGAGGGTGGAGGCGTTGATGCCTGTGGCGCGCAGCTCTTGGTCGGCTTGGGCCAAGCCTTCTTTGGCTTCGGCCAGCTTTTTCTCAAAAAATGCGCGACGCAGTTGCGACTCGGTCAACGACAAACGGCCCATGAGCTTGCGCAGCTCTTCCACATAGCCGTTGGCCACGGTAGCGGCAAATTGAGGGTCTTTGTCGTCAAACTCTAGGCTGATGATGCCGTCTTTGCCAGCAGCTATCTTGGTGTTTTCTTCCAGGCTTTTGCGGGCATCGGTTTTGTATTTGTTCTTGTAGCGGTCTTGCAGATCAAAGCGGTCCACCATGCTGGTTTGCAAGCTTGTGCTTTTGAGAAAGCCAATGTATTGGTCTGCCGGGTTTTTGATACCACCGGCCGCGCTGGCCAGGCCGCCCATAGCGCCCAAGCTTTGCAGCAGGGCCGATGCCGAGCTTTGCTGCTGTTGAGGTGGCAGAAATTGCGTTTTGGCGGTGTAGGTGGGCGGAATGAAGAAAGTGATGACAAGGGTGATGAGGCCCACAGCGAAGGGGCCCAGCACCAGCAGGCGCAGGTTGTCGACGATGGTTTGCAGCAGGTCCAGGAGACTGATTTCGTCTTCTTCTTGGTATGCGTGGGTTTGGGAGGTGTCGGTCATACGGGGTGTTGGAGGCGCTTGTCGGAGCTGAAGCTCCGACCTACGGGATGGGTTACGGTTTGTCTACGGGGTGGTAGCCGCCGGTTTTGGGGGCGCCACGGAATTCGATGTGACCTTGGTCTTTCAGTTGTTTGAGCCAGCGTTCGATGGTTCGCTGAGGTTTGTCACTTCGCGCAACAAGCGCTGCTGTGTTCAAGCCGGGAGACTCGGCAATGATCAGGAGCAAGGCTTCAAGACCATTTACTCCGCCACTTACTCCGCCACTTACTCCGCCATTTACTCCCTCAACCAGGGCGTCTTGGGTTGGCTCCCCCTTGAGTGAAAACGTGGCCATGACGCCACCAAACTTTTCGGCGATGTCGAACTGGACTTCTGGGTAGTCCTGCAGGGCTTTGCGGATGCGGATGAAGCCGCTGCCGTATTTTTCGATGGCGTTGACGAGGTAGAAGCCTTCGGCCACC
>JACCDZ010664000.1_pt1 | contig 13298 bp, 13 predicted proteins | sample 7449551 | NCBI WGS metagenome assembly JACCDZ01 (sample SAMN15323452, study PRJNA562643) | freshwater metagenome | isolation source: river surface water | place: USA:Blue River Watershed | collected 2017-08-18
AGCCAACCGCCACTCGGATGAGGCTTTGTTGAATACCGGCTTGTTGGCGTTGCGCCTCGGTTAGGCGCCCATGCGAAGTACTTGCGGGATGTGCCACCAAGGTTTTGACATCGCCCAAATTGGTACAAAGAGAAACCATTTGAGTGGCATTCATGACCTTGAATGCATTTTCTCTCCCTTGCTCTGGCGAACTGGCTTTGACTTCAAAAGAAAGAACTGCGCCGCCCATGCCAGATTGTTGCGCCATGGCCAAAGCATGCTGTGGGTGGCTCTTCAAACCAGGGTAATAAACGCGCGCTACTTGAGGTTGCGCTTCCAACCATTGTGCCAAGGCCAAGGCCTGCTCGGACTGCGCTTTCATTCGGATGCTGAGCGTTTCAAGGCCCTTCAAAATGACCCATGCATTGAATGGGGACAGGGTCATCCCTGCACTGCGCATGACAGGACCAAACACGTCTTCAATCAACGCCCGCGTGCCACACAAAGCGCCCGCCATGACTCTGCCCTGCCCGTCCAAATATTTGGTCCCCGAGTGCACCACCAAGTCGGCACCCATGGCAATAGGACGCTGCAAAACAGGCGTGGCAAAACAATTGTCAACCACCAGCAGCGCATTGTTTGCATGCGCCACCTCCGCCAAGGCTTGAATGTCGCAAACTTCGGTCAAAGGATTGGTGGGTGTTTCTGCAAACAACAAGCGCGTATTGGGTTGAATGGCCGCTTGCCATTCAGCCACATTGGTTTGAGAAACAAAGCTGGTTTGTACCCCAAACTTGGCAAACTCACCCCCAATTAACTTGATGGTCGAGCCAAACAATGAGTGAGAACAAATGACGTGATCACCGCTTTTGAGCAAGCCCAAACACATCAGCAAAATAGCGGACATGCCTGTTGATGTGGCAATGCATGCTTCAGCACCTTCCAACGCGGCCAAACGCAATTCCATACTGGCCACGGTAGGGTTGCCCAGGCGTGCGTACGTATAGCCCTCTTCCTCACCTGCAAATCTGCGCGCAGCCGTTTCTGCATCGGGCTGAACATAGCCGCTGGTGAGGTACATGGCTTCTGAATTTTCACCATATTGGCTACGCTCAAGCGCAGCGCGTACCGCCAAGGTATCAATGTGCAAATTTTCTGGCAATGGCTTTTGACTCATGACATTCTCAAATTAACCGGCCGGATTGGCCGAAACCCACTCAATAGAGGGCTTAACTGGCGTTGGGCAATGCCAAACGTGAACGATCGGACTCCATCTCGGATTCGTCTTGCTGTGAAGGGCGATTTTCATTCAAGCGTTGGATGTCTGCCTCAGAAACATCACCCGTGACATAGACACCGTCAAAACAAGACGCATCAAAACCGTTCACTTTGGGATAGCCGGGCAAAACTGCACTCGCCACGGCAAGTTTCATGGCATCGACGTCCTGATAAATCAAAGCATCGCAATCGATGATTTGACGAATTTCATCGACCGTTCTGTTGTGTGCAACCAATTCATCTTTGGTAGGCATGTCAATGCCATAGACATTGGGATAACGCACGGGAGGTGCCGCACTGGCCAAGTAGACCTTGCGTGCGCCAGCCTCTCGCGCCATTTGGACAATTTCACGACTGGTGGTACCGCGCACGATAGAGTCATCCACCAACAGCACATTGCGTCCCTTGAACTCACTGGCAATGACGTTCAATTTTTGACGGACTGATTTTTTTCTAACAGCCTGCCCAGGCATGATGAAGGTACGACCCACATAGCGATTTTTGACAAAGCCTTCGCGATACGGCAATCCCAACAGATGCGCCAACTGCGCAGCACTGGGTCGACTTGATTCAGGGATGGGTATGACCACATCAATATCGGTGGGCGGCACTGTTGAAATGACGCGCTTGGCCAATGTTTCACCCAAATTCAAACGGGCCTGATAAACAGAAATGCCATCCAATGTGGAGTCGGGGCGCGCCAAGTAAACGTATTCAAAGATACAAGGATTGAGGTTGGGCTTCTCTGCGCATTGCCGGCTGTGCAGTTGCGTTTCCATGTCAATGAAAACGGCTTCGCCAGGTGCCAAGTTACGTTGGAACTGGTGCAAGGTACCCTCGAGTGCCACAGATTCGCTGGCCAACATGTAGGTACCATCTTTGCTCTGACCGATGCACAAAGGTCGAATGCCAAACGGATCTCTGAAGGCCAACAAACCATGGCCTGCAATGAGTGCAATCACCGCATAAGAACCTTTAACCCGCTTGTGCACACCCTCGACTGCCTTGAAAACATCAGCAGGCGTTAAAGGCAAACCGCGGGTGGTCTTTTCGAGCTCATGCGCAAGCACATTGAGCAAGACTTCCGAATCGCTCTCCGTATTGATGTGTCGATGGTCTGTAGAGAACAACTCAGCCTTCAATGCTTTGGCATTGGTCAAGTTGCCGTTGTGCACCAAGACCAAACCAAAAGGTGCATTGACATAAAAGGGTTGTGCTTCTTCTTCACTGAAGGCATTGCCTGCTGTGGGGTACCTGACTTGACCCAACCCACAGTTGCCTGGCAATGAACGCATGTTGCGTGTTCTAAAAACATCGCGCACCATGCCCTTGGCTTTGTGCATGTGAAATTTTCTGTTCATTTGGGTCACGATGCCAGCCGCATCTTGCCCACGATGCTGCAACAAGAGCAAGGCATCGTAGATCAGCTGATTCACTGGTGCGTTGCTTGCAACGCCAACAATTCCACACATACTTCAATCCATTCAGTCGGGCAAATAAGCCCCAAATTTTTCGGGCAACATGGGCTTGATACCCTTCAACAGGGTCATCAAGATTGGGCCACCTTTTGATTCTGTCCACCAAGCACTTTCGTGGAGCGCCGTCATGTGGACGACCACACTCAATGCCAATAAGAAAATCACACCTCTGACTGTCCCAAACATGGCGCCCAGCACCCGATCAACAGGCCGCAGTCCCACTACAGAAATGATTTTCTTCATGAGTGCAGAAATTAAACCTGCAAGGAATACGCTGGCAATGAAAACCAAAACAAAGCCAGCTGCGTAACGAAGCGTTTGATCTGTCTTTGCCATCGGCAACAGGTCTGCAGCTTCAGGGGCAAACAATTGCGCCAACAGAAAAGCGGCAATCCATCCCAACACCGAAAGCACTTCAAAAACCAAGCCTCGCCAAGCACCGAGTAGCATGGAAGCCACCAGCAATGCCAAGAGGACCCAGTCTGTGTATGACATGAAAATCCGCCTTTAAAGCTTAAGGACGGTGGCTTGCAAATTCAATTTGCGAATTTTTTCAGCGGCTTTATCAGCTTCTTCTTTGGTGGGAAATGGGCCGACACGAACGCGCGTGCGTTTGCCCTCTTTGGTTTCCACATCTTGGGTGTAGGTTTTGATGCCTGCACTTTCTAATTTGTTGCGTACTTCCCTGGCTTTGGCCAGATCGGCAAAGGCACCAACTTGAACCACCGATCGAACGGCAACGTCTGCAGATTTAGGTGCTTCCTTTCCATCCAACAAGGCCTTGGCCTTGGCGCCATCTTTGGAATCTGGCTTGGCGGCAGACTTGGTCTCAGGCTTGCTTTCTTGTTTGCTTTCCTGTTTGACTTCCGTCTTAACTTCCGTCTTTACTTCAGGCTTCACCTCTGGTTTCACTTCTGGTTTGACCTCTGGCTTGGCATCAGGCTTGGCCTCTGACTTAGCCTCTGACTTAGCATCAGGCTTGACCGAGTTTTTCTGGTCTTTGGTGACCACCTCTTCGTGAGCATCTAGCGCCGCCGTATTGGGCACCGTCGATTTGACGGCTGCGCCTGCCGTTGTGTCAGGCGCCTCCACAACAATTTCCTTAGAAGGTGCAGCAGGTTTGACAATGGCACTTGGCGAGGTCAAGGCTGCGACCTGATTCCTGTCTGGTATGACAATGGGTGTGTCAATGGCGACGGGCCTAGGCTGACTGTCAAACAACAAAGGCAGGCCAACCACTGCGCCCAATACCAAAATGACCGATCCCATCAACCTGTGACGAGCACGCTTGCGAATGACCTCCACGCTTTCTGCGGGGGTGTTGGAGAGCGCATCAGCGCCGGGGCCGTTTGAGCCGAATCGCCCAGGAAATCGAAGCTTGAATAAAGCCATGCGTTGGAGTCTCAGTGAAGGGAGTCTCAGTTAATGGGATCTTAATTGCTCAGGTGTTTGGCGTGCAATTTGGGAATGCCATTTTGCAAAACGCCGCCCACGGTATAGAACGAACCAAACACCAAGATTCTATCAGTGGGGGCAGCGGCAGCGATGGCCGCATCGAGGGCTTTTTGAGGCGATTCAAAGGCATTGGCTTTGGCGTCTTTTCGGGTGTTCAACTGGGTCCAAGACGCCTGCAGTTGTGCCGCCGAACTGGCGCGGGGCAAAGGCAAATCCGAGAAATACCATTGGTCAACCAATGGCATCATTTTTTGAAACATCGCCACCAAGTCTTTGTCGGCCATCGCACCAAAAATAGCGTGTGTGGTGGGGTAAAAGCCCATGGCATCGAGATTGGCCGCCAAAGCCGACACCGAATGCGGATTGTGCGCAACGTCCAGCACCAAAACCGGCTCGCCCGGCACAATTTGGAACCGTCCTGTAAGGGCCACCATGGCCAAACCATTTCGAATGGCCTGCGCCGTTACTGGCAATTGGGGGCGCATAACTTCCAGAGCCGCCAGCACGCCAGAGGCATTCAGAAGTTGATTGGCGCCCCGCAGCGCCGGATAGGCCAAGCCACTGTAGCGGCGGCCTCTGCCCGCCCAAGACCATTGCAACTGATCGCCTGAAAAATTGAAGTCTTTGCCCATGACCCAAAGGTCGGCGCCTAATTTTTCCGCAAAAGCCAGCAAACTGGCGGGCGGCACTGGATCACTGACCACAACAGGCCTGCTGGGCCGCATGATGCCCGCCTTTTCAAATCCAATAGCTTCCCGGTCGTTTCCTAGTAGTGCCGTGTGGTCCAAATCGATGCTGGTAATGATGGCGCAATTGGCATCCACAATGTTGACAGCGTCCAACCTTCCTCCAAGGCCCACCTCCAAAATGACCACGTCCAATTCGGCTTGAGAGAGCATCTGAAGGATGGCCAAGGTGCTGAATTCGAAGTAAGTGAGGCTGATCTCACCTCGCGCCTGCTCGACGTCAGCAAACGCAGCAGCAAAGAGTTCGGCTGAGGCTGACTCACCGTGCAATCGGCATCGCTCTTCAAAATCCACCAAATGAGGCGATGTGTAAACCCCCGTTTTATAGCCTGCTTGGAGGTAAATAGCCTCTAACATGGCACACGTAGAGCCCTTCCCATTGGTGCCAGCCACCGTGATGACAGGGACTTTGATGCGCAAGGACATGCGATCTGCCACCGTTTTGACACGCTCTAGACCCATGTCGATGGCTTTGGGATGCAGTTGCTCGCAATAGGCGAGCCATTCACTCAATGTTTTCATAAGGATAAGATTGTCGCTGACTCCCATTCATTTTTCGTTTTTTTCAGCGTCTATCCTTATGAAATACACCGGCATCACCGTTTACGGCATTCCCAATTGCGACACCGTCAAGAAGGCGCGAACTTGGCTCACTGACCAAGGCTTTGAATTTGTTTTTCATGACTTCAAAAAGCTAGGTTTGCCAGAGGCAAATTTAAACCTTTGGCTTAAAGAAGCCGGTTGGGAAACTGTGGTCAATCGCAAAGGGACCAGTTGGCGCAAATTGACAGATTTAGAGCAAGCCCGTGTGACCAGCAACGACACGGCCAAACCCTTTCTTTTGGCCAATCCCAGCCTGGTCAAACGTCCCGTCATTGAATGGCATTCTGGAAAAAACACACAAATTACAGTTGGCTATCAACCAGAACAGTGGCTAGCGCGTTAAGTACGCAACAGGCAGATTTTTAATACTTCTTTACTTTGTCTTCACTTTCGCAAGGTCTCGATTTCATTAAAATCAGCTTCAAACCCTAGCTTTTTCAGGACCCAGACAGCATGACTTCAACTACAACTGCAATCAGCACAAAATCCTTGGCGCTCTGCTTAATGGCCACCTTTGGCTTGAGCTTGACAGCACAGGCCCAAGAGGTGGGCAACGTCCTTAGCCGCACCCCGGTTTACCAACAAGTGGCCGTACCACGACAGGTCTGCACACAAACCCAAGTGAGCGTACCTGGTCAGACGACGGGTGCAGGTGCATTGATGGGTGCCGTTGCAGGAGGCGCCATTGGCAATTCAATCGGCAAAGGTGAAGGCCGTGCGCTGGCCACCATGATTGGCGTCATTGGTGGTGCATTGGCCGGCGACAAGGTCGAGGGTCCCCAAGCTGCTCAAACGCAAACCCAACAAACCTGTACCACGCAGCAGGTCTACGAAAACCGCCTCATGGGTTACAACGTGGTCTATGAATTTGCTGGCAAACAGTACACCGTTCAGCTGCCCAAAGACCCCGGCCCCACCATCAAACTTCAAATTACGCCCATTAGCGCAGCACCGACAGAAACCCCAGGTCTTGAAGGTGCAGGTGCAGTTACCGTCACGGCAATGGCTGAGACTTCCATGGCGCCCATCGTCACTCAGCAAGTGATCTCCGCTGCGCCTCAAACCATTTATGTCAATCGCGCTTACTATCGTCCCTACGGCTACGCCCCCTATCCCGTGTTCACTCATGTCAATTTGGATATCGGTGCCGCCCCTCGCCATCGTCATTGGCGCTAAAACGGGGTCCGCAATGACCTAAAATCAAGGGTTTTGTGCAAACTTAAATGCCACGTCTCAGTGGCCAGGACACTTTACCCATGACCACCGAAAAATTTGACAACGTTTCTGTCACCACCCAAGCCAACGTTTATTTCGACGGCAAATGCGTCAGCCACAGCCTCACGCTAGCAGACGGCACCAAAAAATCGGTCGGTGTGGTGCTCCCCTCTAACTTGACATTCAATACTGGCGCACCCGAGATCATGGAGTGCGTAGGCGGCTCTTGCGAGTACAAACTCAAGGGCAGTAATGAGTGGCTGAGTTCCAAAGCCGGCGAGAAGTTCAGTATCCCTGGCAATTCAAGCTTTGACATTCGTGTCACCGAGACTTACCACTACGTTTGCCACTTTGGTTGATCTAAATCGTATTTGAAAGCAATTCCATGGCAACCATTCTTCAACACATTCCCGCTGGCCAAAAAGTCGGCATTGCTTTCTCTGGCGGCCTGGACACCAGCGCAGCGCTACTGTGGATGCGTCAAAAAGGCGCTGTGCCTTACGCTTACACCGCCAATTTAGGACAACCCGACGAGCCAGACTACGAGGAAATTCCTCGCAAAGCCAAAGAATACGGTGCAGAGCAAGCCCGCTTGATCGACTGCCGCAAGCAATTGGCACACGAGGGCATTGCCGCTTTGCAATGCGGAGCCTTTCACATCTCTACTGCCGGAGTGACCTACTTCAACACGACGCCCATCGGCCGTGCTGTCACAGGCACCATGTTGGTGGCCGCCATGAAGGAAGACGACGTCAACATCTGGGGTGATGGCAGCACCTTCAAGGGCAATGACATTGAGCGCTTCTACCGCTACGGCCTGCTCACCAACCCTTCCCTCAAAATTTACAAGCCTTGGCTTGACCAGTTGTTCATTGACGAGTTGGGTGGTCGCGCAGAAATGTCCGCATTCATGACGCAACACGGCTTTGGGTACAAGATGTCGGCCGAGAAAGCCTATTCCACCGACTCCAACATGTTGGGGGCCACCCACGAAGCCAAAGACCTCGAGCATCTCAACAGTGGGATGAAAATTGTGCAGCCCATCATGGGCGTCCCCTTTTGGCGCGAAGACTGCGTGGTCAAGCACGAAGAGGTCACTGTTCGCTTTGAAGAAGGTCAACCCGTGGCGCTGAATGGCGTGAGCTATGCCGATCCGGTTGAACTCATTTTGGAAGCTAACCGCATTGGTGGCCGACATGGCTTGGGCATGAGCGATCAAATTGACAACCGCATCATCGAAGCCAAGAGCCGCGGCATTTACGAAGCACCTGGACTGACTTTGTTGTTCATTGCATACGAATGATTGGTTACGGGCATTCACAACGAAGACACCATCGAGCAATACCGTGACAACGGCCGCAAACTGGGTCGCTTGTTGTACCAAGGCCGTTGGTTCGATTCACAAGCCTTGATGTTGCGTGAAACCGCTCAACGTTGGGTTGCACGTGCCGTCACTGGTGAAGTGACCATCGAACTGCGCCGTGGCAATGACTACTCCATTTTGAATACCACATCGCCCAACCTTACCTACCACCCAGAGCGTTTGACGATGGAAAAAGGTGAATCCACCTTCACCCCCTTGGACCGCATTGGCCAACTCACCATGCGCAATTTGGACATTGTGGACACCCGCGCCAAACTTGGCATTTATGCACAAACAGGTTTACTGTCTTTGGGCGAAGGCGCTGAAATGCTCAAACTTGAAGGTGGTCAATAAGTTCTAAATCACGACCGGTTCGGGTTCAAGACGAATTCCGAACCGCTCGTAGACACTGGTTTGGATGGCTTTGGCCAGTGTCACCACTTCCCCGCCTGTTGCGCCGCCTCGGTTGACCAATACCAAGGCTTGTTTTTCGTACACAGCGGCATTCCCCACACTTTTCCCCTTCCAACCGCAAGCATCAATGAGCCAACCTGCGGCCAGTTTGATGCTGCCATCGGGCATGGGATAGTGAACCACCTTGGGATCCCGCGCAATGATGTCAGCACACTGTTCAGGGGAGACTGTGGGGTTTTTAAAAAAGCTCCCCGCGTTGCCCAAAACTTTGGGATCGGGCAGTTTGTTTCGCCTGATGCTGCAGACCCAATCACAAATTTGATGCGCCGTCGGTTGAGAGATCCCCGTCTCGGCCATCTTTTTTTCCAAATCTAAGTAGCCCAAAACCGGCTTCCAGTTTTTGGGCAAGTGAAAACGAACTCGCAAAATAAGCGCACGCCCAGACAAGCCGATGCCATTGGGGCCGCTGCTGGTGTGTTTGAACACCGAATCACGGTAGCCAAAGGCACACTGCGCTGCGTTCAAGGTAAAGATCTGCCCCGTCAGCAAATCGAGGGCGTCGAGTGATTCAAACCTGTCCTGCAATTCAACGCCATAAGCGCCAATGTTTTGCACAGGCGAGGCTCCGACCGAACCTGGAATGAGGGCCAAGTTTTCAAGCCCTGGCCAGCCTTGTTGCAAAGTCCAAGTGACCAATTCGTGCCAATTTTCACCGGCACCCGCCTCCACAATCCAGGCCTTGTCTGTTTCGGCCACCAATCGCTTACCCAAAATTTCCATTTTGAGAACGAGCGGTTTGACATCCCCGGTCAAGACAATGTTGCTTCCCCCGCCCAACACACAGTGCCCCTCTGGGTGATTTTTCAAGTGCTGCAGCGCTGCGATAGCGTCAGCCTCTGAGCAAATTTGCAGCAAAGAATGGGCTTTGGCCACAATCCCAAAGCTGTTGTGGGGTTGAAGGGGTACGTTATGGGTCACGTTCATGGGAGAATTGTCGCATTCTCTTACTTGATTATTGAATCCCATGCCATCTTTTGACACTGTTTGCGAACCTAACTTGGTTGAAGTAAAAAATGCGGTCGATACCACCGCCAAAGAAATTGCCACCCGCTTCGACTTCAAAGGCACCTCTGCCGCCATTGAACTCAAGGACAAAGAAATTACCTTGTTTGGAGATGCTGATTTTCAACTCACCCAAATTGACGAAGTCTTGCTCAACAAGATGGCCAAGCGCGGTGTCGATGTTCGATTTCTCGACAAAGGCGATGTCCAAAAAATGGGCGGCGACAAAGTCAAACAAGTTTTGAAAGTCCGCAACGGGATTGCCACGGAAGACGGCAAGAAGATTCAAAAAGTACTGAAAGAAAGTAAGCTGAAGGTTCAAGCCTCCATTCAAGGCGATGCCGTACGAGTGACCGGCGCCAAGCGCGATGACTTACAGGCGGCTATGGCGTTGCTGCGCAAAGACATCACTGAAATTCCAATCAGTTTCAACAACTTCAGAGACTAAAAAAAAGCGCCTTCCAAGGCGCTTTTTTTCTGCTCATGACCGCTGTCATTTAATTTTTCTTCGCGCCCAATTTGGATTCAGTGCCCGCAATCAAACGGTTCACATTGTCCCGATGTCGCCAAACCAACAAGACACCCATCACACACAAGGTTGCCAAAATCGCGCCATTGAAATTCCACCAAAGCACATCGCCCAACAAAGCGTAATAAACCGGCGCCAAGATTGCCGCCAACAACGCAGCCAGCGAGGAGTATCGGAAAAACCACGCAACGCCTAGCCACGTCAATGCCACTAACAGACCCAAAAGGGGCGACACGCCCATCAAGACACCCAGGGCAGTTGCAACGCCCTTGCCACCTTGAAACCTAAAGAAGATGGGGTAGAGATGGCCTAAAAAAGCAGCCAATCCTGCCGCCGCAGCGACCCCTTCACCCAACCCAAATGGTGCGCCATGCTGCAACACCCAAACCACGGGCACCCATCCCTTGACCGCATCAAACAGCAAAGTTAAGACCGCCGCTTTTTTGTTACCCGAACGCAAAACATTGGTGGCACCCGGATTTTTGCTGCCGTAAGAGCGCGGGTCAGAAAGCCCCATGAATCGGCTGACGATGACAGCAAAGCTCAGTGAACCCAACAAATACGACAGCACAATGACCGCCAAAGGCTGCGTCAAAAAATGAATCAAGTTATCAAGCATGGCTACTTCTCATGAAAATCAAGTGGCTGGATCGCGGTGCACCAAACGGATCGCATCAATTTGAGCCAATACGTCAGTTGACAACTGAGTCCCCCAAGCTTTGATGTTTTCTTCGAGTTGCGCAACTGACGTCACACCAATGATGGTGCTGGCAACCGACCATCGCGTATAGCAAAACGCCAAAGCCATTTGAGTTGGGGTCATGCCATTGTCTCTGGCCAATTGATTGTAAAGGCGAGCCGCCGTCAAAGAACTTTCTCTGCCCCAACGTTGTTTTCTAACCGTTTCAAACTGAGCGATCCTCGCATTTGTGGGGGCACCCTCGCCAGTAAATCCTGATATGTCGTATTTACCGGTCAATGCACCAAAGGCCAAGGGTGAATAAGCCAACATAGAAACATTCAAACGGTGGCATGTTTCATCCATCGCATTGTCAAATGTTCGATTGGTTAGGCAGTATGGATTTTGAACGCTGACAATTCGGGGGAGCCCATGTTGTTCGGCCAAGCGAACGAATTCGTGAATGCCATAGGGCGTTTCATTGGACAAACCGATGTACCTGACTTTACCGGCCTTGACCAATTGACCTAGGGCTAACAGTTGTTCATGCAAAGACGTTTCGATGGCAGCTTTTGAAGGGTCAAAATACATCACGCCAAATGAAGGCACATGGCGCTCAGGCCAATGGATTTGGTAGAGGTCAATCACATCAGTTTTAAGACGCTTCAGACTGGCATCGCATGCATTCAAGATATCTTGCGCAGTCATCCCAGAGCCTTCACGGATCCAAGGCATACCCCTCGATGGACCCGCCACTTTGGAGGCCAAAACAAGTTTTTGTCGCATGCCAGGATGACGCTCAAACCAGTGACCAATGATGGTTTCTGTGGCACCAAAAGTTTCTTTGCGCGCAGGGACCGCATACATTTCAGCAGTGTCAATGAAATTGATGCCACTTTCGACTGCACGACTGATCACATCGTGAGCGACCGACTCCGACACTTGCTCACCAAAGGTCATGGTTCCCAAGCAGATGGGTGTGACGTTGAGTTCGGAAACGCCTAAAGTTATTTTTTGCATGGTGTTCTCAATCGATTCAAAAAATGAAGCGCCACTAAGCTAATTTAGCGCGACGCTCTTCTTCTAAGCGTAAAAATCTTCTCTGGACTTTACCAGTTGTTGTCATGGGCAACTGCTCAATGAATTCGATCTCTTTGGGATATTCATAGGGTGCCAGCAAACCTTTGACATGTCTTTGTAAATCAGCAATGACTTGCTGTTCGAACGCTTGTATGTTTTGAGATTGTTGAAGCTGGCTGACATACTCAGGCGACATGACCACATACGCCTTGACGACAGCGCCTCTGTCTGCATCTGGCTTGGGTACTACCGCTGCATTGACCACCGCTGGATGTTTGACAAGGCAATTTTCAATTTCGCCTGGCCCAATTCTGTAACCCGCCGCCTTGAACATGTCGTCGGTTCTGCCCTGGTACCAAAGATAACCGTCTTTGTCTTGAATGGCCACATCGCCTGTGCGGCACCAGTGCTTGGTGAATTTGTCTTCAGTGGCTTTGTCGTTTTTCCAATAGCCCAAAAAGAAAACGGGATCAGGGTCACCACGGCGATCGTAACGACTGACAGCCACTTCGCCTGGCTCACCAGGTTTACAAACTTCACCCTGCTCGTCAATGACCGCCACCCAATGCCCTGGATAGCCCCGCCCCATGCTGCCTGCTTTGGGTGGCCAAAAAAGATGGCAATTGCCAACCACGTAGTTAATTTCAGTTTGCCCAAACATCTCGTTGACGACGATCCCCAATTCATCTCGGCAGTAGGCAAAAACGGCATCCCCCACGGCTTCACCCGCACTCATCAAGCCTTGCAAAACCAAGCGATATTTTTGCCTTGGATGGGCCACTGCTTTCATCATCGCTTTCAAGGCGGTGGGAAATAAAAAGCTGTGTGTAATTTGGTGCTGGTGCAATATTTCGAAGGCAAGCTCGGGACTGAATCGGCCGTTGTATGCAACGATGGGTCGTCCAAAATACAAAGACGGCAACAAGGCATCCATCAATCCCCCTGTCCAAGCCCAATCCGCTGGGGACCAAAAGACGGCATTCGAGCCCAAGGGCAGCGCATTTTGACGTGTTGCTTTCTTTGTTTGAGGGTCAAATCCAAACCAGTTCTGACTGCAGACAAACCCAGTCAAATTGCCAAGGAGTGCGCGATGCGGAATGAGTGCCCCTTTTGGATTTCCGGTTGTGCCACTGGTGTAGATCAAAACGGCAGGATCCTCAGCCAATGTCACCACCGGTTTAAACACCACAGGGCGCTTGGTTTTTTGAAGGGACTTTGCAAGTTGAACAGGTACTTGCCAAACCGTCTTCAAGGAAGAACATTGCGCTTGCAAAGCCAACAACACCGGCCCCGACACTTCGTCGCACAGGGCCACACTGGCTTCACTGTCTTGAACTCTAAATGCCAAGGCTTCAGGTCCAAACAGCATTGACAAGGGCATGGCCACAGCGCCCATTTGCAAGACCGCCATGTAAGC